>TARA_R110000787_G_scaffold1326_7_pt1 | contig 10690 bp, 8 predicted proteins | sample TARA_R110000787 | Tara Oceans TARA_R110000787 (sample SAMEA4397920) | marine metagenome | biome: Polar Biome; feature: [DCM] deep chlorophyll maximum layer (ENVO:01000326); material: water (ENVO:00002006), including particulate matter (ENVO:01000060) such as... | depth 35 m
TTCATTCGACATGATCCCGAGACGCACAATCACCAGATCGCGCGAGGGCACGATGAAAATGGTCTGTCCCTCATGACCTTCTGCCGCAAAACTGTCCCAAGGCGGCGCATCACGGCGCTGATTGGACGGCACCGGATCGGCCCCGCCTGTTGTCAGCCAGAAGCCCGCGCCATAGACATTCTCCTTGGGCCCGTCAGGGTGCGAGCGCGAGAAATCCACCCAGCCTTCCGGCAACAGGCGCTGTCCGTCCCACACCCCATCCCGCAAATAGAGATACCCAAACTTCGCAAAATCCCGCGCCGACGCCCAGACGAGTGAACCGCCAAGGTAATTCTCCGAGGCGTCAAATTCGATGAGCGCATTCATACCAATGGGGTCGCTCAGCGCGCGGCTGAACCAGCTTGAGAAGGATACCGCCGATGACTCTTCTGTCGTCAGCCCCTGAAGCGCATGCCCGATCAGATGAAACGCTGCCGTCGAATAATTCCAGACCGTCCCCGGCTCATGCAGTGGTGGTAGTTCAGCCTTGATATACGCCAGCACATCGTACTTACCCGGCCCGAACATCATCTGGATGACATCATTGTCCGCCATCCCGGTCGCGCCAATCTCGGTATAGTCGAGCCCGTCCGTCATGGTCAGCCACTGGCGCCAGGTGATCTCCGCCCGCGGATCGCCCGCCTCGAATGGCGACGGCATGGGCGCATCGATATCCTTGATCAGACCGAGCTTCACAGCCCGTCCGACAAGGGCCGAGGTCACCGATTTCGCCATGCTCCACGAAACCTGTTTCGTCTCCGGCCCGAACCCGTCCCGATAGGCTTCCGCCACCAGCTTGCCGTGATGGATGATGACCACGGCCCGCGTCTCGCCCATCGTCCCGGCCTTCTCGCCCGCAATGGCCGTGTCGATCATCGACTGCACAATCGCGGCAACATCCGGGGCCATCTCTCCGGTCTCCCAAGCCTGCGTCGGCCAGGCCAGCCCCTCAGGCTGCAGCGGCAACGGCACCAGTTCCTGAGCGGAGGCGGAAAAGCTCCCGATCATCGCAAGCCCAACAAGGCTGATCCTCAGCGCTGCCCATTTCAAGACATGATGACCCACAGCCATTCCTCCCCTGTTCTTTGCCGAAAGCTTAGGGGCAATTGCGGAAACGCGTCAAAGGCCTTCTGATCCTGCCTGCCCTCTTACCGGGCTTAGGCCTTGCTTAAAGGGTTTGTCGGATGGTGCGCCCTCGTGTCCTGAAGGCCCTTCATGTCCTTATCGTCTTCTCCCGGCTCCAGGCCCGATAACCCCTACTGGCTGCTGCTCGGCTGCTTCCTGCTGGTCGGCACAGGGCTCCTTCTGATGGATGGCCCGCCGGGTAACAGTTATCTTTCGGATGTCGACGATATCGCCCGCCGGCTACAGATCACCGACCTCCTGCGAGATGGCCAATGGCATGATCCATCCTGGCCCTTCCTGCACACGCCGGACGTCTACCAGTCGCCATGGTCGCGACTTGTCGATGCGCCCTATGTCTTCATCACATGGGCACTGAGCCCGTTCATGGACACTGATAGCGGCTTTCGCATCGCACGGCTCGTGGTGCCCCCGCTATGGTTCGTGATCTATGCGGCCTTCACCGTCAGGGTCATGCTGCACCTGACTGGCCGCAGGCCAGGTGCAATACCCGTCGCTATGGCTGCGCTGGCATCCTTCCTCGTCATGCCGGAATTCTATCCCGCCCGGATAGACCATCACAATGTCCAGCTTGTCCTGATGATGGCCCTCAGCCTGGGTCTGGTCTCGCCGCACCGGCATGCAGGACTATTGGTCGGGCTTGCCAGCTTCCTGTCGATTGCCGTCGGTCTTGAATGCACACCTTTCATTGCCATCGCCCTTATCGGTCTCGGCCTTGTCGCCGTCTGGACCGGTGAAGCAGGCCATATACATCGGTTCAGTCAGGCGGGGCTCTCCCTCGGCCTGTTGACCCTGCCCGGCAGCCTTATGCTGATCGGGTCTACCGGGGTGGGACAAGTTTATTGCGATGCCCTGTCCGCACCATGGATCCTCGCTCTGTCAGCAGGCGGATGGGTCATTGCCCTCGCGCCCCAACTCTGGGGCATATCCGCTTTTTCCAGCCGCGCAGCACGGTTTGCCAGCCTCGCCATGCCGGGCGTGCTTTTGCTTTCAGGCCTCTGGGTCGCCTTCCCGCAATGTCATCATGGCCCGCTATACATGGTCGACCCGATCGCGAAGGAATTCTGGTTGTCGCGTGTCCTGCAGGAACATGATTTCATAAGGCTATATGCGGAAGGCGGGCCGAGGGTTCTCGTTTTCGGTCCGGTCGCGCTTACAGGCGTGCTCATCGCCATCTGGACATGGATGCGCCCCCGCACGGCTGGCGCGGGCGTTCTGTACGCTATCGCTGTCGCAGCCGTTGTACTGGCGCTCCTGCAGAACCGGAATTTCCCCTTTGCCGCGTGCTTCACGGCCCTGTTCGTCCCAGGACTTGTGCAGGCCTATGGGCGAGTTTCATCCCTGCGGACGCGGCTCGTTCCTCTTGTCGTTCCCGCGCTCGCAATCACCGTCATCATCATCGCGGTTAGACGGACCGAGCCACCAATCGATCTCTTCATGGTGATGAAGGGCGATGCCTGCCTGAACCAAGACCTTTCAGTACTGGACACAGCGCCGCCCGGGATAATCATGGCACCGCCGCGCATGTCCTTCACGCTGGCCGATTATAATCAAACATCCGGCGGGCACCATCCTGTTGCCTCCCTGCCCTTCCACCGCGCAGCACCCAGCATCAGCATGGTCGCACAGACATTTACGCGCGACGACGCTGACCCACGCCGCGAAGCGCTCGCCCCCTTCGACTATGTCGCGGTCTGCCGCATGGATCTGGAACTGGACCGCGCGCCCGCGCCTCTGTTCGGCGCCCTCGCAGCGGGTGAAGATTGGCCGGGACTGATCGATGTCACTCCAGACTCCGGGTCGCGCTTTCGCCTTATGCGTATCGACCATGACGCCTTGCAATAGCGCCTTGTTGCTCCTGACGGGCTTTCGCGCTTATCTTCCCGCACCGCGCGGGGGCAATACATGAAAATCGTCAAAGTCCTTCTGATCGTCTTCGTCGTGCTGTTCGTCATTGCAGGCCTTGGCTGGCAGTTCTGGCTGAAGGATCAGGTGGCCTTTGCAGAAGTGGCCACCGCCTATGGGGCAAAGCAGGTGTGCTCCTGCCTGCATGTCGGCGAGCGCCCGATGAAGAGCTGCATGGATGATTTTACCGTCGATATCAGTGCCGTGACCATCACCGATGACGGCACGGTCACAAGAGCCAGCGTCCTCGGCGGCCTCGTGGAGTCTGAAGCCAGATTCACGCCCGGTCTTGGCTGCACACTGGTGAAGCCGTGAAACGTCTTGCCGCTCTGCTCCTTATCGCCGGCTGCGCGTCGGCCCCGTCATCAGCCCGCGAATCATCGCTCGACTGGCTCACCGGCTGCTGGGAAAATGCAGATGGCAGCTACCGCGAAGTCTGGTCACCTTCCGAGCAGGGCTATTATTTCGGATATGCGGTCAGCCTGAAGGACGGCGCCGTCAGCTTCTTCGAGCAGACACGCATCGATCCTGGCCCCCCAGCTGTCATGAATGCCTATCCCGCCGGCAAGGGCCCCTCGCCCTTCCCCGAGATCAGCAGAACGGACACATCAATCAGCTTCGCAGAGCCTGCACACGATTATCCGCAGCTTATCGTCTATCGGAAGACAGAGGCTGGACTGTCCGCACGCATCTCGCTGGAAGACGGCTCCAACGTGCAGGACTTCAATTTCAGGCCCTGCCCTATTCCTCGGTAATCGGTTCGCCCGCAAAGACGCCTTCATATTGCGGCTTCAGGAATTGATGGAACACGGTCTGCGGCACGACCACCTTGTAGGCGCCCTCCGCATAGGAAGCGATTTCATAGGGGGCAAAGTGAACGACAAACCCGCCAAATGCATCTGCCTCCGTCGAAGCCACCAGCCCGATCTCGCTTTCCATCAGGCTGTCAGCGGAAACGGCATCTGCCGCCTCGCCCCTGAACGTCTCTTCTGAACCGCCATTCCCGGCCTTTTCCGAGCGCAGGCGCGCAATCTCGCTCAGCACGACCGGCAGGGCATCCTGCATCGCCGCTTCCGGGTTTGAGAGCATGTCCTGCAGGAAGATCTCCTTCCCGCTCGTCAGGTCATAGATGCGGGCATCAGTGCCGTAATTGCCATGGGCCCCGCCCGTATAAGCCGAGGTGAAACCCTCAATACTGATCAGGTCACCCGCCTTGGCGGCAAGCGTCCATTCAATCGACAGGCTGTAGGCGCGGAAATATTCCGGGTCGGCTTCCTTATAGGTCTCGGCATCGGACTGCATCGCCTCCATGCGTCCCTTGCCATCCTTCATCAGCTCTGCTGCCAGTGCAGGCGCCACCGTGAAGAGGTCGTCGTCCACAGTAACCGAGCCGACAAAAGCCTCATTCGAGACTTCCGCCTTGTGCGGCACGTCGGCGAGAGAGCCCGGCTCAGCGTCAGGCGCGCTGGCAGGCTGGGCCTCTTCCGAAATACCGGTCGCAGGCGTTGGTTCCACATCCGGCGTTTCCGCCTTCTTGCCGCACCCGGTCAGGATCAACGCGCCCATGGCGGCAGAGACAGCAAGTTTCAGCATCGGTCCGGTATCCTCCTAAAGGCTCAGCAGCTCCGCATCGCCGCCCTGCGCCGTGATATTCACTGTTACCACGCGTTCATTGGCGAAACGATGGAGATAATGTGGCCCGCCCGCCTTGGGGCCTGTACCGGAAAGGCCTTCGCCGCCAAATGGCTGCACACCCACGACGGCACCCGTCATCGACCGGTTCACATAGGTATTCCCCACCGGGCAGGCCGCTTTCACTTCATTATGGAAGCTTTCAAGACGCGAATGGATGCCGAGCGTCAGGCCATAGCCCTTGGCTTTCAGCTTGGCGCCGACCTTGTCGATGTCATCGGGGTCGTAGCGGATGACATGCAGGATGGGGCCGAACTTCTCTTCGGTAATCTGATCAAGCGAGGTGAGCTCGACCAAAGCAGGGCCAAAGCCGAAGCCGCGCTCGCCGATCTTCCCGGCATCAACCTGGTGGAGGACTTTCGCCTCCTTGCCCATGGCTTCAAGATGCTTTTCGAGTATCTCGCGGGCTTCCGCGTCGATCACCGGGCCCACATCCGTATCGGCTTCAGCAGGATCGCCGAGCTTCAGTTCATTCATCGCGCCGATGATGCCCTCGATGAGGCTCTTGGCGGTCGACTTCGGCAGGAAAGCAACCCGCAGCGCCGAACAGCGCTGACCGGCCGAGCCAAAGGCCGACACGATAATATCGTCGATCACCTGCTCGCGCAGGGCCGTCGTGTCGACAAACAGGCCATTGAGACCACCCGTCTCGGCAATCAGCGGAATGATCGGGCCATCGCGATCTGCCAGCGCGCGGTTGATCATGCGTGCGGTCGACGTGCCACCCGTGAAGCAGACACCCGACACGCGCAGGTCACTCGTGAGGGCGGCGCCAACCGTCTCGCCCCTGCCGGGCAGAAGGTGAAGCGCGTCGACCGGCAGGCCTGCCTTCTGGAACAGGCGGACGGTTTCGAACGCGACCAGCGGCGTTTGCTCGGCTGGCTTGGCGACAACCGTGTTGCCAGCCGCCAGCGCAGCGACAATCTGGCCGGTGAAGATGGCCAGCGGGAAGTTCCAAGGACTGATGCAGCAGAACACGCCGCGGCCATGCAGCGAGATATGGTTGGTCTCACCGGTCGGTCCCGGCAGGCGTACGGCGCCTTCAAATTCATGTTCGGCCTGCGCGGCGTAATAGCGGCAGAAGTCAACGGCCTCGCGCACTTCAGCCACGCCATCGGCCAGCGTTTTGCCGCCCTCGCGTGACATCAGGGCGATCAGGCGTGAGGCATTCTCTTCCAGAATGTCCGACATGGCGCGCAGGTGTTCGGCCCGTTTGGCGCCGCCGAGCGCGTCCCAGGAAGGCTGGAATTTCACGGCTGCCTTGAGCGCCTTGTCGATGGCTTCCGGGCTCGCTTCCTTGCAGGCACCGAGAACATGATCCGTGTCGAACGGTACGCGAACCATCTCGCCACCGCCCGTGTCGGCCTTGCCGGAAACAATGGCCCCTGCCGAAATGGCCGGGCTGTCGCGGAAGGATTTGAGGGCGCTGTCCATCGAGTCGCGCACGGCCCTCTGGCTAAGGTCGAGACCGGTAGAGTTACGACGCTCCGGCCCGTACAGGCGCGGCGGCGTCGGGATACCGGGGTGGCGACGCGGGCCGATCTCGATACGCGTGATCGGATCATCGACCACATCTTCCACCGGCACGTCCGGGTCGAGGAAGGAGTGAACGAAACTCGCATTCGCGCCGTTCTCAAGCAGACGGCGGACGAGATAAGGCAATAGATCCTTGTGAGCCCCAACAGGCGCATAGACGCGCACACGCTTGCCGGCATCGGCGGCATCGTAAAGGGCCTCGCCCATGCCATGCAGGCGCTGGAATTCATAATGCGTCACGCCTGTTTCTTCAGCCAGCAGGTCAATCGCCGCCAGCGAATGGGCATTGTGCGTCGCAAATTGCGGATAGAGGCTTGGCGCTGCCTCAAGCATGGCCTTGGCGCAGGCGAGGTAATGCACATCCGTACCCGGCTTCGTCGTGAAGACCGGGAAGTTCGGGTAGCCCTCAATCTGGGAATGCTTGATCTCGCTATCCCAATAAGCGCCCTTCACAAGGCGCACCATGAAGCGCTGGCCGGTCTCTTCCGCAAGCCGCGCCAGCTTGTCGATGACCAGAAGCGCGCGTTTCTGATAGGCCTGCACCGCAAGGCCCAGGCCGGTCCATTCCTTCAGGGACGGCTCACGGGCCAGCCGCTCGAACATTTTGAGGCTGAGCACCAGACGGTCGGCTTCCTCAGCATCGAGACAAAGGTGGATATTGGCTGCTGCCGCCTTTTCACACAGCGCCAGAAGGGATGGGTACATCTCTTCCATCACGCGGGCTTCATTGACGGCTTCGAAACGTGGGTGAAGGGCCGAGAGCTTGACGGACACGCCGCTGGCCTTTTCGGGCAGGACGGACTTATCCTTTTCGGCGGCGACAGCATCGACCGCCTGTTGATAGGCCTTGAGATAGCGCGCGGCATCCTCGGCCGTACGGGCACCCTCCCCCAGCATATCGAAACTGAAATGAGCTGCTTCGCTGGCTTTCACCATGCGCTTGCCGCGCTTGAGAGCCTCCTTGACGCTCCGGCCAAGGACAAATTGTTCACCCATGATCCGCATCGCCTGCATCATGGCCGCGCGGATAACGGGCTCGCCACTTTCGCGGATCAGCCCTTGCACGAAAGCGCCGGGACCTTTCTGCAGGACCTTGGGAACACCGATCACGGAACCGGTCATCATCAAGCCCCAGGTCGAGGCATTGACCAGCCAACTTTCCGACTGTCCGAGATGCGAGGCCCAGTCACCGGAACGGATTTTCTCGGCGATCAGGTCGTCGCGCGTTTCGGCGTCCGGCACACGTAGCAGGGCCTCCGCCAGGCACATCAGGGCCAGACCTTCAGAGTTTGACAGGCCAAACTCCTCCAGGAAGCTTTCCATCATGCCCTTCTTGCGGCCACGGCTGCGGGCGATCTCCACCAGTTCCCGGCCCCGGCGCACAGCGGCAAGGCGGGCGCCATCATCCAGGGGTGCCGGTTTTACCAGTCCCTCAAGAAGTCCCTCCTCATCGTCAAACTTGTGTTCATCAAGGATGTCCCAGTCGAGGGAGGCGAGGGGCAGAGAATCAGGCATATAGGTTTCCATAGGTCAGGGGGTTCAAGAGAGTGCTGTACGGCGCGGCAAAAGCCTGCGCAGAATTCGGGTTTACGGGCACAGCTATATCGTCACATAGAAGACAACGCGAGCCTTAGGGCTGTTGTTCCACCTCTTTACGTATGAAACCAACCCCGCCACATTGCCGCCGACCGTCAAACGGCTTCGAGGAGACCTGATGCGCATCATGTTGATCACCGACGCCTGGGACCCCCAGGTCAATGGCGTCGTGCGCACAATGAAGCGCGTCATCGCTGAATCCGAGGCCATGGGACATATCTGGGAAATCGTGCACCCGGGTGACGGATTCCACACGGTTCCCCTGCCCACCTACCCTGAGATCAAGCTGGCCCTGTTTGCGCGCCGCAAGATCGAGGAACGGTTCCACGAGTTCGAGCCCGACGCCATCCATATTGCCACCGAAGGCACGCTCGGCATGGCCGGGCGCACCATGTGCCTGACCGTGAAACACCCCTTTTCGACCGCCTACCACACACGGTTCCCGGAATATGTTTCGGCGCGCCTGCCGATCCCGGTCTCCTGGGGCTATTCATTCGTCCATTGGTTCCACAAGTATTCCGGCAAGGTGATGGTGCCGACGCCATCAATGGTCGAGGAACTCAAGGCCCGCAAGTTCATCAACCTCGTCGCATGGACACGCGGCGTTGATACCGAATTGTTCAATCCGGCCCGTCGCATTCCGGAAGGCGCCGAGAATGACCCGTTCAAAGGATTGCCGCGCCCCATCTTCCTCAATGTGGGTCGCGTGGCTGTCGAAAAGAACATCGAATCCTTTGCCGAGCTGGACCTGCCGGGCTCGAAAGTGATCGTCGGCGCTGGCCCGCAGCTTGAGGAACTCAAGCGTAATTATCCGAATGTCACCTTTCTGGGCGGACGGTTCGGCGAAGACCTCGCAACAGTCTATGCCAGCGCGGATGTGTTCGTTTTCCCGAGCCTGACCGATACGTTCGGCCTTGTCGTGCTGGAAGCCATGGCATCCGGCATTCCTGTCGCTGCCTTCGACGCGACGGGCCCACGCGATGTGATCCCGGGCTCGGGCGCCGGCACGATCACGCCGGTCGGCGGTGACTTGCGCCAGGGCGCACTCGACTGTTTGGAGCTGGACCGGAAGACCTGCCGCAGCTTTGCCGAGACCTATAGCTGGAAAGCCTGCGCCGAGGCCTTCATCGAGAACCTGCAGCCCCTACCCGCACCGGCCCGACGCCGCTTCTGGCAGAAGATCCGCCTGCGTCGGCGCAAGAAACCGCCGATTGAAGGCCTGTAGGCGCGGAAACCTTCCTCCTCACACGGCGTTGATCGCGTGAGCAACCAAAGGAGGAAGTGCCGCCATGCCTGCCAAGTCAAAAGCCCAGCAGAAAGCCGCAGGAGCGGCCCTCGCTGCCAAGCGCGGTGAGCAGAAAAAGTCCGATCTCGTCGGCGCGTCAAAGGACATGTACGAGTCCATGACGGAAGACGAGCTGGAGGAACTTGCGTCCACGAAACGCAAATCCCTCCCGGAGAAAGCCAGCAATTCTGAAGAATAAAAAGCGCCGTCTGGCCTAGTCGAGATTGGCCTTGAGGTCTTCCACGATGACCCGCTGGGCTTCGCGATCCTCGTCGCTGAGCGGAATAAGGCCTTTCTCGACCAGGTAACCGTCAGGGCCAAACGCGCTGTCTGAGGTGAAGGCTTCGATATAATCGATCAAGCCGGGCACCAGCGTCAGGTTCTGGTCCTTCACGTAAAAGAACATCACCCGTGACAGGCCGTATTCGCCGGAATTGATCATCTCGAATGTCGCCGGTACGCCGGAGAGGTGGGCACCCTTCACCCGGTCAGCGTTCTGCTCGAGATAGGAGAAGCCAAGCACGCCCATCGCCGTCGGTGTCTTCACCAGTGACTGGATGATCGCCGTGTCATTCTCGCCGAAATCGATCCACGCACCATCCGTACGGATCGTGTGGGCGCGATCAGCAAACGCTTTCGGGTCGCTTGCTTTCAGCGCAGCCATGGCTGGAACGGTCTCCGCGCCGTGTTCCATGCCCAGCTCGACGAACGCATCGCGCGTGCCGGAGGTTGGTGGCGGGCCGAACACCATGATGGGCTCGTCCGGCAGGCTGGCGTCTACGTCATGCCAGGATTTGTAGGGGTTCGGTTCGAACTCCCCTGCTTCGTTTGGCACGTCTTGGGCGAGCGCAAGATAGAGCTGCGTCTTGGTGACGTCGAAATCCGGGCCTTCCTTGGAATTGGCAATGACAATGCCGTCATAGCCGATCTCGACGGGCGTGATTTCGGTGACGCCATTGCTGGCGCAAAGCTGCGCTTCGCTGTCCTTGATGGGGCGCGAGGCATCCGAAATCGACGGCTGGTCGGGGCCGACGCCCTGACAGAAGGCCTTGAAGCCGCCGCCCGTGCCGGTTGTCTCGACAATCGGGGTCGGGAAGCCGGACGTTGCGCCGAAACGCTCCGCGACGGTTGTGGCGAAAGGCGAGACCGTGGACGAGCCCACAACCTTGATTTTCTCGCTCGAGCCCGACAGTTCCGGACGATCCGGCGCCGCTTCGGAGGCATCAAGCGTAGAGAGGTCGGTCTTGCCACAGGCGACGAGCGCCAGGGCCATGAGGCTGATGGCGCCAAAAGTCATGCCAGATTTCATTGCAGGTCTCCTGAAGAATCGTATCCCGGATCGGGCTTTCGGTCGTCGGAATACGCCGCAGACATGACAATCACGTCGAAGTTTCATGACGTTTTTGCGACATCGCTGCAAACTTTCAAAATTTTTACTTGCGCCCCAGACCATCATCGCATATCTCACAGCCCGAATACGGATGTGGCGGACAT
>TARA_R110000787_G_scaffold281103_2_pt1 | contig 10687 bp, 5 predicted proteins | sample TARA_R110000787 | Tara Oceans TARA_R110000787 (sample SAMEA4397920) | marine metagenome | biome: Polar Biome; feature: [DCM] deep chlorophyll maximum layer (ENVO:01000326); material: water (ENVO:00002006), including particulate matter (ENVO:01000060) such as... | depth 35 m
TGAGAATCATGAAGAAACCTTGATTTCAATTGTCTCAGATAAAGAAGCTTCATTTACCCAAGTTCAATTATTATTTAAAGATAAAGAGAATGCAACATCATCTGCAACTCAAGGTGACTTTAAAAAGTCAATGATTGAATCTCTGTTTACACAAATGATTAATAATCGGTTGAGTGATTTGACTAATAATGAAAAACCTCCTTTTATTTATGGATTTAGTTACCACGGAGGAACCATCGCAAAAACTAAAGAAGCTTATCAATCTGTTGCAGCCACAAGTGCAACAGGTCAATTAAAAGGTTTGCAAGCTTTACTTGAAGAAAACGAGCGTGTAAAACGATTCGGTTTTAAAGAAGGTGAATTAAAAAGGGCAAAAAAGAATGTTCTTTCTCGACTTGAAAAATCTTTTAAAGATAAAGACAAAACAGAATCTAATAGAATTGTTGGGCAATACGTTCAGAATTTCTTGAGTGATAATCCAATTCCTGGAATTGAGTGGATTTTTGACACACATAAAAAAGTGCTTCCAAGTATTTCTCTAGAAGATGTAAATGGAGTTATTGCTAAATATTTACATGACGATAACCGTGTGGTTATTTTAACAGGTCCAGAAAAAGAAGGTGTCCCAAAAGTAACCAAGCAACAAGTCTTAGACTTATTAGACAGTACCAAGAAAAAAGAATTAAAGCCTTATTTAGATAAAGCTGTAGCTGAATCTATGATTTCAGATTTACCTGCTTCAGGAGGTATTGCTAGCGTTTCTAAAGACGATGTATTAGGAACTAAAACATTGGTGTTAACTAATGGAGCAAAAGTAACGTACAAGAAAACTAATTTTAAAAATGATGAAATTATTTTTGACGCTTTTAGTTTTGGAGGAACTTCTTTGTATTCCGATGAAGAAATAATAGCAACTTCTTTTGCAAACGGAGCTTTGGCCCAAGCGGGAGTTAATAATTTCTCTGTGGTTGATATGCGTAAAATGATGTCTGGAAAAATAGCAAGAGTCAATCCTAGCATTCGCGCTTATACAGAAGGATTATCTGGTTCTGCTTCTCCTAAAAATTTAGAAGAATTATTTCAATTGACACATTTGTATTTTACAAGTTTAAACAAGGATAAGAAAGCATATAATTCGTTTATTAACAAACAGAAAAGTTTCTTAGGGAATCTGTTAGCCAATCCAAATTTCTTTTTCCAAAAAGAAATGGGTGACTTTATGAACGAAGGAAATACTAGATACACAGGTTTCCCTTCACCAGAAAAATACGACGCAGCCGATTACGATTTAGCATATAAAAAGTATCAAGAACGTTTTGCTAATGCACGAGATTTTAATTTCTATTTTGTAGGAAATATCAATGAAAAACGATTGATAGAGTTCTCAATGAAGTACTTGGCGAATTTACCAAGTAACAACTCAAAAGAATCTTTTAAAGCTCCTAAATTTAGACCTAAAAAAGGGCCTTATAAAAAAGTAGTAGAAAAAGGAACAGATCAAAAAAGTAGTGTGAGAATTTCTTATCAAGGAGAAACAGAATACTCTAGAGATGAATCTTTGGCATTTAAAAGTTTGGGAGAAGTCCTGAAAATAAAACTGACAGAAAAAATGAGAGAAGAAGAAGGTGGCGTTTATACTTCTAGCGCAAGCGGAAGAATTAGCAAGATCCCCTATGGAAGTTATAGTTTCTTTATCAGCTTTCCTTGTGGACCAGAGAATGTAGATAAGCTAATCAAAATTGCTTTAGAGGAAGTAGCTTCTTTAATCAAAAATGGCCCTACAGATAAAGATCTAGCAAAAGTAAAAGAGTCTTTAATTAAGGACTATAAAGAAAGTACCAAAACAAACAGATACTGGTTATCTATAATTAAAAATGTTGATTATCTAAGTCATGATCCTGCTGTGAGTCTTTCCCTAGAAGAACGCGTAAAGGTGATGACCAAAAGCGATGTTCAAAATGTAGCAAAGAAGTATTTAAAAGATGATTATATCTTAGGAATTTTAAATCCTGAAAAGAAAAAATAAAAGGCAATGCCTTTTTAATAATTTTTAAAACCCCAAAACTTATTAGTTTTGGGGTTTTTTATTAAATTCTGTTTTATAGCTTTAATATGCTTTCTTAGACTTCAATCTTCCGTAATATAAAATATATCCATAACAAAGGATGGTTAGAATAAAGGCTGTTTTAAATCCGAATCCGTCAATTAAACTACCAAAAGCAAAAGGAATGATTGCACCACCAACAATGGCCATACAGAGCAATCCTGAAGCTTGAGCTTTTAGATCTCCTAAACCTTCTAAACTTAAAGTGAAAATTGTTGGAAACATAATAGAGTTAAATAAACCAACAGCTAAAATAGACCACATAGAAATTAATCCTGTGGTATTGATTGAGATTGTAATCATCGCAACAGCTAGCAAAGCAAAAATACTCAATACCTTTCCTGGTGATATTATCTTCGTTAAATATGCTCCAACAAAACGTCCAATCATTGCACCTCCCCAATAGAAGATGACAAAAATTGCTAACAACGATTTTGGATCAGAATTAGAAAAGGTTTTATTAAATGTACTTGCAATCGTATTTGCAATGTTCATCATCGTTTCATTCTCAGCAACGACTACTGCTAAATTCATATCATCAAAATAATTCACTAAGAAACTTCCAATAGCAACTTCGGCTCCTACATAAACAAAAATACCAAGAGCTCCTAATAGTAATAATTTGTTTTTTAATAAAGATAAGTATCCTCCTTTCGGACTCTCCTCCATTACTTTAGGTAATTTTATAAAAGCAAAAATTAATGCTAATATTCCAATAGAAGCTGCTATTAGTAAAAAAGGTGTTTGAACAGTTCCTGCTTCAGCTGCATAATAATTTGCTTTATCAACTTCATTCAATACATTAATTTCTTGAGATGTTTTCACAGAATCACTTAACAAGAATAAGGCTCCTACAACAGGAGCAATGGTTGTTCCTAATGAGTTAAAAGCCTGAGATAAATTTAACCGACTCGAAGCTCCGTCTTCAGACCCCAATAAAGCTACATAAGGATTTGCGGCTACTTGCAATACTGTAATTCCGGCAGCTAACGTAAAATAACCAAATAGGAATACATTAAAATTTCTGTATTCTGCCGCTGGATAAAACAACAAACATCCAAGGGCCATAATCACCAAACCTAAAACGATTCCTTTTTTATATCCAATCTTGGTTAAAATGAATCCAGCCGGAAGAGAAACAACAAAAAATGCGGTAAAAAACGCAAACTGAACTAAAACTGTATTTGCATACGACATTTCAAAGACATCTTTTAATCTCGGTACTAAACTATCGACTAATACGGTTATAAATCCCCAAAGGAAAAATAAGGTTGTTAAAAAAATAAAGGCACTTTTATAAGACTTGTTAGTTGACATACTTATGATTTATTAAAAAAATTTGATTTAAAATTTTTGTTTTCTCCTTCTTTATATAGGTTGTAACTGAACCACTCATGGATAGAATACGCACCAGTTTCTCCTTGTTTATTAAGGGCAATATAACCAACCTGAAAATTCTTAAAATCCTTACCTGGTTTGTTTACAATTCTACCAATTGCTATTTCACAAGCTTCTTGTGGAGATTTTCCTTGTCGCATTAACTCAACAATTAAAAAACTACCCACTGTTTTTAAAACTTCTTCTCCTAAACCAGTAGCAGATGCGCCACCAACTTCATTATCAACAAATAAACCTCCACCAATAATTGGAGAATCTCCTACTCTACCTGCCATTTTATAAGCCAATCCACTTGTGGTACAAGCTCCAGAAATGTTTCCATTTTTATCTACAGCTAACATTCCAATGGTATCATGATTCTCTATATTGATAATCGGTTTATATTCTGATTTTACTTTCCAATTTTCCCAGGCTTTTTTAGAAGCTTCTGTCAATAAGTTTTCTCTCTCAAATCCTTTAGACACCGCAAATTTTTCTGCACCATCACCAACTAACATTACATGAGGTGTTTCTTCCATTACTTTTCTTGCAACTGAAATTACATGCTTAATGTTTTTTACTCCTAAAACAGCACCATAATCACCTTTCTCATTCATAATACAAGCATCTAAAGTAACGTCTCCGTCTCTATCTGGCAAACCCCCTTTACCAACAGACTGGCCTTTTTCATTTGCTTCTTCTATTCTACAACCTTGTTCAACGGCATCTAAAGCTGAACCTCCTTTATCTAAAACCATCGCTGCAGTTTCTACAGCTAAATCAGTTTTCCATGTTGCAATAACCATCGGTTTTTTTGAAATTTTGCTCGCTAAAATCGTTGACGCATCTTTCTTTTCTTCTGTATCACAAGCGACTACACTTGCAACAGCAACGACTCCTAAAGTGGACAATGATGCGTTTTGTATAAATTTTCTTCTATCCATTATTTAATTTGAATTTCATCGATAAAGATCCAAGATCGTCCATCGTGTTTATATCCTAAATGCCACGTAGGAAGTACTCCTAACTTTCTGGCAATAACTTTTATATACCGTGCTTTTCTGACTTTCAAAGTAGCCTTCACTTTTTCTACTGATACATTTTCTGAAGCAACTATTTTACTCATTTTCTTCTTAGAAATTGAAGAGAAGTTCTTTCCATCAGAAGAAATTAAATACTCAACTTCCGTAGGAAGAAATATCCATGAACGTTGGTCTTTTAAAAAGTTCACTTCTATTTCAGTAACTTGCTTTTCTTTTCCTAAATCTATAATTGCGATTACATCTTCATCCAAGTATCCTTGCCAAGTTCCTGTTCTAAAATCATCGGTTCCTATAATTCCATCAATTAGTGCATTTTCTCCACCACCATTATATTGATTTGCATAGTTTGTTTTTAATTCGATTTTTAGATTCGGATCAATCTTAAAGAAATTGGTTGTAATAGTGGCACTCTTCACGCCTTCTTTTTCAGCATAGACCTGTAATGCTAATTTGTCAGAGATCGAAAAAGGTCTTAAATATTTGATAAAATCACTTCCTAAAGAATAATAAATAACGGCTTCTATTTCTACAGAGGCTAGCGTAATTTCGGTGCTTCCTTTAAAAGCAACATCTCCTTGTTCTATAAAAGGAGCTGGAACAATTTTATGTTCTTTGATTTCTGTTCTTGGCTCTTGTCCTTCACGGCTTCCCCAAACAGCTGGATTATTTGTCATATAAAATTCTAAAGATCCTCCATTCATGATATCCTCATGAGAAATATATGTCTTGTTTAGTGCTTTTCCGTTTAGGTAAACATATTCTACATATATATTTGTATCACTTAGATTCTTAGCAGCCACAGTAAATGTCTTTCCATTTTCTAAATTAAAGGTTCCTTTATCAAACAAAGGTGTTCCAATAATATATTGATTCGATCCTGGTGTTACTGGGTAAAACCCTAAGGAACTAAATACATACCATGCACTCATTTGTCCGCAGTCTTCGTTTCCAGAAATTCCGTCTGGTGTATTGGTATACAATTCCGTCAAAATCTGGTGGACTTTCTCTTGCGTCTTATGTGGTTTATTGACAAAGTTGTACAAATATGCCATGTGATGACTTGGTTCGTTTCCGTGTGCATATTGACCAATTAATCCGGTGATATCGACTTGATGACTTCCCGAAGTTTTATCATCAGCTACAAATAATTTATCTAATTGACCCTCTAAGGCTTTTTTTCCTCCGAGTAAATTCATAAATCCAGTGACATCTTGAGGAACGTAAAAACTATATTGCCAAGAGTTCGCTTCTGTATAATTGAAATTAACTTCATAGGGATCAAAAGGTGCAAACCATGTATTTCTAAATCGACCTCTCATAAATTTTGATGATGGATCATAGATGTTTTTATAATACTGTCCTCGTTCAGAGTAGGTTTTAAAATCTTCCATTTTCCCCATTGATTTTGCCATTTGAGCGATGGTCCAATCGTCATAGGCATATTCTAATGTTTTAGAAACCGATTCTGATTCTTTTTCAACAGGAATAAATCCGAATTCTTTGTATGATTTTAATCCCAATTTATCTCTAGTTGATGAATGCTTCATTGCCTCTAGTGCTTTTTCTGCATCATAATTCCGAATTCCTTTTAGATACGCATCAGCAATCACAGGAACTGCATGATACCCAATCATACAACCTGTATAATTCCCTGCTAAATCCCAAATGGGCATAATACCCCCTTCATCATATTTTGCTAAAAACGTGTTGATAAAGTCGTTGGTTCTCTCTTGTTCTATGATGGTATATAAAGGATGTGCTGCACGATAGGTATCCCATAAAGAGAAAACTGTGTAGTACTCAAAATCTTTGGTCTCATGAATTTCTAAATCCATTCCGCGATAGCGACCATCTACATCTTGATACAGGTTTGGAGCAATCATGGTATGATACATCGACGTGTAAAAATTTGTCTTATGATCAACATTATCGGTTTCAATAACAATTTTTTCTAATTGTTGTTCCCAAACTTCTTGCGCTTCCTCTTTTGTTTCCCAAAAAGCTTTATCGTAAATCTCTTGCTTTAAATTTTTCTTTGCACCTTCAATATCAACAGCAGATATTCCTATTCTAACAAGAACAGGTTCGTTATCTTGATTTACTAATTTTAATGCTGCTTTTGATTTATCCTTATTATATTCAATAGTAAAATTATGATTGACGTTTATATGATAAAATATTTTTTGATTGGTTGCCCAGGCTTTGGAATACCTATAACCAACAATTTCATTGCCTGAAATTTTTTCTATTTTAAAATCTAATACTTCATCTCGATGTTCTAAATCTAGAATAATGATTTGATTCTCTGAATCTGGAAATTGATATTGATGTATTCCACTTCGGTTAGAAACTGTCAATTCAACATCAATATTGGTATCGTCTAAATGCACTTTATAATATCCTGGTTCTGCAGTTTCATTTTCATGAGAAAAATGAGCACGGTATCCTGCTTTTCCATCAGCGCCATTATTAAAGATTTGCTTATTGGTTGGCATCAATAAAATATCGCCATAATCAGAAACTCCTGTTCCACTTAAATGTGTATGAGAAAACCCATAGATGTATTCATCAGAATAATGATATCCAGAACAACCATCCCATCCATCTAAACGTGTATCTGGACTTAATTGCATCATTCCAAATGGCATCGTAGCTCCCGGATATGTGTGACCGTGACCTCCAGTTCCAATAAATGGATTTACATAAGAAATTAAAGGGGCTGTTTTTGTTGCTACAGTAGGGGTTTCTTTGTTTTTACATGATCCTAAAATGGCTGTAAAAACAAATAATAGAAGGTATTTAAACTTCATTGAGTTGAGATTCTTATTTTTATGATCCGAAGATACTAAAAATGAAACATCCATATTATATTCTATTTTTAATTATACTTTTAAGTTTTGGCTGTAAACCAACACCAAATCAAGGAACAGAAATAGCAATTATTCCAAAACCCTTAGAACTAAAAACGTATGACAGTTCTTTTTTGCTAGATGCGAGTACTTCATTTCAGTACGATAAAGGATTCAAAGATGTTGCCGATTACTTTACTTCGTATGTAAAGAAAGAATTGGGATTTCAGCTTGACACTAATCATACAAAAAAGCAAATTCTATTTATTAAAACCGATGACATCACTAATGAAGAAGGATATCGATTAAGGATTAATGATTCTGAAATTAGTATCCAATCTAAAACAACCAAAGGGCTCTTTTATGGAGTGCAAAGTTTACTTCAGTTATTTCCACTAGAAGTTGGGAAAAGTAATTCAATTCTAATTCCTGCTTTAGAAATTAATGACAAACCTCAATTTAAATACAGAGGAATGCATTTAGACGTTGGTCGCCATTTTTATGATGTTAATTTTATCAAGAAATATATAGACCTGATGTCTAGATTAAAGATGAATACTTTTCATTGGCATTTGACCGAAGATCAAGGTTGGCGAATTGAAATTAAAAAATACCCAAAACTACAAGAAGTTGCTGCTTTTAGAAATGAAACATTAATCGGACATTATAGCGATCAACCACATCAATTTGATGGAAAGCGATATGGCGGATTTTATACTCAAGAACAAATTAAAGAAGTTGTTGCCTATGCACAAACAAGACAGGTAACTATTATTCCAGAAATTGAAATGCCTGGACATTCGCAGGCTGCTATTGCTGCATATCCAGCATTGGGATGTACTTCGACAGGCTCAGTAACCAGAAAACAAGTCAAAGTTGCGACCAAATGGGGTGTTTTTGAAGAAGTCTATTGTCCGAAAGAAAGTACTTTCAAATTCTTAGAAGATGTAATTGATGAAGTCGTGGATTTATTTCCTGGAAAATACATCCATATTGGTGGAGATGAAGCTCCAAAAACCAATTGGAAAAAATGCGACCATTGTCAGAAATTGATTAAAAAAGAAGGTTTAAAAGACGAACATGGCTTGCAGAGTTATTTTATATCCAGAATGGAGAAGTATATCAACTCAAAAGGAAAACAAATTATTGGTTGGGATGAAATATTAGAAGGTGGTTTGGCACCAAATGCAACGGTGATGTCTTGGCGTGGAACAAAAGGAGCTGTGCAAGCGGCCAAAGAAGGTCATGATGTTATTTTGACTCCCGGTTCTCATTGTTATTTTGATCATTATCAATCTGACAATGAAAATGAACCTTTGGCTATTGGTGGATTTCTACCTTTAGAAAAAGTGTATTCTTTCAATCCAATTCCGGAAGAATTGACTGACGAAGAATCGAAATATGTATTGGGAGCTCAAGGAAATGTTTGGACAGAATATATGCCAACTGAAAAGCAAGTAGAATACATGGCTTTTCCTAGAATAGTTGCGTTGAGTGAAGTAGTTTGGTCATCACCGGAAAATAAGAGTTATCCTGATTTCATAAAACGATTAGAATTCTATCAAAAGAGATTAGACAAATTAGACGTCAATTATGCGAATCATATTTATGAAGTAACAGGAGAATTAAAAAATACGGATGGTAAACTGACATATGAATTGAGTTCTACATCTAAAACATATCCTATTTACTATTCTATAGATGATACTGAACGTTCAAAATTATATTCAAATCCAATTGTTGTGGATTCATCCATGAATATCAAAGCTATTATTCGTGATTCAGATGATAAAAATTTAGGAAGCATTTTTGAACAGAAAATAAATTTACATAAAGGAGTTGGTGCAAAAATTACGATTGATAAAGAACCACATCCTGCATACAATGCTGGTGGAAAAATGGCATTGATTAACGGAATTTCAGGAAACAACAAAAGGTATGGAGACAAAGAATGGTTAGGTTTTTCTGGAGAGGATCTTGAGGTTACCATAGAGTTTGACAAACCAACAAAAATTAATTCAATTTCTACACGATTTCATAATGGAAATGGACAATGGATTTATGCTCCAAAAGAGATCGGTTTTAGTTTTCAACTTGAAGACAAAAGAACAATTAATGATATTAGGCAAATCAAAAACAGAAATAATATACTGGTAGAATATTCATATGAAATGGAATCAAGGTCAGTTATAAAAATAGAAATAATAATAAAAAACTACGGGATCATTCCAGACGGAAAACAAGGAGCTGGACATAAAGCTTGGACCTTTATTGATGAAATAATTATTGAGTAATATGAAATTAGAAATCTGCGCCAATTCCTATCAATCTGCCATCAATTCAGAAGAAGCTGGTGCTCATCGTATAGAATTGTGTAGTGAATTATCCGTTGGTGGAATTACTCCTTCTTATGGTTTGTTGAAAAAAGTCATGGCAGCATTAACAATTCCTGTTCATGTTTTGATTCGCCCAAGAAGTGGAGATTTCACGTATTCTAACGATGAATTTGAAATCATGAAAGAGGATATTCTTCTCTGTAAAAAATTGAATTGTGCTGGAATTGTTTCTGGAGTTTTACATCCCGATAGTTCCTTAGATTTAGAAAGAACTCGAGAATTAGTAGCACTTGCCAAACCAATGAGTTTTACTTTTCATAGAGCTTTTGATGTTGTCTTAGATCCAAAAAATTCAATGCTACAATTAATCGATATGGGAGTTGATCGAATTTTAACTTCAGGACAACAAGAAAAGGCAGTTAACGGAATTGATCTCTTATTTGAACTTCAACATATTGCTGACAAAAAAATCATAATTATGCCAGGAAGTGGTATTAATGCTGAAAATTGCTCTTTATTTAAAAAAGCTAACTTTAAAGAAATTCACACTTCTGCTTCTAAAGTAATTGAGAACACTGATGATTCATATTTTGGAAACATCCAACAAACGGTCTCAGATATTGAAACCATTAAAGAGATTTTTAAAACAATGAACAATGCGTAGTCCTGTATTTATAATTTTTATTCTAATCCTTATTGGTTGTAAACCCACAGATGATACACCTATCATTCAACAACTGAATTCTAATTGGGAATTCAAAAGTAAAAATAACAAGGACTGGCTTTCTGCCTCGGTTCCAGGAAACGTTTATACAGATTTACTAGACAACAAAATCATAGAAGATCCATTTATTAAAAATAATGAAGAGAAGGTTCAATGGGTTTCAGATTCGACTTGGGTATATAAAAATAGGTTTCAATTAGATAAAAAAACACTTTCAAAAAACCATATACAACTCAATTTTGACGGTTTAGACA
>TARA_R110000787_G_scaffold262627_5_pt1 | contig 10678 bp, 10 predicted proteins | sample TARA_R110000787 | Tara Oceans TARA_R110000787 (sample SAMEA4397920) | marine metagenome | biome: Polar Biome; feature: [DCM] deep chlorophyll maximum layer (ENVO:01000326); material: water (ENVO:00002006), including particulate matter (ENVO:01000060) such as... | depth 35 m
GCCGATGGTTCTGTCCAAAAGGTATCTCCACTGACTGCAATGGGTGTTCGTACTGCTGATGAAGCTCAGGCTGCTATCTCACAACTGAATAAGATCATTGATGACCTTGGCCTTCGTTTAGGTGCTGGGTTTGATAATGCTGCTGTAGCAACCCTTCGTGGTAATGCTAAGGCTGACGCTGTAGTAGCTGCTCACTCCGCTTGGAACCCTAGTGTTCACAACGTATCTCAGTTACTTGATTGGGCTGATGAAGCTGGTGTTAATCTAGCTGAGAAGTTTGACTTTGTTCGTCATGGTGAGAACATCATCGACGCAGATGTAGCTGGTGGCTTCGGTGGCATGACACTTGACCGTGCTATGGACATGCGGGCACTTAACCCACAGTCTCGTAGGAACTCTGTTCTTATGGGCTACGGTGGTAAGCAGAACCGCGTACTGTCTCCTCTTGAGGCTATGCAGAAGTCTAGCACTGAGATGATTGCTAACCAGAGCTTCAGGGCATACGCTGCACGTTCAATCAATGGCTTGCTTAAGTCTGCTATCCGCAACAACGTACTTGAGAATGCTGCTGAACTGAATGGTCTGACACTACGTCAGAAACTTGCTAAGGCTAAGATTCGCGACATCAAGGGTGTAGGCTCTAAACTTGCTCTTGAGCAACAGAAGATTCTAGCTCGTCTTGATCGTGGTGGCCTTGGGGATGCTCAGTGGAACTCATTCATGGGTGGCATTGGTGACTACCTTTATGGCAAGGGTTTCCAGAAGTCTGCTAACTGGGCTGCTGACATGGCATCTACCAACCCCCTAACTGCTCTTCGTGGCTTCACGTTTGACGCTAAGTTGGGCATGTTCAACCCTGCACAGCTTTTTGTTCAGGCTTCACAAGCCATTAACATTTTAGCTGTTGGTAGTGTTAAAGGTATCCAAGGTTCTGTACTATACGGACCTGTTCGTTTTGCTCTATATAATGGCAACCCTGCTGTTATCAAGAAGCTAGGCGAGACTGTTGGTCGTGCTGGTGGTATCACTGGCGATCAGTTTGTTGATATGGTTGGTATGTTCAAAGACTACGGACGTTCAACTATTGGTGTGTCTTTAGCTGAGTTTGGCTCAGACGCTGCTACAGCCTCAAGTGTTCTTGGTAAGGGTGTTGATAAGGTTCGTGAGACTGGTCGTGTATTCTTTAACGAGGGTGAGCTAGTTGCTCGTACTTCTGCTTGGAACACAGCGTACCTTGAGTATGTCTCTCAGTTCCCAACACGTCTACCACGCTCACAACATGGCGTACAGTGGATCATGAACCGTCAGGATACTTTAACTCAGTCTATGTCTGGTGTAAGTCGTATCGGATTCGATAAGTACCCATTCGCTCAGTTTCTGTCCTACTCCTTCCGTATCAACGAAGCTATCTTCGCTGGCACTATGGGTGGCAAGAGCGTTCTGACTACCCCTGAGAAGCTAAGGCTTGCTGCCACACACACTGTTGTCTTTGGCGCTAGTGGTTGGGGTGTTGCTAACACAGCTATGGAATACTACAAGTACCGCTTTGGTACTGACCTTAGTGAAGAGAACTACACACTACTCAAGCGTGGTGTCTTAGACTACACTTTGTCTGAAATGTCTGGTACTAGTACTAACCTGTCCTCACGTTTGGGGTCTGGTGACAACATCTTCATGATGATGAAGGACATGGCTGAGAACAACATCTGGCAGACAGGGTTTGGTGCTAGTGGTGAGGTCGGATATGAAGCGTTTAGTGTACTTCTTGGTGGTGCTAAGAGCATGGCTAAAGGCGTTACTACTGGTGAGTTCAGTGATCTTGGTGAAAGCCTTGGACGCTTTGGTCGTACCTTCTCTACTGGCAACCAAGCCTACAATGCTTATATGTCATTCAAGGTCGGTCAGTACCTAACGAAGGACAACGCTTTGCTAGATGATAAGCTGACAGACATGGAGGGTATCTTTATTGCTCTTGGTGTTCCTTTAGAAGCTCACTCCGCTGCGTTCTCTTATGGGAACATGGCTAAGATTGAGAAGTTCTTCTTAGGTAGCACAGTCAGCAAGGTACAGAAAGAATGGAACAACGTAAACTCTATGCTACAGCGTGGGGATTATGGTGGTGCACAACAGACCATTCAGAACATAGCATTGCTATACCACAGCTTATCACCACATGAGCAACTCATCATCGACACTGAAGTACGTCGTAGTGGTGGAACAATCGTGGACAATTTGTCCCTTAGAATCGTACAGCACGACTTGGCTCGTGACATTAATAAAGAGGAATAAGTAATGGCTGGATTCGCTCCACAACTAAACGGCGGTGTTGGTTTCGTACAAGCACAAGGTGGTGATGCAGGGGGGCTGGGCGTATTGTCCAGTCTCTCAGGTATGCTACCATCAGGAAGCAAGACAGCAGCACGTGCACCCTCTGAGGATGAGCGTAATGCTGCTTTGTGGCAGGAGATGTACCCTGACCAAGATATTGCAGAAGCATCTATGGGCCAACTGCGTAGCTTCGGTAAGCGTAACCCATCTGCTGCTGATTGGGGTGTTAGCACTGCTGAGGCTACCCTCAACCAGAATGTAGCTGACTTTACTGCTGCTACTGAATCTGAGCGTACAATCACCACTAAGCTACAGGAGGACTGGGCGACTTCTCCTGAAGGCGTAGTAGCTCAGAACGCTGCCACCTCTATCCAAGACGAAGGCCAACGTATAGCATTCTTGGCTACATCACACGCTGACTGGATGGGCCGTAAGGTTCAAGCACAACAGCTAACTGAGGAAACTCAGCAGTATGGTGTGAATGCTAAACGTCGTGATGAGATGTGGACACTCGAAGGCTTCAACATGAAGGGTGGCGCTGATACAGTTGCTACTGCTATGACTGACGCTGTTGAGTCCATGATGCTAAACCCATCTGCTACCATCAACTTGGATGACACTGGTATCACTGCTGCTATCCCAGAGCTTGCTGGCACTGTACTTACTCGTGACAACTCCGCTATGGTCATGGAGACATTCAGGTCTTCCTACATGGATAGCCAGACACGTCGTATTGCTGGTGCTTATGGTATCTCTGCTGGTGAGCTAGGTCAGATGCCTGACGCTGTTAAGAACCAAGTGTTTGGTAAGTTCGACTCAACGCTTACTTGGTTGACCAACGAAGTTGACCCTGCACAGATCAAGAAGCGCCTAGACAACGAAGCATACTTAGGTATGATCGAAGCTGGTGTCCCTCTTGATAAGATCAACGCTATTAGCCTAGCTGCTAAAGGAAACCCAGAGCTTACTGCTGCTATCACTGCTTCTATGGTTGGTGATGTTGGCGCTGTAATGCAGGGCTTTGAGAATGGCGACTTCGATGCTGCACTACAGACTGCTAAGAACCTGTCTAAGGCAGAGCGTCACCGTTCGTTTGCAGGCTTCTCTGAGCTTGCTAAAGTCTGGGGTGGCACATCATCTGCTGGTGATGTATATGCTGAAGTCCCAGAAGCTATGAGAGGCGTTGGTTTTTCTTCTGCTACTATGGCTGCATTTACTGTAGCTCAGGTTGAAGCTGGTGATTCAGGGCTTGTGCTTGGTAATACGTGGTATAAGCAGAATGTTGAGAGCCAAGGACAAGCGTATGCACATGCTGCAAAGCATGACCCTAACTTTGAGCCTACTATGGTTAAGAACCTGTCTAGTGACTTAAGTGTAAACATGGAGATGCTCAGGACTGAGGCTTCAAAGCAGGGTTATGTGCCTGTTATGGAAAATGGTAACATTGTGCTTGCTCATGGTGGACCAACACACACACAGAAGATGGCAGCTTTCGATGATGCTATTGCTAGGGCTACTGCTAATGACCTTGCTGCTGTTCCTGGTATCGTTAAGAATCGTGATGACTACCTAAACTACACACCAAAAGCTATCAACCTTGAGGTTGACGGTGATAATGTTGATGCCCTCGGTCTCGCAGTGTATAAGTTCAACGCTCTTAAGAACCTTGGCGACATTGGTTCTCAGGTACGTGACCTTACTACAGCCGACTTCAACCTTGTGGATGCTGAAGCTGAGGCAGTTGCTGCTGACGCAATGAAGGCCCTTAGTGACCAAGCAATCATTGATGCTGGTGGCACTATTACTACAGAGCTTGATGGCACTAGTGTTGACCCAATTAACACTGAGGAATTTGTGGCCCAGATGTCAGGTCAAACTGCCACTGACCTCATCAGCACTGCTGAAAGTGTCTTGGGGTTTGACGAGGTTAAACAGAAGGACACACTTACCAACTTCCTCTCAGAGGGGGGTGTAGATATTGACCCATCACAAACAGCTTGGTGTGCAGCATTCGTTAACGCCACACTATCTAAAACAGGGCTTGATGGAACAAGGGTACTCAATGCACGTTCATTCTTAGATTGGGGTTCAGAAGTTACAGAACCGCAGCTTGGTGATGTTGTAGTGTTGTACCGTGGCAACCCAGATGGCTGGCAAGGTCATGTTGGCTTCTTCAAGGGCTTTGACGAGAATGGTGACATCCTCATCTTAGGTGGCAACCAAGGTGACTCTGTTTCTGTAAGTTCTTATGATAAAGACAGGCTACTTGGCTACCGTCGTCCAGATGGGGTCACTGGTGGTGGAACTGAGGCTGGCTTAAGTCAGGCAGTATACAAGTCTGCTACTGACCCTACTTTCCTACCTGCAACACCTAGTGATGTAGCACCAGAAGCTACTACTAGCCCTGGTGTACAACCTTCCGCTCCTGCTTCTGAAGCTGGTGCATTCGTACAGACACCAACAGGTGAAGGTGAGAACCTTAGAACTGATCGTACTGGTGGTGAAGCGTTTAGAGCATCTGCTGCTCGTCAAGACGTGGCTGTAAACGAAGGTATCTCTGATAGCCTACGTTCTATCGCAAGTAACGCCTCTGCACTTCATGGTGAAGGTTCTACCACAACTAACAAAATCAATGCTCTGATTAAGACTGTTGATGGTGGTGGTAAGGTTAAGGCATCTGACGTAACTAAGCTGATTGATGAGACTAAGGCTCTCCCACGCACACCTGAGCGTCAAGAGCTTCTAGCTGACTTGTATGAAATGCGTGATGGGGCTGCTGAGTAATGGATAAGTTCATTAAAGCTCTCCTAAGCCTCATACAGAGCATCCTTAGTGGTTTAGCTACATCCACTACCAAAAAGAACGGAGGGGCCTCACAGGGCCTCTCTGGTGCCCCTACGGGCGTTAAGAACGTAGAACTAATCAAAGAGTCTGAGGGCCTACGCCTAAAGGCATATCTACCAACACCCAACGATGTCTATACAATCGGCTATGGTCACACTAAGACTGCTGAGAAGGAGATGGTCATCACACTAGCGGGTGCTGAAGCACTACTACTACACGACCTCCAGTGGGTAGAGACTGCAATCGACACGTATGTCCAAGTACCACTGAACCAAAACCAATATGATGCTCTAGCTTCCTTTATCTATAACATTGGTGGTACAGCATTCCGCAAGTCTACCTTGCTAAAAAAACTAAATCAAAAAGACTACAACGGTGCTGCCAATGAACTCCTTCGTTGGGACAAGCAGAAGGGTAAGGTCTTGAAAGGTCTTACTACCAGACGCCAAAAAGAACAAACTTTATTTAAGAAGTGAGACTACCGCATGGAACATGAAGACATCAAGGAGCAGATCACTGCCCTCAAAGAAAGACTAGCGTTCCTTGAGCAGGAGCAACACAGGATTGATATACAGTTGGTAGAGATTAAGTCTGACTTGCACTACATTAAGTCTGGTCAAGACAACCTCAACAACAACCTATCTAAGTTCCTGTGGATTGTTGGTGGGGGTTTTCTTGCTGCTATTGTTAGTTGGGTTGCAAGAGGCGGTCTGTCATGAGAACTACAACCAGCACCCAAAAGCTAGTGCTGTTTTCGGTAGGGTTCGCGGTTGCCCTCTCTGCCATGAACGTAGCTTACACATTCAGTCACCCACAAGGGGAGCAGCAGATATGCCTTCAGTAGTAATCGACATGATTACAGTAGCCCTAGCTTTGTATGCAACAGGTCTGTCAGCCAAGCGATGTACTTCGCTCTACAGCCTACTACCATTATCCATCTGTGTTACTTATCTGGTAGCCCAAAGTGGGTGGACCGCTTCCTTCCTCACTGGGAATCTGTGGGGGGCAGACTACAACAACTACATCTGGTTCCTATTCAACACACTGGTGTTCGTACACATCATCAAAAAGGTGAACTAAATGGACAATGAAACAAAGAACATCCTAGTAAGTAAGACCTTCTGGGTGAACGTAATCACTGTGGTGGTAGTTATTCTAAACCGCAACGCCAAGGTTGTTGACCCACTGCTGATCGAACCACTAGCTGTAGTTATCCTACCGTTTGTGAACATTGGTCTTCGGGCCATTACTAAAGACCCAATCGGGTTGAAGGGGAAGTGATGTGGCTGATAGGATTTGTTGGGTCAAAAGTGGGACGCCTTGTGGCTGGTGCCTTGGCTGTCTTGGCTTCGATACTGCTAGTCTTCAAGGCTGGCCAACGGGACCAAAAGAAACAACAGCAAGTCGATGGTCTGAAGGACTACAAGAAGAACATGGAGAAGATTGATGAAGTTGATGTCAACACTGATCTTGATAGCGCTACTAAGCGGCTGTCTAAAAACGGTGGACTACGGGATTGACGCTTTATGTAGCATCGACCCTCCTACAGTATCACGTAATGATACACCACAAACTATAATCGAAGTAGATAACTTCAGAGCTAAATGGGAGGCGATGTGTAATGGCCGCTAAAAAGCGAGACTACAAGAAAGAATATGCCAACTACCAGGGTACACCAGAACAGAAGAAGCGTAGAGCTTCACGCAATGCTGCTAGAGCCGCTATGGTTAAAGCTGGTAAGGCTAAAAAGGGTGATGGTAAGGATGTTGCACATAAGAATGGTAATCCAAAGGATAACCGTAAGAGCAACCTGAAGACACAAGCGAAGTCTAAGAATAGATCATATGCCCGCACTAAGACGGCTGGTAAGAAAAACCCAAAGGATTAGAACATGGCGAAGAAAGCTACACTCACCCCAGTCACTGACATACCTCTAAATGCTGGAGCGATTAACACACAGCTTAATGCAATCAACAACAAGCTCGACAACACACTGTCGTTGGATGGTAGCACACCTAATGCTATCAATGCTGATGTTGACATGAACTCTAACGACATCCTTAATGCTAAAAACATCTATACCACTAATATCACAGTCGGTGGTGTAAGTTTAGCTGCTTCGGTATCAGCTACAGCAGCAGATGCAGCAGCCACAGCAGCAGACCGTGCAGCGGTTGAGGGTATTACTGCTGACGTGTTGTTTGAAAGTGAGTTGGCGTCCGTTGCTGCGGTTAAGGCCACTACAGGTACGTTTCTCGTAGCCGACCAATCCAAGCTAGATGGTATTGAAGCATTAGCAGACGTCACAGATGTAACTAATGTAACAGCTGCTGGTGCGTTGATGGACTCTGAGGTGAGTGCTAACCTTAAGACATTGGTACTCCCTGCCTCCACGACTATCTCCACCTTCGGTGCAAGCCTTGTGGATGATCTAACCAACACAGCGGCTCGTACAACACTCGGACTAGGAACAGCGGCTACCACAGCCTCTACAGCCTACGCTACAGCTGCTCAAGGTACAACAGCTGACGCAGCCCTACCTAAAGCTGGCGGGGCGATGACAGGCGCGATCACAACTAATTCTACATTCGATGGACGTGACGTTGCTGCTGATGGCGTAACCCTAGATGCACTAGACGCACAATACGACGCAGATCGCGTGGTGTATAGCATCATACCAGCAGTCCCAAGTCGTGTAGGTGCCCCAACTTGGTTCCCAGCAACAGGTGCGCCTTACTTAAACACAATCATCTCTGCTGATGGCCCAGGTGCCTCTGATACAATTTGGCGTTCTGTTTTGATTGGTGACAGCATTGCATCTGAAGTGGCTGCTATGTCACAAGCAGTTGCAGTTGGTAACGGAGCTATGCGCTTCTCTGGTACATCTGACGCCACGACAGCCATTGGTTCATTGTCGTTGCAGTGGTTAGGGCTCACGCTTGCTGGCGGAGAAGACAACAGCGATGCTATGGTTCGCACTCGTCACGACTTTGTAACAGACAATCGCTTAGATGATGTACTCTGGGACAAGTACGGCTTGGAGACAGCCCTCCCTGGCACAAGGACTAAATTAGATGCTGTTGTTATCCCAACCGTTGCATCGTCACTTGAGGGCAACACAGCAGTAGGTCGCAACAGTGGCTTACATATTGTCAAGGGTTACGACAACACCCTGGTGGGCCGTAACGCGCTTGCACACGGCTTTGACTCAACTGAGAACGTAGCCATTGGTAACAGAGCATTACGTGATGGAGCTTTGGCAAACCAGAACGTAGCTGTAGGCACAGCCGCAGGTCAGAGCTTTATCGAAGGTGCTGATAACATCTTCATTGGAGACCACGCTGGTTTTAACGCCACAACAGGTAGTAATAACCTGATGCTTGGTAGCTGGGCTGGTGATGGCTTCACAGGCTCTGTAAGCAATAACTTGTTTATCGGCATGGGTACGGGTGCAACACCTATCGTTTCTGGTAGTTTCTCTAACGGTCGCGTAGGTATAAACGTAGATTATGCAAATCACTTAGGCTCTGGACTACACGTCCGATCAGGCACCACTGCAACGGGGGCTGTACCTAACGCAGGATCAGATGCGTTGGTGGTTGAAGAGAGTGGTGGAAACAGTGGTATTTCAATTTTAACTGATAATACCGCAATCGGGCAAATCAACTTTGCAGACCCAGAGGATAACAACGATGGTTATCTGCGTTATGATCACTCCACGCGTGAGATGATTCTTGGTGCGGCAAATGCAGAGCGTCTGACAATTGACAGCAGCGGTCACACAATCATCCCTGCTGGTGTAACTCTAGGAACTGCTGCTGGCACTTATGCAGCAGCTAATACTCTGGACGATTACGAGGAAGGGACGTTTACTCCTGCGTATTCCGCTGGGGGCAGCTCAACAGCAACCTATGACACGCAATATGGCAATTACACTAAAGTCGGCAACATGGTCACTGTTAATATAGTGCTAAAGGCTAATGCTCTTGGCGCTATGACTGGCGCAGTGTCGATAACAGGTTTGCCATTTGCTAGTGATGGGTTCGGGTCTGCTAGTGTTGGCTACGCTACAGGTCTGGCGCTTGCTACGGCAGGTACAACCATTACTGGTTTTGTGTCCAACAGCGAAATCAAACTGAGAGAGTGGGACGCTACTAGCGGCACAGGCACGGTGGCGGAAGCTAACTTAACCGCTACAGCGTACGTGATTATGTCCGCAACTTATAAAACCACCGCATAGCAATCACCCCCGTGTGGATCACAGGGTAGTCAGGTGGCAACAACGCCACGATAAACAAGGAGCCTAACCAATGGCAACACTTACAGAACGCACCATCATCGACAAATACGAAGTAGTCGGTGACTTCAAGCACATCCAATGTCGTCACGCCACAATCATCGAACGTGATGGCGTAGAGATCAGCCGTAGCTTCTCACGCCACGTCATTGCACCTAATGATGATGTGACAGGGGAGCCACAAGAGGTTCAAGCGTTGGTGGCACTAGTGCACACCCCAGAGGTCGTAGCAGCGTATGAGGCTCATGTGGCTGACACTGCTTAACAAACAAAAAAAAGCCCCCACCTGAGTTCCCGTAAGGGTTCCCAAGTGGGGGCTTTTTGCGTTCTAGGACTCTTCGTATGTATCCCACACCTCATCAATGATCTTATGCTTCAGACACTCATCTGGTGTCATCCACTCATCATGTGGGTGTAGTAGGTTCTTACGGATGTAAGACTCAGACTTCTTAGTGAACTTCTTGTAGTGGGCAATCATGCGATCCGAAGATAGATCGAACTCCTTTACCATAGCCTTAAGCTCACCCTCTTTACCACGTGAACCCCAAGAGTACGTGTGGCTCATCACAGAGGCATTGTGCGTAAGGATACGCTTGTGACCTGCCATTAGCGTAAGGACACCACAGGATGCTACAATGCCTTGGCCTACCGTAACGATAGGGATTGCAGACATACGCATTGCATCCACCAACATCCAGCACCAGTGTACTGCACCACCACCAGAGTTGATAAACAATGTGATCTCTTCTGGTCGGTCATCCTCCTCCATCAGGTTGTACTCAAGGATAGCCTTAACGAGAGGCAGAATGTTTTCCTCATCAAACTTATTAGTGAGGAACAGGAAGCCGTTTGCTTGTAGTAGGCTACCCATTGGGTGTGGTGGTTTAGCCTTAGCTTCCTCTGGTGCTTCTACTTTCTTCTTCTTGGACTTCTTTTTGTTATACAGCACTATTGATTTCCTTTTCAAACTCACGAAGACGCTTGTACACTGAGAGCAACTCAATGATTGTTGACCATGACTTAAAGAGATACATCATGGAACCTTCTACACGTCCAAAGGCACGAAGGATTTGTTGCATAACCCCAAGGGTAATAGCACCACTAACGATAGCTGGGGCTAATACCACATAACCAACAAGAACGTTAGCCTGTAGGCAAGACAAACGAGCTACGTTAAAGACCGCATACCGTATGTAGTTGGTGTAGTGA
>TARA_R110000787_G_scaffold7171_3_pt1 | contig 10678 bp, 6 predicted proteins | sample TARA_R110000787 | Tara Oceans TARA_R110000787 (sample SAMEA4397920) | marine metagenome | biome: Polar Biome; feature: [DCM] deep chlorophyll maximum layer (ENVO:01000326); material: water (ENVO:00002006), including particulate matter (ENVO:01000060) such as... | depth 35 m
GATCACGATGTCGATTATCTGTTTGGTCAGGTGGCTATCGACAAAGCCTTTGTCGACTGGAGCGGCAACTGCGGCAACCTGTCCGCAGCGGTCGGCCCCTTCGCGATCAGCCAGGGTCTGGTTGACCCCAGCCGCATCCCTGAAGATGGCATCGCCACTGTGCGCATCTGGCAGGCCAATATCGGCAAGACGATTATCGCCTACGTGCCGATGAGCAAGGGCGCAGTGCAGGAAACCGGCGATTTTGAACTCGATGGCGTCACCTTTCCCGCCGCGGAAGTGCAGCTGGACTTTGTCGACCCTGCCGATGCAGAGGGCGCCATGTTTCCCACTGGTCACGTGGTCGATGATCTCGAGCTGCCCGCTGATATTGTCAAAGGCGGTAGCATCAAAGCCACGATGATCAATGCAGGCATCCCCACCATCTTCGTCAATGCAGCAGACCTCGGCTACACCGGCGCGGAGTTACAGGATGACATCAACGGCGACGACAGAGCGCTGGCCATGTTTGAAAGCATTCGCGCTTACGGTGCGGTGCGCATGGGCCTGATCAAGCATATTGACGAGGCCGCGAGCCGCCAGCACACACCGAAGGTGGCTTTTGTGGCGCCGCCCTGTGACTACGTGTCATCCAGCGGTAAAGATGTCACCGTGGCAGACATTGATCTACAGGTACGGGCGCTATCCATGGGCAAACTGCATCACGCCATGATGGGTACGGCAGCCGTTGCTATCGGTACTGCCGCTGCGATTCCGGGCACCCTGGTGAACCTCGCCGCAGGCGATGCTGAACGCAAGGCGGTGCGCTTCGGCCACCCTTCAGGAACACTGCGAGTAGGCGCTGAAGCCAGTCTGGTCAACGGCGAGTGGGTCGTGACGAAAGCGAGCATGAGTCGCAGCGCCCGCGTGTTGATGGAAGGCTGGGTGCGCGTCCCTGGGGATGCGTTCTAAGAAGACGGCTGTAACCCGGGAGAACGGCTCTAGCGGAGGAGAGTATCAAGCAATGGCGTCTGAATCCCTTTGATGACTCTTCGCTTTGATTCGGCCTTAAATTTCTGGCCCGCAGTTATTCGAGAGCCGTCGCTACAGGCATACACATTCGTACACTTAACTTTGGGGAAACTATGACAACGCAGAAGACGAAAATTGTCTATACCATTACGGACGAAGCGCCAGCACTGGCCACCTACTCCTTGCTGCCCATCATTAAGGCGTTTACTACAGCTGCGGGGGTGGAGGTCGAAACCCGTGATATTTCCCTTGCCGCGCGCATACTCAGCAGTTTTCCTGAGCGACTGAGTGACAGTCAGAAAGTACCTGACGCGCTTAAAGAGTTGGGTGAACTCACTCAGGACCCTAACGCCAATATCATTAAGTTACCCAATATCAGCGCCTCGATACCGCAGTTACAGGCTGCTATCGCCGAACTTCAGGCGAAGGGTTATGACATTCCGGGCTATCCGGAAAGTCCTCAAAATGAGACTGAAAAGGCGATATATGATGCCTACGCAAAGGTGTTGGGTAGTGCGGTTAACCCCGTTCTGCGTGAGGGCAACTCTGATCGTCGCGCGCCTGCGGCGGTGAAGCAATACGCCCGCACTCATCCTCACCCGATGGGCAAATGGAGTCAGGCATCCAGAACCCATGTGGCCCATATGCGCAGTGGCGATTTCTACGCCAGTGACATTTCCTGCACCATGGATAAGGCGACCAGGCTAAAAATTGAGTTTGTCGGGAAAGACGGTAAAAGCACCCTACTAAAAGAAGTCCCCGGCCAGGAAGCTGAAATTGTCAGCGCACAGTTTATGAGCGTCAGGGCCTTGCGCACATTTCTTGATGAGGAGATGGAAGGGGCCAGAAAAGCCGGACTGTTGTTTTCCCTGCATTTAAAAGCCACCATGATGAAAGTTTCTGACCCCATCATTTTCGGCCATGCAGTAACTGTATATTTTAAAGACGCCTGGGAGAAGCACCGCGATACGCTAGAAGATTTGGGCGTTAACCCCAACGATGGCCTGGGCGCCGCCTTGCGTAAAACAGATAAACTGCCTTATTCAAAGCGAGCCGAAATCGAAGCAGACCTGCGCCGGTGCTACGAAACCCGTCCAATGCTGGCCATGGTCAACTCGGACAAAGGTATTACCAACCTGCACGTGCCCAGCGACATTATCGTCGATGCATCCATGCCCGCAATGATTCGTGACAGCGGCAAAATGTGGGATTCCCACGGCAAACTGGAAGACACCAAAGCCGTTATTCCCGACAGCTGTTATGCCACGATTTACCAGGAAGTTATCAACTTCTGCAAGCACCACGATGCCTTCGATCCCCGGACAATGGGCACCGTCCCCAACGTCGGTCTGATGGCTCAAAAAGCCGAAGAGTACGGATCTCACGACAAAACCTTCATCCTGCCAGCTGACGGCAGCATTCGTGTCGTCGATACCGATGGCAAGGTCTGGTTGCAACACGACAATATGGAGGCCGGCGATGTGTGGCGGATGTTCCAGGCCAAAGATGGCCCGATTCAGGACTGGGTTAAACTCGCCGTCACCCGCGCTCGTGCCAGTGGCATGCCCGCTGTGTTCTGGTTAGACGAAAATCGTGGGCACGACGTACAAATGATCAAAAAGGTCGAGCGATACCTGAAAGATCACGATACCAGCGGTCTGAGAATCTCCATTCTCACGCCAGACCGCGCTATCCGCTATACCATGGAGCGGCTCAAGCGTGGTAAGGACACGATTTCCGTAACAGGCAACGTACTGCGCGACTACCTGACTGACCTGTTCCCCATTCTCGAACTTGGCACCAGCGCCAAAATGCTCTCGGTTGTGCCGTTGATGGCCGGTGGCGGACTGTTTGAAACCGGGGCCGGAGGTTCGGCACCCAAGCACGTCCAGCAGTTTCAGGAAGAAGATCATTTGCGCTGGGACTCCCTCGGCGAGTTTCTGGCCCTCGGTGTCTCCCTGGAAGATCTCGCGATTAAAACGGGAAATGAGAAAGCGGCGATACTGGCGAAAACACTCGACCAGGCCACCGGTAAGCTTCTGGAAAACAGCAAGTCACCGTCCCGCAAAGTACGCGAACTCGACAATCGTGGCAGCCATTTCTATCTGGCCCTTTATTGGGCGCAGGCGCTTGTCGCGCAAACTGAAAATAAAGAGCTGGCAGCCAGCTTTGCCACACTAGCGGGAGCCCTGATTGATCACCAACAGGAAATTGTTGATGAGCTCACCGCCTGCCAGGGCAAGCCGGTTGACATGGGCGGTTACTATCAGCCAGACGTTAAAAAGGTCGAAAAATTGATGCGACCAAGCGCCACACTCAACAGTTTAGTGAGTGCCGCGTAAGGTACAGGTCGGGTTGCGGAGCGGCGACTTGCACGTAGTTTGTGCATTGACTGCTCTGCAACGATGCTAAAGCTGCGACCTAAACCTGCTGGTCCGGTGGCGTATCTTTATGTATCAGCCGATAGAGCACGGGCAACACAAACAGGGTCAGCAGTGTTGATGAAATAACGCCACCAATAACGACCGTTGCCAAAGGGCGCTGTACTTCTGAACCAATCCCCGTGTTGAGAGCCATGGGGACAAAACCTAGCGAGGCCACCAGCGCGGTTGTCATAACCGGCCGCAAGCGTGTTAAAGCGCCCTCGATCACCGCTTTTTCAACCGTGAGCCCGTCGTGTATTAAATCACGAATAAACGACACCATGACCAGGCCGTTGAGAATGGCAATGCCCGATAAGGCAATAAAACCGACTGCGGCTGATATGGAAAATGGAATGTCGCGTAACACAAGAAACAAGACGCCCCCGGTTAATGCCAAGGGCACGCCGGTAAAAATGATCATGGCATCCTTGAAAGAGCCTAAGGCCAGGATCAGTAGGCCGATAATCATTATTAACGTAATAGGCACAACTAACATTAAACGTTGCGAGGCCGACTGGAGCTTTTGATAGGTGCCGCCGTATTCCACCCAATAACCCGGCGGTACTGCCACCGACGCATTTATGGCGGTTTGAATGTCGGCAACAAAGGAACCTAGATCACGCCCACGTACATTGGCCGTTACCACCACACGTCTTTTACCGTTTTCGCGATTCACCTGATTAAACCCCTCGACCAACTCCAGCGTGGCCAGTTCTTGCAGCGGCACGGCCTCAAAATTCGCCAACAGTATCGGCAAGTAGCGCAGGCGATCCATGTCTGTTCGGCGTGTTTCAGGCAGGCGCACCACAATATCGGTACGTCTATCTCCCTGATAAAACTGTCCCGCCACTTCGCCACCTAAAGCAATCGCGAGTTGATCTTGTAGTTCGCTAAGGGCTAAACCGTATCGAGCCAGGACATCGAGTTTCGGTTGCATCGTCATGATGGGCAACCCGGTAATTTGTTCCACCTGAATGTCGGCGATGCCTTCAACTTTGGCAATCGTACGCTCAATGTCACTACCCAGTGCTTGCAGTTGCTCAAAATCGTCGCCAAAAATCTTTATTGCCAACTCCGCCCGCACACCTGATAACAGCTCGTTGAAACGCATTTGAATAGGTTGAAGAAATTCATAACGATTACCTGGTATGGGTTCGACCAGTGCCGCCAGATCGTCCACCACCTGTACTTTGGTTTTGCCTGAATCTGGCCATTCACTGCGAGGTTTCAAAATAATAAAGGTGTCCGCGACACTCGGCGGCATTGGATCTGTTGCGACATCGGGCGTGCCTATTTTGGAAAAAATGTGTGCCACTTCCGGCAATTGCTCGATTTTTTCTTCCAGGGTTTTTTGCAGCGCAATCGACTGACTGAGAGAAGTGCCGGGAATACGCAAGGCGTGCATGGCGATATCGCCTTCATCCAGGTTCGGTGCGAATTCGCTGCCGAGCTGTGTTGCCAGTAGACCAGAACCGATGACGAAGACTATCGCCAACCCCACCACTAACCAACGTGCTTTTAGCGCCAGTTTCAACAGCGGATCGTAGACCGCGCGTGCCGCTTTGATAATCCCGTTGTCTTTTTCTTCAACAGGTTTACGAAACAGTAAAGCAATACAGGCAGGGACAAAGGTAATCGAAAGTACAATGGCGCAACCCAGTGCTATGACAACCGTCAACGCCATCGGGTGAAACATCTTGCCTTCAACACCGGTTAGAGCAAAGATTGGGAAATACACGGCAGTAATGATAAATACACCAAACAATGCAGGACGAATCACCTCGCGCGTCGCATTAAATACAATGTCAAAGCGCTCCCGCACATCGAGTTCCTTATGGGGGGTAGACGCCTGACTTAGCCTGCGCAAGCAATTCTCAACGATGATGATAGCCCCATCCACCAGTAAGCCGAAGTCCAGGGCACCCAGGCTCATTAAGTTGGCGCTCACGCGGGCGTGTACCATGCCGGTTACCGTCATCAACATAGCAACAGGAATAACGGCGGCAGTCAGCAAGGCCGCACGGACATTGCCCAAGAGAAAAAACAGAATAACGATGACCAGTAGCGCGCCTTCGAGTAAGTTGGTTTGTACGGTTTTAAGGGTTTTATCGACAAGCCCTGTGCGATCGTATACAGCTGTAGCGGTAATCCCCTGCGGCAGGCCAGGTTTGACTTTTTCGAGCTTTTCGGCGACGGCTTTGGCGACGGTACGGCTATTCTCTCCCACCAGCATAAATACGGTGCTCAACACTACTTCGCGACCATTTTGTGTCGCAGCGCCGGTGCGTAACTCCTTGCCTTCTTCGATATTGGCTACGTCTTTTATGCGTACTGGAACGCCGTTGTTACTGCTTATGAGAATCTTGCCCAACTCATTGATATGTTCGCTTTGCCCCGGCACCCGCAGTAACCATTGGGAACCGTTGTGTTCGACAAAACCCACCCCGCGATTTTGATTGTTGTTTTGAATCGCGCGTATAACATCTGCCTGGGTTAATTTAAAAGCGAGTAATTTTTCAGGCTCGATGGCGACCAAAATTTCACGTTTGTAACCACCGATGGGGTTTACTTCTACCACACCCGGCACACGTAGTAATTGCGGGCGAATAATCCAGTCGTGTACTGAACGCAGGTCTGTGGGCGTGATAGCAGAACCGTCAGGATTTGACGCCCCTGGCTCAGCATCCACGGTAAACATAAATATTTCACCCAGGCCAGTGGCGATCGGCCCAAGTTCCGGTTCAAGTAAGCGCGGGAGATTGGACCGAGCCCCAGACAATCGCTCACTCACCAACTGACGGGCAAAATAAATATCGGTGTCGTCACTAAAAATTACCGTGACCTGAGACAGGCCATAGCGTGATACTGAACGGGTGTATTGCAGATTGGGTAAGCCCGCCATTGCGGTTTCAATGGGGAAGGTCACGCGCTGTTCGACTTCCAGCGGTGTGAAGCCTGCGGCTTCGGTATTGATCATGACCTGGACATTGGTAATATCGGGTACAGCATCTATGGGTAGCCTGGTGAAATTCCACAGGCCGAGCCCACTCAAGGCAAGTACTGCGACCATAATCAGGGCGCGGCGCCGGATAGAAAATTGAATAACGTACTCAAGCATGGAAAAATTCCTTAGTGATCGTGGGCGGCGCCAGATTTTTCGATATCAGCTTTGATGATGAAGCTGTTCTCGGTGACGTACTCGGTGCCCGCATCCAGACCACCCAGAATCTCCACCCATTCCCCCGCTTCACGCCCCAACTCCAGCATGCGCACCTCATATTCATCATTCACTTTGGCGTATACGACAGTAAAATCCCGAAACGCCTGTAGACCAACCCGTTTAACAGCCAGCGCCACGGGATAGCGCGCAACCTCAATTTTTCCCGTTACAAATTGGCCTGATAAAAATGCTTCAGATGCGTTGTCAACAGCAACGCGAGCAATTATGGATTGATTACTCTGGAGCTGACTATCCAATGAAGTCACTGTGCTTAGCAGACCTTCTGCTTCCCCATTCACCACAAGCAGGGCGGTAACACCAGGGCTTACCCGAGAACGGTCGGCAGGAAAAACCGATAATTCGGCTGTGAGTTGTTGGGTGTTTGTAATAGACAATAAAACTCTGCCATCACTTTGTTCACCAATGTTGGCCATCCTGGCAGTGATGACTCCGTCTATTGGCGAAGTAACGGTGTAAGCTTTCAGGCTCTCGTTGCTTTCGATGGTTACCAGCGGATCGCCAGCTCTAATCCGTTGCCCCAGGCGTACGGGCATCGCCTTGATCTGGCCATCAAAGCGGGCGGTAATATGACGCTGAGCTTCCGGCGAAGGGACTAATCGGCCAAACACTTCGATGGTTTCAACTAAAGTCGCGGGGCCAGCAATTTCAGTTTTAATCTCCATAGCCTCGGCCACTTGAGGCTCAATTTTCGTGCGCCCTTCAAAGTTATCGTATTGCCATTGATAGTTCTTATTCTGGAAGCTCGCATCAATCGCAACGATAAAAGAATGCGGTTCGTAAATTTCCATATCACCGCGCAAAAAATCGCCCTGGGGTTTAAATTTAATGTTATCAACGACGTTTCCCAGACGCGTCAATTTTACCGAAAGGGCGACCGCCTCCGGAGCGACCAGCTTGCCATTGGAGGTTACCCAAACACGAAACTCCGGTGGCACACCCGTTTCAAAAATCGCTAGTTCCAGCACGACCCCATCCTGTTTCAACAGACGTCCTCGATGTGGGCCTTTCTCGGGTTCGGCTTGTTCCACGCCGGTGTCGACGGCAAAGGTTGTAACCGACATGGCGGAAAGAACTAGTGCGATACTGCAAAGGACAAACTTTAATTTCACAGGGCGCAATAGTGATTTATTCATTGGTATTCCTCGACTGATTCGATAGCTGAATGCTTGGCTTAAATTTGGCTGGTTATGGCGTAGCGTGGTTACGCAAGAGCGGCAGGCCGGTCAGGCGCTCAAGTTCAATGGTGTTGTTATGTGCGGTCAAGCGTGTCTGCACAAGCGCAAGCTGCGCGTCAAGGACTTCCTGCTGGACCACAGACCATTCCTGATAACCGTACCTGCCTTGCTGATAGGCTTTATAGGTTTCCTGCAACGCCTCTTCAAGGCGCGGTATAATTTTTCGTTCCAGTGCCGTGTTAATGTGATAACTGTGTTTGAGTTCTTGATAGAGAACAAAAACCTTTGTGAGCAGCTGAATTTCTTTCGCTTTAGAGTCTGCCTGGTAGCGGTCCTGATCGGCGGTCAATGCAGAAATTCGGCCCTGGTTACGACTGGTTTTACCCATAGGTAACGATACCTCGAATGTCATCCCGTAATCTTCTGTGCTTTCGTAGCGTCTGATGCCTGTATTTAAGCGTGGTCTGTTTTTTGCCTCCTCTCTTGCCAGTGCGATTTCACTCTCGGCAAGTCGTTGTTGTGTTAGAAAATGGCGTATTTCAGGGTTGCTCTGGATAGCGGTCTCCAGCTCGTCATAAGCTATTATTTGCTGTGCAATATTCAACGAACCGGATACTAAAGAGAAATTTACGTCTGTAGCGCCCCACATGGACGCCAGAATTATTTTTGCCGATTTTAATTCATGAGCTATATCCTCGAGTTCAAGCTCGCGGTGTTCCAGATTAACTTCTGCTCGCAATTGATCCGCAGCGGGTGCTTTGCCTATGTTCACGCGCTTACCAACATCAGCGAGAATATTTTTTGCATGCTGCCGGGCTTTGTTGGCGATGATCAAGCGCTCCTGCAGTGCTAGTACCGCAAAAAAGGCATGCGCTGTTTGCGCTGCGATATCGTAAATTTTTATTTCGCTTTCAATATCAATTAGTGATTTTTCTGTTTGGTATTTGCCGATGCGACGCTGTACCAATTTTTTGTCCAGGATCCAGCTGATACTCAACGTAGACTGAGCATTGTCAAAGCCTGAGTAATCGCCGGTACCGAAAGCATCTTCTAGCGCCAGAGACAATACCGGTTTTTCCCGAACAGCCGCCTGTTGAATGTTGCCTTCTGCGCTGCGTATGCGATAACTGAAGCTCGCAAGATCTGGGTGGCGGTTCAAACTTTGGGCTATAGCGGTCTGCATCGAAAGCTCTTCGTTTGGTCTTTCCGAGGCGATGGCCGAAAGCGATGCAGCAATACAGGTCACCAAAAAAGCCACGACAGGCAAAGTTGTTTCCGCAATAAAAAACCGACCATAGATCGGTTTTTTATGCGCTAGAGAATTATGAAATAACATCATGGCACTTCCTTAATGGTTGGAAAGGTGTTCGAAATAGTGATGAAGAAGATCGACTGAAAACGTGCTGACGAGGACCAGCGTTAGTGCCGACAAAAAAACCAAACCATGAGGGAACGCATAACCTTTGTCGTCGCTTAACAAATAGCGAATTCTTAATTCCAGCGGGTGGGTCGTAAAGGCGCAATTGAACAGCGGCTCAGTCTGGCCAGGAGTGCTGATATTTTGCAAGCGAACCACTTTAAGAATGGTTTTTGATATGAGTGCTTCATTGTGCGAAGTTTTCAACACAACACTATCTGCCAACTGTTCAAGCGCCAGAGAAAACGCGTTGTTTAGCTGGGTCACCAATCGCCCAGGGAAAAAAGACGCCAACACGGAAAATGCATATTTCCGCAGTGGATCAGCGTGCTTTACATGTGCAAGCTCATGCTGCTGTACGACACTATTTTCGGTTTCGGTGAGCAGGTCGTGCAGCCCGCGAGTAATATAGGCTTTCGGGCTTATTATGCCTGAGGTGAATGCGTGACGTTTCTCCGATTCAATAAGCATGCATCCGTTAGGCAACTGCGTCGGCCGCAGGAAATCCTGTAACTGACCAATATGCGACGTGTTCTTGAACGCGCTAATTAATTTTGATAGAAGCAACAAAAAGGATAATGCGCTAAACAAAAACAGTGAAACGCCATGCCAGCTATAGATAGGAAAGGAGTACGTATGATGCAAGTGCAACATCGATGTCAGCCACCTTCCTTGCCAGTTAAAGACCTCGGGGAAAACGAGCAGGACAACCGATACCAGACTTACAAACCAGGGCAATGCTACAACGCACCACAGTAAACGGGCTCGGGTTTTCGCTTCGAAGCGCAACAATAGCCCATGCGTAGGGTTGACGAGCAGCGACATTAGGAGCAATGCGAAACCAAAGCTCAAGATGCCTATGGTGAGGATGTTGAGTATGATTGCCCAGGCGCCAAAAATCATGCTTGCCCATCCAGTTTGGCGCTCGATCGTCGCGCATCAATCAAACGCTCCAGCTCATCCAGCTGACTTTCGTCCAGACTATAGGACAACGATGCAAATGCGGCCAATAAGGAATTCTCATTACTTCCACTGAAGTCATTCGTGATATCGTTGATTAACTGACCCATAAAGGTGTTTCGATCAACTGCGGCCCGGTACTGAAATGCGTGCCCCTGCTTTTCCCGCGACAACAAGGCCTTTTTAAACAGGCGATCCAGCGTACTTTGAATGGTATTTAATGAGCCACCTCTTTGCTTCCTGAGGTAGGCGTGTACCTGTTTTGCATCAGCAGTATCCGTTTCCCAGAGGTATTGGAGGACTAATTTTTCAAGTTCGCCGAGGTGCATAATCTGAAGAGTCAGGCGTGGCCATTACGGGACATACGATAGCACACACAAAAACCGATCCGCAATCGGTTTTTGTGTGTGGCCGTGAATTTTTCCCGAACGGTTTCATCGCTAAAGTGCTA
>TARA_R110000787_G_scaffold32138_8_pt1 | contig 10669 bp, 10 predicted proteins | sample TARA_R110000787 | Tara Oceans TARA_R110000787 (sample SAMEA4397920) | marine metagenome | biome: Polar Biome; feature: [DCM] deep chlorophyll maximum layer (ENVO:01000326); material: water (ENVO:00002006), including particulate matter (ENVO:01000060) such as... | depth 35 m
ATAAAAAGTCTGTCAAATACGGAACGATTGCCTGTAAAAGGTCTGCACAAAATTTCGCTCATTTAGAAACCTCTAATCTCGCAATAAGCACACTTAACGATTTAAAAAAATTACCTCAAACAAAGGAGCGAGATGTAACAGAGAAAGAAATTCATTTGCTTCATGGACCTGCATTATTAGCTGTAAAAGGTTGGTCATCACCAGAAATCGGACAGGCCTATACCAGAGCAAAAGAACTTTCTAATGCCAAAGACGATTTAGATGAATTGGTAAGAATTACTCGTGGGCTTTGGGGCTATTATATGGTTTCTTCCCGATTGGAAGAGTCTGTGAAAATTGCAACCGAATTACAACAGCTTTCTGATGAATACGATTCTATTGATATTCAAATTGAAGCTCACGCAGCATTCTGTGACAGCTATTTTTGGCAAGCTAAATTTTGTTTATCACAAGAACATGCTGAAAAAGGATTGGCTTTGTATGATATTGACAAACATCATGTTGCGCACTCAATAGCTTATGGTGAAGATCCTTCCGGAATTATGCTTTGTTATTCTGGTATTACCAATTGGCTCCTAGGTCAACAAGAAAAAGCAGAGGAAATTGTAGAATATGTTAAAGGAAATTTAGATAGCTATACACATTTATTTAGTAGAGGATTTCTAATAAATGGTATTGCTTGGTATTATATGCATCAATATAACGCTGAACAAACCCTGTTTTGGGGAAAAAAACTAAAGATACTATCCATAAAAGAAGAGTTTCCTCCCTGGATAGCATTAGCCAAAACGCACGTTGGTTGGGCAAGAGCAGTTTTAGAAGATGTAGACAGCGGTGTTGAAGAATTATTAGAAGGTATCACAGAATGGAATTCTACAGGGCTAATTGTAACTACAGGGCTAGGATATGCCATGGTTTGTAATGCCTACTCTGTAGCAGAAAGATATAACGATGTTTTAAAATACGCACAAATTGGAATTGATCATATAGAACTCTTAGAAGAAAAGCATTTCTATTCTGAAGTCTTGCGATATAAAGCTGAGGTCTTGTCTTTAGACAAAAAGACTCAGAAAGATGCTGAAATTCTTTTTGAAAAATCAATTCAAGTTGCCACCAAACAAGGAGCAATCTCATTGGTAAAACGTACAGAAAATAGTTACAAAAAGCATATAGAAAAGAGCCAGTAATTTTTTGCTTGCGCAAGATAACATACTGAAATATCTCTTCGACTTCGATTAAGGTGCAGCGAATTTTCAATTTGTTTACAATAGACAGGGTTGGTTTTATTTTATTAACTTAGTGCAAAACTCAACAAAATCATATACAAATAAGCACTCAACAATAAATAAAAATTGATACTTATGGAGAATACGAATGATTACTCAAAAAATACAGCGTAACATAAAGGTCTAAAACTTAAAAATTCTAGACTTGATGAAGAAGGAATTTATGCGACTTTAGAAAAACAAGGCGTTCCTATAGATCTTGCTAAAGAAGTTGCTAGAAATGTAGTCTTAGAAAAAAACAACAACAAAGAAGATCTTGAAGATTACAAGAATTACAAAAAACTTGGTATTTTAATCATTGTATTAGGGGCATTGGCATCACTTATAGCATAAATCTATACTGAAAGAATTCTTATTGCCGCTGAAGTAATTTTTGTTGGTGTAATCACAACTATTATAGCTCATTTTTTGGCAAAGAAAAAGATAAAGTGGAATTAAAACAATTTACCAACCACGTGTAATAAATTGCTAGTTCAAGTTTATTTATCAACCCACTTCGACTAGTGTTACAATGAGCATGTCGAACTGCAAAGGGAGCAACTGATTTTCTACTTCAGCTGTGGCAAAACTTTGAGTTTATCGTCTTCATTGTAAACTAACTCAATCAATTTAAACTTACAGTCGAAAAAAAACAGAGGCAACCGCATATGAGACAATTTACATTTTTATTTTTTTTATCTTTATTTTTAGTCTTCAACCTATACTAGGTCAGAATAAAAAAGATCTTATTGAGAGTGAATTCACCATTCATTCCAAGATACTAAACGAAAATAGAACCTGCTTAATACTTCTTCCTGAGACATACAACGAAATTACCAATGTAGATAAAAAATATCCGATCTTGATTTTGTTAGATGGCGCTGCTTTTTTTAAAACCACTGCTGGAATTGTACATTTTATGAGTTCTGATAGAAACCGTAATTATTTTATGCCAGAAACTATCATCATAGCCATTAAGAATGTTGATCGTGAACGAGATTTTAGAGTGACAAAAATAAAAACTAGGCGAGTAAATACGATGGGAGGCGGAAAAAACTTTTTGAATTTCATAGAAAAGGAACTCATTTCATATGTTGACAAAAATTATAGAACTGAGCCATACAGAACACTAGTTGGACATTCTTTAGGAGGTCTTCTTACCCTAAATTCTTATCTGGATAAAAGTAGCCTTTTTGATGCGTATCTTTCTATAGACCCTAGTGTCTGGTGGGACGAAAAAACGATGAGGAGCAAAATAGATGGTGTCAAACCAATATCCTTTAAAAAGAAAATTTATATCGCTACTGCGAACCTCGTCAAGAGACGCTACGAAAAGAATAAAAAAAACATGACCGTTTGTATTCATTATTAAAAACGAAAGCGAATGAAAAAATCCATATCAAAGTAAGTTCTTTTGATAATGAGAACCATCGTTCTGTTCCATTAGTCGCTTTATACGAAGGATTAAAATACCTAAATCAAGATAATTAATATCTATATTTAGAGAAGTGCATGTTCTAGAATAAAAATACCCCTATTAATTCTGACATCATTTAAAGAACACTTTCTCCATTTAAATTCGTAGTCAACACATCACTCATATAATCAAAGAAAGGACGAAGTGCTTTAAAAGAATTTGTTACTTCTTCCATAAAATTTTCTGATAATACTTCTTCATCCGTAAAGTTACGCACAGCGATAAATCCTTTTTTACGTAGTAAATCCACATCTGGATGCTCTTTATCAAATCCACGTGGTGCTGTTTTTAATTCTTCTCCTTCAAACTTTCCGCCGAAGTAGTTTACATAGTCTTTGTCTTTCAGAATGTCACGCATTTCTGTAGCATCCATTTCAATTTCTTTCCGGATGCGAAGCAAATCATCTTTCTCAGGTTGCCAAAATCCGCCAGCCAAAAAGCTTTCTCCCGGACGAACTCTTAAATAATATCCTCCACGTAAGTGTTTCCCACTTCTAGAGAAAGAACCAGCAAAATGAGCTTTATACGGTGTTTTGTCATGTGAAAAACGAACATCTCTATAAATTCTAAAGAGTTTAAACTTGTCAATTTCATCATGCGTTTCTAAATTTTCACGTATGGTAGCATACACTGCTTTTGCATTATTCTGTGCTATTACAAACGTTGGTTTGGTTTCTGCAAACCAATCGCGATTATTGTTCTTCTTTAAATCTTTTAAATATTGTAAGCTTGATTTCTCGAATTGCATGATATAATTTTAACGATGCTCAATTTACGAAAAGATAGTTGTATTTTTAAATTTAATTAAGTAGTCATTTCTAGAAACTCAATAACCAATCCACTGTGACTGAGGTGATACCTTGAGCCTGTCGAAACGCTCTCAAAGTCACCATAAATAATGATAAAGAAATTGAAAGGATATCTCTATATTTTGGAGTGCTCTAATGGTAGCTATTATACTGGTAGCACAAAAGATATAACGAAGAGCATTAATGAACATAAAAATGGTCATGGATCTAATCACACTAAGAAAAATTTGCCAGTATCTTTGGTCTATCTAGAAGAGTTCACTAGAATAGATGAAGCTTTTTATAGAGAAAAACAAATTCAAGGCTGGAGTAGAAAAAAGAAAGAAGCTTTGATTCAAGGAAATTTTAATCAATTACCTGAATTATCAAAAGCATATAGAGATATATTGTAGTTTTATAACTTTGTATGTGGTCATTTCGAGTGCCTCAATGACCGGCCGAGAGTCTTAATGACTAAGCCACGGTGACTGAGGTTCTCGAAGTCACAGCAGAAACGAAGTAAGTCATTAATGGTAGTGTCATTTCGAGTGCCTCAATGACCGACCGAGAGCCTCAATGACTAAGCCACAGTGACTGAGGTTATCGAAGTCACAGCAGAAATAAAGTAAGTCATTAACGGGTAGTGTCATTTCGAGAACCTCAATGACCGATTAAGATTATTAAATATATAAATGAATCTAACCCAACAACGTTTTAAAGGTTTTATAAATACACCAGTTCTCTGGAAATCTAATGAAGTCTATAACTTGACTCAGTTCGAAATTGAACAAGAATCAATTTCTTTTGATATTGAAATAGATTCAAATCAACGACTAGGAAAATATGTAGAGCGTTTGGTCTCTTTTCAATTAAGCCAAGATAAATCTATTGAAATTGTTTCTGAAAACATTCAAATTTCAAAAAACAAAATCACTTTAGGTGAATTAGATTGTATCATCTTAAAAGATGGAAAACCAATTCATTTAGAAATTATCTACAAGTTCTATTTGTATGATGCTTTTATTGGTAAAAGCTCGCTTCAACACTGGATTGGTTCCAACAGAAAGGATAGTCTCATTGAAAAACTAGACAAACTCCAGCAAAAACAGTTACCACTACTCTACTCTAAAGAATGTCAGGAGTATCTAAGAAGTATTGACTTAAAATCTTCTGATATTTCTCAGCAAGTATATTTTAAAGCGCAATTGTTTGTTCCGTTGAATACCATAATAAATCATGGCGAAGTTAATCCTGCATGTATCGTTGGTTATTACATTTATAGGAATGAATTATCACTATTCAAAGAATCTAAATTCTATATTCCGAATAAGAAAGATTGGTTAATACAACCTCATACAAATGTAGACTGGTTGAATTATAATGATTTCGTTATAGAAAGCAAAGAGTATTTAGATCGAGAGTTTTCTCCTATGTGTTGGATGAAATCAAAAAATGGAGAACTCAAAAAGTTCTTTTTAGTTTGGTGGCCACTTGAGGTGGTTTAGGTATTTACTCTCTTGTCATTCCCATGAAAATGGAAATCCAGAATAAATAGATTGCTGCTTTGAATACGATAAGCTCAGCCTAACTAGCGAGAACGACATCTTCGATGTGTATTGTGTATTCTTTAAAAACCCAGTATTTTTACAATTGATGAAAATAACTAAACTAAAATACCCTTTTGATCCATCCATAAAGCACCATATCATCATTGGTTTTGGTCTGTCAGTTTGGATTTTCTTGTTTCTATATTTTACAGAACCTTTAGATGTTAATGAACTTGATGCTGGTCAAAAATTAATATACCTACCTATTTATGGGTTGATTTGTGGAGCTTGTTACAGTGTTTTTATTCCCTTTCAAGTCTTTTTATTTAAAAAAGGAAAACAATTCTGGTCGTTAAGTTCAGAATTATTATTTCTATTCACTTTTACTATCGTTTCATCTACTTTGGCTCGTTTCTATTATCTATATATAGTGGTTGCAGGCCAACCAAATCCATATACATTAGATTACTACATCACTGATATTTTATTCCCAGCTTATACTATAATTTTACCCATTCTTATTTTTGGTCGGTTTGCTTTTGGGAAATACAAAGAGAAAAAAATAGAAGAATCTAAAATTGAAATCAAAGGAGAAGGAACTTATGAAGGTTTAAGATTACTTTACAATGACTTGATTTGTATTCAATCATCGGACAATTATATTGAGGTTCATTATTATTCAGGAAAAGAAGTTAAGAAGTCTTTAATTAGAAATAAGCTTTCTGTGATTGCTGATGAATTTCCAGAACTACTTCGCACACATCGTTCATATATTATCAATCCATATCACTTTCAACAATGGAAAACCGAAAAAGGAAAGCTTTATATAGAACTTTCTTCTTCTATTTTCGTCCCTGTATCCAATACTTACAAAGATGAAGTGAAATCGATTTTAAATTCCGCCACAACCTAAGCTAATTTCGCCCCAAACACCTATTAATATTGAATTTATAGCATCAAACATATCTAGATTTGTATCAGAAAGTTTAATCAAAAAATCTATTTATTATGAAAGCTATTATCAACATTTGTATCATTTCAGTATTATTTATTACAAATTCATTTTCTCAATCAACGCAAAAAGAAGTTCTCATTATTGGGACAATGCATGTGGTTCCTAAAATTGTAAAAAAGAGTTACAAACCATTACTTCGTCGAACTAAAAAATACAATCCACAAGCTATTTATGTAGAAAGTCCGATGGCGAATGACTCTATAAGTTGGGAGTATTTGAAAAATGGATGGTCTAAAAACTATCAAAAATTCTACAAATTATCAGATTCACTTAAATCGTCATTTGACTTTAGTGAAATGGAATTTAATTCAATTTTAGCAAAAGATCATTCAGAAATGACTTCAAAAGATGTAGATTATCTCATCAATAGTTTTGCGTATAAGAGAGATAATGGAAATCATGAATACTATTCATACATTAAAAAATATGGAGTAAATGGGGCTAAAAAACCAACAAGACATGAAGATGGAGATTTAACTTTTAAGTTAGCTTTACGTTTGGGGCAGAAATTGGTTTTTAATATGGACGATCAAAGAACCAATGGCCAATATCATAGTGCTTGGAGTAAATGTTCTAAAGAAGGAAGATCTAATGGAAACAATGCTGTAAATGCTAAATTGAATAAGAAATCTTATAACTCTGCAATGGTTCCTGCAATTTTTAGAGGATTGGGCAAACACACCAACAAAAGAAAAAGTTTAGAGCGTTTGCATACCATGAGTTCTTTTGGTTATGTAATTAAAGACACTGAAGGTTGCAAAGAAGGAAGACGATACTGGAGAGAACGTAATGAAAGAATGGCTGATAATATTGCAGGACAAGTTTTAGCTTCAGATAATGAAAGAAGTGTTGTTATTGTTGGTGCATCTCATGTAATGGGATTAGAAAAAGCATTCAAAGAGAACTATCCAAACTTAAAAATCAAATTGATGAATGAGTAAACTTTCTAACATTCATTTTAAAATCCATCCTTAAGAAATTTTGGATGGATTTACTTCTCTCTACCTTTTAATACATCCACAACATCATTCAGTTTAAAACCTTTTGCCTGCAATAACATCAAATAGTGAAACAATAAATCAGCACTTTCATCTAAGAACAGCTTGTCATCATTATCCTTCGCTTCAATAACAACTTCTACAGCCTCTTCACCAACTTTCTGAGCAATCTTATTGATTCCTTTATCAAATAGCGACACAACGTAACTATTTTGGTTTTCCTGACGAAGCTCTGGAGCTATTTTTGAAATTTCAATTCTTTCTGCAATCGTATTTTCTAATTGTGATATAAAACCATACGAATTATCATTCGATTCATTCCAACAGGTATCTGAGCCTTTATGGCACGTTGGTCCAACTGGATTTACTTGAATCAGTAAAGTATCATTATCACAATCTAGTTTGATGTCAACCAAGTTTAGAAAATTACCGCTTTCCTCCCCTTTTGTCCACAAACGATTTTTGGTTCTACTAAAGAAAGTTACTTTTTTAGTTTCTTGTGTTTTGCTAAATGCCTCTTGATTCATATAACCCAACATCAACACGTTGTTTGTTGTCGCATCTTGAATAATTGCAGGAACAAGTCCGTCTGAGTTTTTATTGAAATCTATGTTCATAATTTTATTATTGCGACTAAAGTCTTACCTCTATATTATTTTTTCTTAATTCTTTTTTTAAATCTGGAATAGGAATCTCTCCAAAGTGAAAAACACTAGCAGCTAAAGCAGCATCTGATTTTCCTTTGGTAAATGTATCAACAAAATGCTGAACAGAACCCGCTCCACCTGAAGCAATAATTGGAATATTTACCAATGTTGATAGTTTTGCCAAGGCTTTATTTGCAAAACCAGCTTTGGTTCCATCATGATCCATTGAGGTAAACAAGATCTCCCCTGCCCCACGTTGTTCTACTTCTTTTGCCCACTCAAATAAATCTAATTCTGTTGGTATTGTTCCTCCTGCTAAATGCACTATCCACTTTCCATCAAGTTGTTTTGCATCGATGGCAACAACGACACACTGACTTCCGAACTTTTGTGATAATTCATTAATTAACTCTGGTCTTTTTACCGCTGATGAATTGATTGACACCTTATCTGCTCCGCAATGCAACAAATCATCTACATCTTCAACAGAGGAAATTCCTCCTCCAACAGTAAATGGAATGTTTACTTGCTCTGCTACACGTAAGACCATATCATGCATTGTTTTTCTTCCTTCTAAAGTTGCCGAAATATCTAAGAACACTAGTTCGTCTGCTCCTATATCTGCATATTGTTTAGCAAGTTCAACTGGGTCGCCTGCATCAATTAAATTCACAAAATTAACGCCTTTTACCGTTCGTCCGTTTTTAATATCTAAACAGGGTATGATTCTTTTTGTTAGCATTACTTGTTAAGTATATAATTTTCCAGCTGTTTCAAACTGATTCTATTTTCATAAATAGCTTTTCCAATAATCACTCCTTCACAATTCATGTCTGCTAATTGTGGAATTTCATCAAACGTTGAAATCCCCCCAGAAGCAATTAATTTGATCTCTGGTGTTTTTTCTAAGATCCTTTGATATAATTCAAACGAAGGTCCTTCTAACATTCCGTCTTTAGAAATATCTGTACAAATCACATAGCTGATTCCTTTCTCCTGATAATCTTTTATAAAAGGAATAACTTCTAAATCACTTTCCTCTTGCCAACCACTCACTGCAATCTTTTCATGAATACAATCGGCTCCTAGGATGATTTTATTTGCTCCAAATTTTGAAATCCAATGTTCAAAAATTGTTGAATCTTTCACAGCAATACTTCCTCCTGTAATTTGACTGGCACCAGAATCAAAAGCGATGCGTAAGTCATCATCCGATTTTAACCCACCACCAAAGTCAATTTTTAAGTTCGTATGAGAAGCAATCTGTTCTAATACCTTGTGATTCACAATATGACTTGCTTTCGCTCCGTCTAAATCTACTACATGCAAATATTCAATCCCAGCAGCTTCAAACTCTTTAGCTACTTCTAAAGGATTTTCATTGTATATTTTCTTAGTGCTATAATCACCTTTGGTAAGGCGTACACATTTTCCATCTATGATGTCTATGGCTGGTATGATTCTCATGCTATAAATTCAAAAAATTCTCTAATATTCTTTCTCCTGATTTCCCACTCTTTTCTGGGTGAAACTGTACTCCGTAAAAATTATCCTTTTGCAACGCAGATGCATAGGAGATATGATATGATGTAGTAGCAATAGAGTTGTCATTTGCTTCCGCATAATAACTATGCACTAAATACATATAATCTTTATCAGAAAGTCCTTCAAATAATTTAGATTTTAAATTAGTGATAGTATTCCAACCCATTTGTGGAACTTTCACTTCGTTTGAAAAACGTTTAACACGTACATCAAAAATTCCCAAACCTTTTGTATTTCCTTCTTCAGAAGAATTACACATGAGTTGCATTCCTAAACAAATTCCCAAAACAGGCTGCTTCAATGCTGGTATAATAACATCTAGTCCAGATTCTTTTAACATTCTCATTGCTGAGCTCGCCTCACCAACTCCAGGAAAAATCACTTTATCTGCTGCTTTAATTTCTTCAATATTACATGATAAAACGGCATCAACACCCAAGCGTTTAAAAGCAAACTGAATGCTTTTGATATTTCCTGCTCCGTAATTTATAATGACTAATTTCATTATAACATTCCTTTTGTTGATGGCAAAATCATTTTATCTACATCACGTTTTACAGACATTTTAATTGCTTTTGCAAACGCTTTAAAAATTGCCTCTATCTTGTGATGCTCATTGGTTCCTTCTGCTTTGATATTTAAATTACATTTGGCTCCGTCTGTAAAAGATTTAAAAAAGTGAAAGAACATTTCTGTTGGCATTTTCCCGACCATTTCACGTTTAAATTCTGCTTCCCAAACCAGCCAATTTCTTCCTCCAAAATCAATACCTACTTGTGCTAAACAATCATCCATTGGTAAATAAAACCCGTAACGCTCAATTCCTAGTTTATTTCCTAGAGTTTTAGCAAACAGTTCGCCTAACGCAATGGCAGTATCTTCAATAGTATGGTGTTCATCAACTTCTAAATCGCCTTCAACTTTAATGTTTAAATCTAATTGACCATGACGAGCAATTTGATCTAGCATATGATCGAAAAATGAAATTCCTGTTGTAATATCACTTTTTCCTGTTCCATCTAAATTCAAATCAATTTGAATTTTAGTTTCGTTCGTATTTCTGCTGATACTTCCTGTTCTGTCTTCAACTTTTAAGAATTGGTAAATTTCTTCCCAATCATTAGATTCTAAAGCGATGTAGTTCTTTAATTCCTCTTTCTCAACGGTGATCTCATCTTCTCCTTCGGTGTTGTTGTCGTTGATGAAAATCCCTTTTGATCCTAGATTCTTCGCTAATTCTATATCCGTTAAACGATCTCCTAAAACAAAAGAGTTTTCTAAATCATATTCTTTAGATAAATAGTGCGTTAACAATCCAGTATTTGGCTTTCTTGTTGGTGCATTGTCTTTAGCAAACGTTCTATCGATAATTTGCTCTTTGAAGACA
>TARA_R110000787_G_scaffold148_3_pt1 | contig 10642 bp, 14 predicted proteins | sample TARA_R110000787 | Tara Oceans TARA_R110000787 (sample SAMEA4397920) | marine metagenome | biome: Polar Biome; feature: [DCM] deep chlorophyll maximum layer (ENVO:01000326); material: water (ENVO:00002006), including particulate matter (ENVO:01000060) such as... | depth 35 m
AATCACAGCTTTTTTTGATTTAGCGTTTGGATCAATAACAAAATAAGAAGGAAGATCTAATTCCTTGGCAACTGTTAAACGTGTTTGACCATCAATAAGTTCTCCTTTCGTATTTACTGTTCCAGGAGACATCAACCAACCATGTTTGTCGATTGATTTTTTTAAAGAGTCTAAACCTTTTATATCTCTATTTTCGTCTATGATTGTAAATTGATCGTAGTCCGTAGTGGCATATACATACCCAACTATTTTTGATTTTTTTATATTAAAAGTCATACTAACTCCTTATGGTGACTAGATAAAGACTGGGATAAAATAAATTCTTCTTCCGCATCTTCGGGGTTGATAATATTACTGATCTTATTATCAGCAATAGTATTTAATAATATTGAACCACGAGCAGGTCTTGATCGTGTAATTTTTCGGATGCTATCTTTAAATGTAAAAATTTGTCCAAAATTTAATTCCATTTGTTTTCTTAAATCTAACATTTCTTTCTCCTTCATAAATGTAACATTTTAATACATTATATTAACTAATGTGTCAAATATGGCTGTTTTCTGGGGTATTCTTACTTATTATTTTTTAAATATTTAATTAATTTTTTTAATCTTTCAATATTATCTTTATTAAATCCTAATGTTAAATTACACCGGTTACAAAGAAGCCCTCTTGGTAAAAGCCCAGGGGTTTTTTTAAAATCTTTTTTATCGTTCTTATGATCGTGATCTATACATAACTCTTTATTAAAATTAGGTGTGTTTTTATTTTTTCGTTGAGGAGCTTTTTCTTTGAACACATCACCACACCCATCACAAATAGGAAGTTTCTTGTCCCACCATTCGGCTATTTCATTACCCCACTCACATCGTATATTTATTTTTTTAAGATCTTCTCTGCCTTTTTTTGTTTTTCTTTTTTTGTCTGCACTAGCTTTGTTAGCTTTTCTATGGGCAATTTTTCCTTTTTCTGTAGCCATATACTTTGCTTGTCGTTTGTTGCTAATCATCTATTAGTTTTATTTATTTTCTTCCTCATCTAAAGCTACAGCAATATCTAAAGGTCGATGCATATTAACACCTTTAGCTGCCCACCTGTCTTTTCTTTTTTTCCATGTTTCTTTTACCGTGCCATCCTTATTTATCTCTCCTCGTTTTCCGTCATTCGCTGTTGGTGTTGGCCACATTTTTATTTTTTTTTTTTCTTCTTCCTGAACTTTTGTTCCAAGTGTATGGCCTCTTGTTCCTCTTTCCACTGAAGGAGGAACACCATATCCATCTTTCCAATCTCTAGATCTTGGTGTTGGCCATTTTTTTCTTTTCTCTATTTCCCGGTATTGGACAGCATCCTCTAACGTATTCGTTAGAGGGTTTCTTCCTGTCTTAGCCATCGTCTCGGGAAGTCTCGGAGTCGAATGACTTCTCGCCATCGGTGTTGGCCATGTAGGACTGGATGATGCTGAGTCCGATGTAGTAGGGGATGGAGGGAACCAAGGAGTTACCGAGAGATTTAAGTCGGTCCACCCTTTTGGATACCCCATGAGCCACTCGACCCACGTTGGGTTCAATGTCCCACCACCCATCCCACGGACGTCTGGATGGTTCCCTAACATCTTCTGCATCTTGCCTGTTGGCCTCCCAGCTGCGTCCTCGTTGGCTGTCGGAGTTGGCCACTTCTGAGGTTGTGGATGTAATCTTTCCTCCCTCACTTGATCCTGAAGTCTTATCTGCATCGGCTGCCCACTCGGTCTTTTCAGGTGACCCTCGTCCAATGCTTTCTTGATCCCTGGAAGGTTCGATCCCCCGGCTATGTTGTCTGGTGTCCTCCACATTTTCATGTCCGTTGTCTTGTTGCCGTATTGAATTTGTTCTGCTAGGTTTCCAGGATTGACCGTGTTCCTCCCAATACTTTTCCGAAACTGTTTTCTCTTCTCCATTGCTTCTGGGGACCTGTTGCTGATCACTGTTGTGCTTGGCGTGAGCCACAATCCAGATTCTTTCTCTTTGGTGGTTGGCGCCGACGCTCGAAGCTGAAATACTAAACGGCCTAACGGCGTAACCTTCAGCTTCCAGGTTTTCGATAACGGTGTCAAGACCGAGTTTAATGTGTCCACTAACGTTTTCTCCAATAACCCAAGTTGGCCTGAGCTCTTTGACAAGTCTAAAATACTCTGGCCAGAGATGTCTCGGATCTTCTTCACCTTTTTTTCTACCTGCAACGCTGAAAGGTTGGCAAGGGTATCCTCCTGTAATGATGTCGATTTTTTTTGTGTCGGAAACAATTCCGTCTGCTCTAAGTCTTTCATAATTCAACTCCCTAAGATCCGTGTACCGGGGAACGCGGGGAAACCTTTTCTCCAACACTTCCAAACAATACTTTTCAATATCACAAAATGCAATAGTTTCAAAAGCTCCTGTTGCTTCTAAGCCCAGGCTGAAACCACCTATGCCTGAAAACAAATCCAAATGTCTAAGTTTCATTCTTTCTCCTTTATGTTTTTTTAAATAATATCTAATCTTTACAGGTAAAATAATTAGTAGGGAAGATTTATTTTAAAAGATTTCAAACTGATTTGGACCTATTGAAGAAAAAAATGAAAAGATTTCAAACTGATTTGGACCTATTGAAAAGAAATTTCAAAACTTTTGAAATGAAAAATAAAAAAAAATAAAAAAAAATAAAAAAAAAATAAAAATTTTAAAAAGAACAAAAAGCGAACACCTGGAAAATGGCTGTTTTTAGCCAAAAAAAATAAAAAACCCTTTAAGGCTCTAATAGGGGGGCTAATGGGGTATATAATAAGGGTATATAATAGGTTGCCTATTATGTAATATAATATAATAATTTATTATATTAATTAGAAAGGAAAAATTAAAAATGAAAAATAAAACTTTTATTTATAGGGGATTTGAAATAATTCAAACCCCTAATAATTTTAATATTTACCATAGGAATGATGAATTATTAAAAATAATTCCTATAGATAATAATAAGAGTATCAAATTAGTTGAAACTTTTATTGATGAACATTTAAAAAAGGAAAATTAAAAATGAATAAAAATAATGCCCATTGGATCATATTATATTTGTTCGCTTGTTTAATAGCTTTATATATTCCACATTGGATATAATAAAAAAATAATAGAAAGGAAAAAATAAAATGATTTTTTCAAATAATATTTATTATCATTATCGTATTAGATGTGATGTTTTATCTTCTAAAAGAAAATCTTATTTAGATGGTAATACAACAAGGTTTTATAATACTCCTATTTATGAAGAAGATAATATTTATGTTGATTTTAAGAAATTCAAATCAAAAAAACAAGCATTGGAATATTGTCAAAAATTAATTGAAAAAGGTTTTTTAGAAAAAAAAGTACCTTATTACATTGATAGATTTTATAATGCACATCCTAAAAGATTGCTAAAAAATAAAAATTTGAGAATAGAGAAATGGAAAAAGTATAAGTTTAATCCCAACAATGATATTCTTCCTCATCACAAAGAAGAAAAGATAAGTGAATTTAAGGTGGCTCAATAATGAGCCATCTAACTAAGGAGAAAAAAATGAATATTTTAGAAATAATAAAAGACAAAAAATATTTTTGTAATGGTGATTTTTCACATTATAGAAATATCTCAAAAATAGATGATAATAAATTACATTTTTCAAATTATGGGGGTGGCTTTATTCAAACTATAAATTTAGAAAATGAAAAATTTTTAAAAGCCATAAAAGATAAAAAAATTATCTTTACTAATGAAGAGCCAAAAGAAGAATATCATTTAGGAAAAATTTATATTGATAGTTATGATGAAAATAGGAAAAAATTTGTTAAGGGCTATATCCATAATCATAGGTTTTGGAATGGTTGGCGAATTGTGGCCATGACTTTGGAGGGAATAAAAAAGCATAATGAACATATAAGGAAATCGCCTTATTATTCGACTAATTGGAAACCAGAAGAAGAATTTAACCCAACTTTTTTAATTATTGATGATGATACAATTGTCCTATGTGATCCAGAAGAAGAAGGAGGAAAAATAACAATAAAAAGCCATCAAATAACAGTTGAAGGAAAAAAAATAAAAGTTTTTGATCCTTGTTCAATGGGTTGGTGTTGGGAAGAAATAACAAATAAAATAAACCCTTATAAATAATAGAAAGGAAAAAATAAAATGAATGAGAAAGAAAGAAATAAAATAAATACAAGAATTGAAGAAATTGAAATATTTTTTGATAATAATAGGGATTTTTTAAAGTTTGATAGTCATGCCCTATTAATGGAAAGGGGGGAATTACATTTTAAAAGAAATAAAGAAAATATTAATTTTTCTTTAAGAGGTAATGAAAAATATTATCATGCCTATCAATGTTGGGACTTTACACAATACCTTTTAAAAAAGGGTTATGATAAAAGAACAACAAAAGAAGAAATACAAAAAGAAGGTATTTCATTTAATAAGTATTCAATTAATGTTGGGTATAGTAAATATTGTAAAGACTTGAAAAGGTTTAACAGTAAAGAAGAAATGTTGGGTTTTGTTATTGGTTTTAATGAAGCTAAAGGGATAAAATAGAAAGGATAAAAGAAAATGAGTGATTTAAATTTACAAAATCTAAAAGTTAATGAAATTTTAAAATTTGATGATTATCATCATATTTTATATAATGATGATATTAATTTAAATGGGATGTTAGGAATAGTAAAAAGCATTTATCAAGATAAAAGTTATAATCATTATCAAATAGAAGTTGAATTAATTGATAAAAAATACTCTGAGGATTTGGAAGAATGGAACAATTGCCTTTGGTTCACAATTCCAGAAAATCAATATGATGCTAAATTTACAATATTAAATAGAAAGGAAAATAAAATATTAATAGTGCATTTTAAAAGTGATTATGGGGTGGAAAGGATGTATCCCATTTGTGAAACTTCAATAATGATTGTTTCATTATTTGGGGGTGATAAGTCTATAAATGATGATAGAAAAGAAACCCTCAAAAAATTAGGTTATGAATTTAAAACAGTAGAAAGGAAAATATAAAATGGAAAATATAAAATGGAATGCAAACGAAAGATCAATATATTATAAAGATATAGAAACAAAAATAATAAAAAGTATTGATTTAATTAATAAAGAAATTTTTCAAATTCAAGAGCATATAATTGACTATGAACAATTTGGCGAAAAAGATATTAATAAATTAGGGGAATTTTCAAGAAATTATCCTTTTCAATTTTGTATAATGGATATGAATAATTCCCATTATTGGGGTTGTGAAGAAAAAAAGAAATTCAAAGTAACTTTAAATAGTGATGAAAGCTATAGTATTATTATTGATGCTGAAAATGAACTTGAGGCCAATAAAATGGCAACCGAAAAATTTAATAATCAGAACCCCCCTTATATTGATTTTAAAGTTGAGGATGGTCAAGGCTTTGATATTATTGATACTGAAGAAATAAAAGAATAATTAAGTTAATTATATAAGTATTATTGAAGGGGTTTTAATACCCCTTTTTTAATGCCTTGTTGTTCGTGTTTCGTGTTTCGTGGTTTATACACTACTACACTACATACACCTTTTAGACCCTTTAGAAAAAAAATATTTTTTTTAGTTGGTTGAGAAGTGTAGAAGTGTTTAAAATTCAATTTTTTATTATGTGATATGGCTTTATTGCCCTACACTTGTCTTTTTTAGTAGTGTGTAAATATACACTAGTAGTGTATATGAAAAAAAGAAATTAGCTGTTTCCCTTGTTTTTTTTCTAAACACCATATAACAAAAAAGAAAAATAAAATAAAATAAAAGCATTATGAAAAAAGATTTAATAGATGGAAGAAAAGCAACCAAGTTAACACCAAAGCAATTGAGGTTTGTTTATGAATATTGTACTAAGACTTTATTGGGTTCTCAATCAGCCACAGAGTCAGCTAGAAAGTCTGGATATTCTGAAAGTGTTTGCAAAAAGATGGCTTGGGAATTGCAAGATCAAAAAAAATATCCTTTAGTTGCTGAAGCAATTTATGATATGAAAAAAGAACATCAACAAAAATATGCTGTTTCAATTGATAAGCATTTGGCAAGGCTTGAAAGTTTAGGCCAAAGAGCTGAAGAAGAAAAACATTTTTCAGCCTCAATAAATGCTGAACAATTAAGGGGAAAAGTTGGGGGGTTATATGATCCAACTATAAGGCTTGAAAGTGCCATTGAAAACTTACCAAGAGAACAGCTTATTAAAAAATTAAGTGAGTTACAAAAAAAAGATATTCCAATAATTGGGGAAGAAAATATAATAGAAGTTGAACCAGAAAAAAAAGAAAAGAATAAAATAAAACTATTAAAAGAGTAACCCCAAACAATTTAAATTATTATTGTAAAAGTGAAGAATGAAAGAAAGTAATTTTATTAAAATAATAAAGAAGAAACTTATCTTTTATAATCATTATAGAATTGAAACCACCACAATGAATGGTTTCCCAGACTTGCTTTGTATTGGGTTAAATATGGATACTATTCTAATTGAGGTTAAAATTGCAAAAGGTTTTAAAATAAGCTTATCACCACACCAAATAAGCATGAATATAAAGCTTTGGAATGAAGGAAACAAAGCCAATTATATTATTGTATTATCTGATAAACAAGCCTTTGGCATTCCTTCAGACTGTCCAATTCTCTATGAGGGGCGACTATCGAAGCCTTTGGCCTTAAATGGTGTAAACGAACCCCCAACAGCCTATACTTGGCCTACTATATGTAGATATTTACAAACGAAACACGAAACACGAACCGAAAAACCCCAGAAATCAGCCAATTATAAGGAATAGTAATTATTGTTATCGTATCTTATCTCAAAAACCCCCAGAAATTGGCCATTGTTCGTGAATAATGGCTAGGTACTTATGAAATATGAGGAAAAGGGCAGAAAACAGCCATTTATGAGATATTATTTCCAGGGACAGGTTTTTTAGAAGGGTGCTTGTAATCATGTTTCAAATTTTCAGCCACCAGTTTTTCATATGAAAACGATTTTATTAGGGGGTAGCCCTTTTTTTAGTGTAAATGTCTTCAGGAGTCCCTATGGCCCCCGATAATAAAAATTTTGAAAAGTATTCAGATGAAGAACTAAAGCTAATGTTGGCTATTGCTATGCAGGACGATGCAGTAAAAGCAAAAGATAGCTTTATGCATTTTGTTAAAATGGTATGGCCGGATTTTATTGATGGATATCACCACAATATTATGGCGAAAAAATTTGAAGCCATTGCATCTGGCAAATTAAAACGATTAATTGTTAATATGCCCCCAAGACACACTAAATCAGAATTTGCTTCATACCTGTTCCCTGCCTGGTTAATGGGTAAAAAACCAAAAACAAAAATAATCCAAGCAACTCACACAGCGGAGCTCTCCTATCGTTTTGGTAGGAAAATGCGTAACTTAATGAATGATGAGGGATATAAAAAAATTTTTAAAGATGTGCGTTTGCGTGCAGACAGTAAAGCATCTGGCCGTTGGGAAACAAATCATGCTGGGGAATACTTTGGTGCAGGTATTGGTGGTGCTATTACAGGTCGTGGTGCGGATTTATTAATTATTGATGATCCTCATTCGGAACAAAGTATTAGTGAAACTAATTTTGATAATGCCTTTGATTGGTACATGTCTGGTCCTAGACAAAGATTGCAACCAGGAGGAGCTATTGTTGTCATCATGACACGGTGGTCGGAACGCGATCTAACGGGTCGTTTAATTAAACAACAGGCAGAAACAAAAGCGGATCAGTGGGAGGTTATTGAGTTCCCTGCGTTGCTGCCAAGCGGTAAACCGATTTGGCCTGAATACTGGAAACAAGAAGAATTAGAATCTATTAAGTCTAACTTACCTGTTATGTCGTGGGAGGCGCAATACCAACAGCAGCCAACATCTCAAGAAGGAGCCATTATTAAAAGAGAGTGGTGGAAGAAGTGGGATAAAGAAGATATGCCTCAGCTTGTTCATATTATTCAAAGTTATGATACAGCCTTCAGTAAAAAAGAAAAAGCCGATTTCAGTGCTATTAGCACCTGGGGAATTTTTAAATCGGGATTTAATGAGGATAATATTATTCTTCTTGACTGTATTAAAGAGCGGTGGGAATTTCCTGAACTTAAACGAGAAGCTTTAAAACAATATGAGTACTGGGAACCTGAGACAATTATTGTGGAAGCAAAGGCAAGCGGAATGCCCCTCATACAAGAGCTGCGTCAAGTAGGAATCCCTGTTGTTAGTTATTCTCCCTCAAGAGGTAATGATAAACTTACAAGAGTAAATGCCGTGTCTCCTATTTTTGAATCAGGGCAAGTATGGGCTCCTGAAGGAAAAAAATTTGCAGAAGAAATGATTGAAGAATGTGCAGCATTCCCTTATGGTGAGCATGATGATTTAGTGGATAGTATGACACAAGCATTAATGCGTTACCGTCAAGGTAATTTTATTGTATTAAGAGATGATTATGAAGACCCTGTTAAGGAATATGTGCAAACACCAGAGTATTACTAATGGCGGATAAATCTGAATTTAAAAATATGTCCTGGTTTCAAAGAGCAATTGATAAAAGTATGCCAACAACAGAGGCGAATGAAACGGTAAGAACAGGTTCTTTTGATTTGGAGGATGGGACTATCGTTCTTGTTCCCACAATTAGAATGGTTAATGGTAAGTTAGTAAAGGTAGAGAAACCTGTTCAAGATGCCATTGATAATGGAGATTTTTTAACAGGATTTAAAGATCACGAGGAAGCGACAAAGTTTTCTAAAATGATTAGTAGTTTAATTGGAATGAAAAGAAATGAAAACAAAGCCCTTACTAATGACTAGATTTGTCACAATGAATAAGGTATAAAAAATTATGGTTGAAAATAATATAGAGGAAAAGATCCAATCCGTTGTTGGTGAAACAATTGAGGACGCAATTAAAAACGAGGAACCCGTTGAAATAGAAATTGTCACAGAAGAGACAGTTGTTGATGATGAACCTATAGAGAAAGATTTTTATAGTAATTTATCGGAAGACATGGATGATGGTGATTTAGGGCATATCTCTAATACATTAATGGGAGACTATGAAAACGACCGGGCGTCACGCGAAGAGTGGTCCCATACCTATACACAAGGATTAGATTTATTAGGAGTTAAGTTTCAGGAACGAACAAGACCGTTTCGTGGTGCGAGCTCCGTGACACATCCTCTTCTAGCGGAAGCCGTTACACAATTTAGTTCAACAGCCTTTAAAGAAATGATGCCATCAAGTGGTCCTGTGAGAACACGTGTCATAGGAAAAGAATCAGTAGAAGTGTACCAACAAGCACAACGTGTAAAAGAATATATGAATTATCAAATCACGCAAGTGATGGAAGAGTACACACCTGAACTAGATCAGATGTTATTTTATTTGCCCCTCAGTGGATCCACATTTAAAAAAGTGTATTACGATGCACAACTAGGAAGAGCGGTATCAAAATTTGTCCCCGCCGAAGATCTCGTTGTTCCTTACACAGCAACTGATTTAAACTCATGTGAACGCGTCACACATGTGGTGAGATTATCAGAAAATGATGTACGAAAAAAACAAGTGGCAGGATTTTATAGGGATATTGATATTCAACCCTCTCCTCCAAGCACACCCACCTATAGTACAGGAAACATTAAAAGCGCCATTAATAATTTAGAGGGTGTTCAAGCAACAGGAGAATCAGACACGGTATCGATTTTAGAGTTTCATGTAAATTTAGATTTAGTAGGATATGAAGATCAACGAGACGGAGAAGAAACAGGAATTAAGCTCCCTTACATTGTCACTTTAGATGAATCATCAGGTAAAATTTTAGCTATTCGTCGTAACTACGAGGAAGGGGATCCCTTATTCAAAAAGAAACAATATTTTGTTCATTATAAGTTTTTACCGGGATTAGGGTTTTATGGTTTTGGTTTAATACATTTAATTGGAGGCTTATCGCGTACCGCGACACAAGCTCTTCGTCAATTAATTGATGCTGGAACTTTAGCGAACCTTCCCGCAGGTTTCAAGACACGCGGTCTACGGATCGCTGATAATGATACTCCTTTACAGCCAGGAGAATTTAGGGATGTTGATGCACCGTCGGGCGCTATCCGTGAAGGATTAATGCCTCTTCCCTACAAGGAACCTTCACAAACTTTATTTGGTTTACTGGGTTTTGTTGTAGAAGCAGGACAACGTTTTGCACAAATCGCTGACATGCAAGTGGGTGATGGAAATCAAGGAGCACCCGTTGGAACGACAATTGCCTTATTAGAGCGTGGTTCACGTATCATGAGTAGCATTCACAAAAGAATGTATTATGCAATGCAAACAGAATTTAAATTATTAGCTAATGTTATTCAGACATATCTTCCTGATGAGTATCCTTACGCGGTTGTTGGAGGAGATAGATCCATTAAGCAAACAGATTTCGATGAACGCGTCGATATTATTCCTGTCGCTGATCCGAACATATTCTCCATGGCACAACGCATTCAGTTAGCACAGACTCAGCTTCAGATGGCAACGAGTGCGCCTCAATTACACAATGTGAAAGAAGCTTATATTCGCATGTACGAGGCTTTGGGC
>TARA_R110000787_G_scaffold12572_8_pt1 | contig 10641 bp, 17 predicted proteins | sample TARA_R110000787 | Tara Oceans TARA_R110000787 (sample SAMEA4397920) | marine metagenome | biome: Polar Biome; feature: [DCM] deep chlorophyll maximum layer (ENVO:01000326); material: water (ENVO:00002006), including particulate matter (ENVO:01000060) such as... | depth 35 m
GCGGGGATCAGGAAGATAAACGCGGCTCGAAGAGGGATTACTAGCCGCGTGTATTCGGTTAATGGGGGCCAGGTACTGGCGGATCCTGTAGCCTTCGAGGCTTGCCAGCGGGCGCCACGGCTTCAGGGATGTTATCAATCTGCTCTAGCAATGCACCAAGTTGCCCGGCGTCCAGTTCACTAAGAGCCCTATCTAGCGGTAGCTTCTGGCTATTGTCTGCTTCATACCATCCCATATGTTTTGCTATCTCACGCCACGCTGAACCCCTAGCAGCACTATTGGTATCCGGGCCCTGTCCTTGCGCCTCCGAGAGCATGCCAGCCATGACCAGTTCCTGAGTTACATTTAATTCTCTAGCGATATAGCGCCCAGTCTGCCTTATATGTACCTGTATTTTATCCTTACTTAACAGCTGGGAAGCTTTAGCACTTGCCCCCCGTTTGCTATAACCCGCAGAAATAGCCGCTTTCGTGCCATTCCTTAGTCTGCAGAACTCCCTAACAAACCTACGTTGGTTTTCGTTTAATGACTCGTCATCTTCGAGGCTTGTTTCATTTACATATGGGTCAGAGCCGAACCTTCTTAGGATCTCAAGCATATTGCGCTGATGTTCGTTGACGTTGGCTTGATCCGGTCCAATTTTGCCATTCTCGGTTGCGCCGTTAATACGCACCAGAACTAACGCTTCCTTGTAGAGCGAATAGATTTCTAGGTATTGCGCCAGGATCGGTGGGTTATGTAATAGATCGTTACCTTCTAACAGGCTTTTCACTTCCGGCCACAGTTTGGCGGCTTCACCTGAAAGGCCTGCTGGTACCTGGGGATCCTTTTTATCTGCAGCGCCCATGTTTAGTTTATAGCTCCCTCGATTATCTGTATTTCGAACAAGTTTTGCCCGGCCGTGAGGCTGTAGAACTCTTCGATAGCCGTTCTGGAGTTACTCACTCCAGCCAAGTCAGCAAACACACCCAGACCCAAGCCAATACACCCTTGGACGTTTCGCGCGTAGTTCGCTATATGTATTAAGATATGACTCCTACCTGGTACCCCGGTTATTTCCCACATATCCGGCCCGAATTTCGGGCTGTTAGTTCTAATAACCGAATAATGCCCCGCCGGTATACAGCTGACGTTTACAGCATTATCCAGCCACGGGCATTCGATCGAATAATAAAGATTTCCTGCCGCCCGAAATTGTCCGACCGTCCTATCGCCCAGCGATGCAAACCGCGTTAAGGTCGCCTTAATCATGCTTTTCCCCCCTTCACCTAAGCCTATATTTTAAGGGTTATACAGGGCTTTACAATATGACCAATCGGGCTTACTATTGGAGAGCAATAAACCAACCACGAAAGAGGCAGGAATGAAAAACTTTTCACGAAACAAGATAGCTACAGCGACCAAACCACGCGATCGCGGATATATCCTATATCAAGGCCCTTCACAATTAGACGGCGAGCCTATTGTAGTAATAGCCACAATGACCACTAGCAACGTGAAAACCGGCGACATGGTGCAAACATGGATTCTGAGAAGTGATATTAACCCCGTCGAGGCTTCCAACATTGGCAAGGATTCCAGCATCTGCGGAAACTGCCCGCAACGTCATCACATTGGCGGCGCGTGTTATGTGAACATCGGACAAGCACCCAACCAAGTATATAATAGCTTTAAACGCGGCATATATCCCGTTTTTGATTATGCAAAGCACTCTCAATATATGACTGGTAGAAAAATCCGTTTAGGTGCTTATGGTGACCCGGCTGCTATCCCATTCGACATTGTCGCACCATTCGCCAAGCTTGGCATCGGGCATACTGGTTACACGCACCAAGCGAACCACAAAAGCTTTGATGATAGATACTTTTCTTTATTAATGGCTTCAGCAGATACCCCGAAACAATCATTAGCATTGCAATCTAGGGGCGCTAAAACCTTCCGCGTAGCACTTCCAGATGATTCGCTATTTGAGCATGAGACAGAATGCCTTGCAGACTCTAGGGGCATTCAATGCGCCGATTGCCTGGAGTGTGACGGACAAAAGCGGAATATTGCTATACAAGTCCACGGATCCAAGAAAAGTAATTTCAAATCATCATTAATCGAAACTATAAATATCGCCGCATAATCGATACCGCGCCATTCCAAATAATAGCAGCAGCATAGGAGTATAGAACATGAATAAAGAGCGAATCAAAAAACGAATAGACCAGTTAATGGTGGGGCGGAATAGATTTATTGAACAGCGCAACCACTGGGAAGCAAACAAATTGGGCGAACAAATCGCAGGACTACGCCATCAATTAACCTTGTCTGATTTAGACATAGCAACCGAAAACATGAATGCACGGTTTACCAGGGAGCATGATGTAGAAAGACCCACAACCCAAAAGGTGAGAATATGACATTTGAAGAGGCTAAAGAATACGCAAAGGTTCGCGCAGTAGATGAAAATACGCGGATGGCTATCTGGTCGCACCGTAGCGCAACGGGTGAATTCGTGCTTACAGTTAGCGATGACAGGATCGCGCAGTACGGCTGCAGGCATCAAGGGAGTGTCAGCGCCCAGGGAGTGTATTCATCTGATTAAACGACAACAACTTATGCAATAACGAAAAGGAATAGATGCAGCGCAGACCTATAGGCTTTCTCTACGAGTTTATAGGCCTGCTTTCGCAGGAAACCAAAAAACCACGAAATCAAAGGAATTAAGTATGCCATATCAAATAGATAACAGCTCTAATACTCTCGCTCGACTCATGGAACAAGTTCAGGCCCAGACTGCCCGCAGTCAAGATTACCTGGCCCCGACTAAAGACCTCCAACTGCTGACATCCACAGACTGCAAAAGCAATGTTTCAACCATCGTGATGGAGTCAACCGGGGGCGTACCAACCACTCACCTACGCCTAAATGATGTAGCCTTCGATCAAGTCGCGGCGCGGGCTAACTTGCCAGCCGCCACGGCGCGAAGGCTCAGAGACGAATACCCCGACGTTTTAGACCATGCCATTCGTCGAATATGGGATCAGGAGCCCGAGGTTAGAATGGTTCGAGCATATATGGACGACGACGAGAACAGCGGCACCGCTAGAGCTTTCGTCTCAAATAAGTTCAAGACTTTCGATAACGTGCACTTACTTGCAGCCGCATTACCTCAATTAATGGATTCAGACGCACAGTGGAAAGTAGTGACCGGAAGAGTGACTGATAAGCGCATGTACGTGGAGCTTAAAAGCGACGTAATCACGGCTGATGCTCTGGCTCGATCCGCGAACCCACACCCCACCAACAACGTGATGAGCTTAACAGATCACACGCGAGAGATTAACGGAATAAATCGGACAGTTGGCGACCCAATGGCCCTGGGAATCAGATTATCTAACTCGGAAGTGGGACACGGCTCGATATCAGTAACTCAATTAATCTGGACGTTGGCTTGTTTGAACGCGATGCAGACCTCTAACCAGCATCGATCCGCGCACCTAACAAGCGCCCGAGGTAGTGAAGAATTCGCCGCGATCCTAAAGGACGACACCATCGAAGCTGATAACGTCGCAATGAAATTGAAGTTACGCGATCTTATTACTTCTTATGCCAGCCGCGACCAGTTCGAGTCAGTTATAGAAAAATTCGGTCAAGCACATGACCGACTCGTTAATGTTACCGCAGCTCAGGCGGTCGAGAACCTGGGAGGAGTGTTGAAACTGACAAAGCCTGAAACCGCGTCGGTGCTAGATGGGCTCATGGTGACGATGCAGCAGCAGGGCTATGCAGGGCGACCCTTGAGTCAAGCTACTCTGGTAAACGCCGTGACGGCTGTCACGCATAGCGCAGCACCGGACAATGTCGGGGATTGGCAGAGGCTCGGGCTAAAAACGCTCGAATTATCTGACAATCAGTGGAACGTAGTCAGCCAACGAGACGCCGCGTAAACGAAATGGGGGAGCAATCCCCCATACCCCTAAAGATAAAAAAAGGAGATTCAAATGTGGGTAGAAAACATGAAATCAAGAAGTTCTGGGAGGCCCATCGCTCATCAGTTCATCTTGACTGGTTTGTTCAATGGCACCCCAGGCATTGCTTTTCAGTCATTCAAAAAGGTTATAGCGATACGATTAGCGTCCGGGAAAATCACGCTCGATGCTAATGATTGGGACTCGAGCCCGACAACCGCAAAATATAGGTGCCGTTTTTTAGACGAAACCAAGCAGCAGACCCAGCTTAAAATCGAATCAGGCGAAATCGATTTAACTGACCTAAATTCATTAAGGAGCTATTACACATGATAACCGAAGAAACGAAGAATGCCCTAATAAGCATGTTAGACGGGGTGTCGGCGCATACCGATATCCCAGAAACGCTTCGGCTGGCAAAAAACGCTAGATGGGAAATAATAGAAACCTACTACAGCCAACCTTCCCCTGCTTTGGGTCGAATAGATCGGGAATGGGAAGTAGACGGCATGGGCCAAATGGTAGAATTGGCGGAACGACATGGATATGAAGACGACTTCCCCGATGCCAGTGATGGACAAACATACACACCCAGGGATGCAGATGCACTAGAAGAAGCCGCCACAGAGTTCCTCGAGTTAAAAGGTATTCAATGGCGGGTGCGCCCTTCTTATGCGTGGCCTTTTTTTAAAGCCCCGAGTAAACATGCCGATTTTATCAGAGCTATTAAATCTATGATTGTTGATATTGACGAGATGGAAGTCTACGACGACGAAACTGGGGAGATGATCGGGTATGACTTTGATGGAGATACTATACCCTGGGATAATTTGACGATACACACAGAGACAATTCAAAGATATTTGAAACGATTTTCTTAGATGCTGATTTACAGTGAGCTGGTCCAACTGGTCCAGCTTTTCCTGCCTTATTCGTCTTCATCGCTATCGTCTGGATCCTCGCCGTCAACTTCAAATATGGGCGTTTTCTCGCCCACGTAGGCCGAAACCACGTTGAACTCCATCCACTCGATCGCCGCATCGTAATCCCAACCCTGATCCTCCATTAAAATATCGACACAGCCATAATAGTCATACACCACCTTGCCGTCCCTGTACCCAGTAATCGCCCGATCGTAACCGTCAGCAATTAATGCCCCGTCTGGTAATTCAATCCCGTTGTACATCTTACTCATGGCCTAACCTCTATCTGCTTTGCTAACGCCTTCCACATATCCCTCCTCGCCCTCAACCCCTCTAGAGTAAATCTGGCAGGGGCATGCGAGCCCTTTAGCCAATCCACCCGATCCGATCCCCACTTGACCCGTAGCGCATCCTCATACGCCGTCTGGTTACCCGAGTAGATAGTATTACACTGCGAGCATTGACCGTTAATGTTACTAGGGTGCAGTCGAAGTTCAGGGGTGCTTCCTACCGATTTGAAATGCCCGGCCGCGATCTGGCTATTTGGGCCAGCAACAGCGCAGGACACGCAAGGCCGAGACTGAAAAACCGCGTCCCTAGCGCGAATGTAACGGTGAAGCCAGTAGGCTGTGGATCCTGATTTCCGATAGTCCAGCCACCAAGATTTATTATCCTCATTAAACTTCTTTTTAAGTACAGCGGTGTCTTTTCTCGATTCCTTCAATTTGTTCTGTAGAACTAACTTATACGCACACCCGGGGCCGCAGACTTTTTGACCCATCCTTTGCTTCTCAAACGACTTTCCGCACTCTTTAACTTCACACTTTTTCGTTCTTGGCATTTCACTCGCCTCCCTTCCCCACAATCACAGTACCACCCATCCGTTTTCGCAGCGCAACCTGGCTTATGCATTATCGCGGCCTCTTTTTTAGAGTCGTTAGTTCTCGTTTATGCACACGGCCACAGCCCTTGCATTCCGATATCTGCATATACGGCACCTTGTTTTTAACCAGGTTCCAATATGGTTTCATTTCACCTCCGCATTTACATTGCATTATGCTGTTTTTCCGTGATTCTGGTGGAAGCCGTAGCCGATTTCAGCCAGTTTACGGGCGCGTATGGCATGCCAGAGTTGGGTGAATGAGCCAAGGTGGAGTCTGTTACCTTCGACCTGTATATCCGCTTTCCATTTGCTGTTAGCTTTGTGCCAATGAACGCCCGTTACACCGCTGACATTATCCTTGCGCTTCGACGCATTCTGCTGATTCTCGCTGCGCGTGACTTCCCGCAGGTTGTCCATTCGGTTGTCTGAGCGGCTGTGATTAACGTGGTCTAGCTCTTCTGCGGGGTCGTTACCCGTCACCATCTTCCAAATAATTCGATGGACGTAATACTTTACGCTGTCCATAGAGAGTTTCCGATAACCTTGAAGCATCATCGTCCCAGCCTCCGCGCCCTTCCGCGCTATTGGATTTCGGTCAATGCGGTTATACAGCTTCCCGTTGATGGGATTGTATATAAAATGCTCGTTCAGGATTTCTTGGCTCGGTAATTCGATTTTCATTAGCTCATCCTCCTTCGGCCTGCATCCAGGGTGAAGTCTCTTTTCTCCATCTCGATTTCCCCGCCGAAGTAGGTCGAAACCCGCAGCAATATCTCAAAAGTTTCCAGAAGGTCAGGGCGAGCCTTGATTTTTTCCCACGCGTCTCTCTTCATTTCGGCTGGCAACGACGAAATATTAAGCATCTCTTGGCCTGCCTCCCTGGGGGCCGAGGGTTCCCACCATTCTTTATCACTCATTAGTTAACTCCTCATATCTTTTAACCCAGTAATCGGCAGCACGAGCATCAGCACGAGCAGCATAAAGAGCAAGAGCAGCAGCAGCAGCAGAAGCAGCATAAGCAGCATCAGCAGCGCGTTTAGTATTGTAACCAACATAAGCAGCATCAGCATTCGCCCTTAGTTCTTCAGAGCTGACAGACGCTTTATCTGCCAACCATTTCTTAACAACTGCAATGTACTCATTTGTCACCTCTTCTTCCTCGATTTCGCTGGCTCCTTTTGATAGTAGCCTTCCAGAGTTGGTGAGCCACATTGGGTTCTTTTGCACTTTCGAGAGTCCCATCGGTCGTTTAAAGTTCCGTCGATAACGGAGACGGTGTGTCGTGGGAGGCAGGCGATCAACGTGCCTCTAGTCGGCAAGTCACACAGATAAGATTTCTTCGTGAGAATCAACTCCCAGCCTAATGATTCTAGGTAGGCGTGGCTGACCGGAACTGAAACTCCGTTGGCGGATGAGCGATCAAGGCCGCCGGTCATCTCGATAGTCAATTCAGTCAACGCCTTTCTAACTGTCCTGTACGAAAGACCTGTAGCAATCGCTATTGCCCTTGTTACGCAGTCACCGCCTCGGCCCTTATATCCCGCGTCTAAACGACCGCCGTCTGTTTGTTTGTAGCGCATCATTTTCGTTTCCTTTCGCTTAAAATTTCTCCTCCGCTTCCTTGTCAGCATAGCCTTTGCGTTCGAGTTCTTCCCACAATTGCTCTGCAGTATGTACGAGTCCTCGAGGTCGAATATAATCAAGCCCCTGACGACTAACCTCTGCGACAGCAATCAATGATGTCATCGCAATAATATATTCACTCTTTTCCATAAATTTCTCAGCTTGGTGTTGTTAATAGATATTTATCTAACGATTCAATGGCATCGATTAATTTTTTATGGTGACCGCATTCCTGAATCGGCTGCCCGTAGATTCGAGCAACCGTCCACTTTCCCGCCCGAGAACCTCGAATAGATCTCTTGAGAATATGGCTCCGATACAGCCACACTCCTTTCTTTTGAAGCTTTGCGGCCGGTCGCACTTTCAAAACCAGTATAGATGCGGCGTTGTTCTCCACTGATAAACTCTGAGCCTCTCCACCCAGGGCTTTCTCAGCCACAAATTCGCATCAGGGTGCAAAACCCTATTACCAGTGTAGTGTGTCTCGGGTTTCCTTGGGTCGCTAAGTTTTCTCGACATATTCCTCTCCCTTCATTCGTGTTTTCCAATCTGGATCTGGGTCTGGAACCACTAAATCTAACGCCTCAGCACATAACCTTTGTATCGACTCGTAAAATTCACTTAATTCTTCTGTCGAAATTACGTCCCTTTTCCCGTCTTCGCCGGTCGTAGTAGTTCTAATCGGCTTTTTCTTTTTAGTGCCAATTATATGCTCTACTCTCCAGCCCCAGAACTCGCCACAAAAAAACTGATGCAGATCTTCTGGAGCGTTACCGGTTTCTTGCGAAATAAATTTGTACGCGCATCCCCACAAAGCTGAGTTTTGAGGATTCGACCTTTTTTTTATGTGTCGCCTTACCTCGATAGCCCATGGTTTATCCGAAGGCAGGCCCTCGATCCACGCGAACATGAGCTTGAGCACATCCACGAAGGCGCTCCTGTACTCGCCGTAAGTGCGGAATCCTTTTCGCGGTTGTATGATAAAAATATGAGATAATTCAGTCACGGGCATACCTCTTCGGTTCACCCAAGGGCTTATCCAGAAACTGGAAAGACTCGACATCCCACCATAAACAAATCGACTTTTCCCACTCACCGTTTCTCTGCTTCTCACAAGCTAGAATCGCGTGATACATATTCTCGTATTTCTCTTCCACAGGCTCATCCTTGGCGTTCGCGGTAATGATGGCCAACTCTCTTATTTTGTTTCGCCACATGACCAGAACTGTGTCTGCCAGATCGGTAATCGCGCTGCCTCCCCGGATATCCATTTTGCCAGGCTGCGCCAGTTCGTTCGGCCCTTTTCGCGGGTGCGCGATCAGAAACACATGCACAGGGAATTCGTTTTTAAAGTCACATAATCGCTCAACAAACATCTTTTGGCCGTCATAATCATCCTCCGCCAATCCGCATTTCAGCAGGCTGTCGATGACGAATACTGAAATTCCATATCTACGATGAGCGTACTCAAAAACCTCGAGCAACCTGTCGGCCTTCGCCGTTTTAGTCAATTCGAAAAGCCATAGCTTATCCCTGAACCAAGCCATCGTTTTTTCGATCGTCGGGACATTCGGCTGCTTCTCACAACTGGCCTGAATCACCCCCCTCTGAAGTAGCCGCCGGATCGGCATTTCGCCCGAATAAATACATGCTCGCTCTCCTCGGGACATCGCCTCTAGTACAGCCTGCATCACGTATTGTGATTTCCCGTGACCGTTGATTCCAGTGAGCACTGTCAGCTCATGCCAGCGGCTCCGGAGATCGCCTCTGGCAGAAGGAAAGGGCGTGTCGAAGCCAGGATCAAGCGCCTGCCCGTCCTCTCCCAGCAAAAACATTTCCTTGACTTCCTTGACGTATTTAGCAGCCTGCCGAAGCTCAACCGGGTCAATCGATTTAGCGTTATCGATGAACGATTTGGCTTCACGTTCAGCATCAACCATCGACGCGCTCTGTAGAAGCAGATTGATATCCTCATAATCACCTGTGTCCACCAGCCAACAACGATCTCCACCTAATCGGTTAATGACCAGCATCGCCCCTTCTTGGCCTGCCTCATCCATGTCGAAGGCAATGTAGATTTTATCGAATCTCTCAAGGCTTTCGAACTCAGACTCGATCCAACTTAAACCCTTCGCACCAGTCGGCACAGACAAGCAGGGGTGCCCAAGCTGATGCCAACTAGCCATGTCCACCTCCCCCTCTGTGATCACTACCTCTCTGGTGTCAGCAGGAATGGCATGCCAGCCCATCAAGCAGACTGTAGAGTTTCCCAGCACCCGCATTTTCTTCTTGTCGAAAACGTCCCTGACCTTTCCAAAAATCAGATCTCCTTGATCGTTGAGGTACGGGAACAAAATCTCTGTTTTGCTTACTTGAACAATGCGGAGTTGATCAAGCGTCTCTTCGGTCAGCCCACGATCTACGGAGAGCCACTTTAAAACCTCGCCATAAGGTTTTTCATAGCTGGGCCATAGTACGGCCTCACTTTTCTCAGCGGGGCTAAGAGGGGTTGTAAGATGGCTCTGAGTGTCTGTCACTCCAAGCCATCTTTGGGCATCTTTCATCGCAGTTTTCATATCCTGACGATTGACCCTGGCCCATAGATCCAGAAGATCGCCTCCCGGCCCGTCCCCAGCGAAATCATTCCAAACCCCTGCTTTTTCCCCGGCCAGCCTAATCTTCAAGCTCTTCCCTTCGGTTCCGTCCAAGCCGCCAACTTCCCACTCGCCCCCTTTGCGTTTTCCGCCGGGAAGCAGCGTACTAGCCACTGACTCAGCCTGCAGCGCAAGCCTGGCCGCGATCTCGTTCGCCTTCATGTCGGATGTCCCGTCGCCAGCAGCAACGCATCTAAATCAAATCCGGCCGATTTCAATTCATCGGAGCCCCAATCCTGAAGGTAATATTCATTTGGGCCGAGAAACGTCCCCGGATGGAGGATGTAAACCGTCCCAGTTTTTTCTGTTCGATCCATATGATTAGAATATTTTCTCGCTCCCGCGATCAGCGCAGCAGGTTCCACATTGAGATTGATGCGGGCATTCCATTTCTTCCACCCTACTGTCCAGTTATGACGGTTCGCAGCTTTGGGGTATGCAGCCTTGAATTCTTCAAATAATTCTGGGTGCATTGGGCCGGTAGGCGGATCCTTTGGTTTCTTTGGCGGCAAATCTTTTTTTGAATCAATTTTCTCTAGTCCCGCCTTTGGGGGGACGAAGGGTTTTTCTGTCTCTGTCTCTGTCTCTGTCTCTGTCTCTGT
>TARA_R110000787_G_scaffold101173_1_pt1 | contig 10632 bp, 2 predicted proteins | sample TARA_R110000787 | Tara Oceans TARA_R110000787 (sample SAMEA4397920) | marine metagenome | biome: Polar Biome; feature: [DCM] deep chlorophyll maximum layer (ENVO:01000326); material: water (ENVO:00002006), including particulate matter (ENVO:01000060) such as... | depth 35 m
TGATAATAAAATAGTTGCGGCTGTCTTCATGTTTAAAACTAATTCTCCTGTTTGGTATTGCGATTTTTTAGTTGCTGATCCAGACTATAAACAAAAAAATAGAAAAGATATAATAATAAATTTAATTGATTCTGCAGTGCAAACATGTTTTGACAATGGCGCAGAAGCTGCATGGTGTACAACACCTTACGATTCAGTATTAAAAAAACTTCAAAAATTAAATTATATTGTTGGAAAAGAAAAACATAACATAATATATAAAATAAAATAATGGGTGGAATGGCATTAGGAGCTGGAGCTTCATTACTTAGTGGCGCTGTAGCTGCAAACAAAGCAAAAAAACAAGCAAAATCAGCTGGAGATAGAGCTAGAATAGCTCAAGCAGAAATAAATGCTATCAAGGCAAATAGAGTACCTATTATAAATCCTTATGCATCCACAAGTGATTTATCAGGATTAGCAGAAGATTTAAGTAGTATGATTAGTAATCCTTTTGCTAATTTAGGTGTTGCAACTCAAGCTGCAGAAATTCAAATGGAACAATCTAATTTAGCATTGTCAAATGCTTTAGACACTTTAGCTACTACAGGTGCTAGTGCCGGTGGAGCGACTGCTTTAGCTCAAGCAGCTTTAGCTAGTAAAAAAGGAGTGTCAGCAAGTATAGAGCAACAAGAGGCTGCAAATGAAAAAGCAAGGGCACAAGGCCAAGCTCAAATGGATCAGATGAAAATGTCAGAGGCACAAAGACTACAAAGTATTAAAATATCCGAAGGACAAAGAGTTCAAGGAGCGCAAGCAGCAGGTGATCAATTTGTAATGCAAATGAATGAAGCTAGGTCAAATCAAGATTTAGGTTATGCCGCTGGGAAAGAACAATCAGCGTTACAAGCTCAAGCAAACGCAAGAGCTGCTCAAGGTCAAGCTTGGGGTAGCGCAATATCTGGAGCAATAGGTTTTGCAGGTCAAGTAGGTACTGCTAATATAGCTAAAGGTAATCCATTTTTTGGTAAAAAACAATAAAATATGAGTGCATATAGTAATTTTGGTAAAGGTTTAAATGATCAGTCGGCTCAGGGATGGGCTCAAGGCGCCGCTATGGTTGGTCAAGCAATTGCTAATGTTGGTAAAAATATAGCTGGCGTTATCAAAGAAGCTCAAGCTAAGCAAGAGCAAAAACAAGAAAAATTTGATTTGACTTGGTCAGAAGTTTCTTTAAATGAAGCTAGAGATCTAGCGGAAGATAGACAAAAAATGATTGACGCGGGTACTTCTGCAGAAATTGCTGATTTATTTTTAGAAGAACAAAAAATATTAATGAATGGTGTTGGTAAAGCTGGGGATGAAGATTATGTAATGGGCTCTATAGAAGCACAAACACTTATAAAAACAACAAGCGGATTAGATCCTAAAACTAGAGAAAAATATCAAAAACTTATATTAGATGCTGATATCAATGCACAAGATATATTAAAAAGAGGTGGGGTACTAATGACAGAAGCAGAAGAAATTGATGCTTTAAAAGGAAGTATAGGACCTGGTAAAGACAAGTCTTGGAGAGGTGATTCATTTTCTGAGCAAACAGCAAGTAGTTTTACATCTTTTAGATTAAATAACCAAACTGTTCCAGGGGTTACAACAACAGAGAAATTAAACAAAGAAAATGGTGATCTAGTTTTTACACATATTGTTTCTAAAAAAAGTCCTTTATTAGGTAATTTAAATTTAGAAGAATTTAATAAATGGGATAAGCAAAACATGAAGGATGATGGTAAAGGTAATTGGGTGATAACTCAAGCTTTAGGAAAAGATTTTGAAGGAGATTTATTAAGAGATGTTAAAAAAGCTGTTAATTATACAGAACTTGGTAAAAGTCCTGAGGTTGGAATCATTAATGCTAAAACTGGTATTCTAGATCCTCAATACATGACAAGATTACCTAGTAGAACAACTACATTTAAACAAGATGGTTTAGACCAAATGTATGATACAAGTGTAGATTTTATCAATAAAAACATGATGGATGATAAGTTCTCTAATGCAATGGCTGGAAAAATCGAAGGTATATATGGTTTAGATCCACAAGCTAAAATAGATTATCTTAGAAATAGAAGAGGTGTTAGTTTACCAATGTCTTTTGCTAAATTACCACCGGACGAACAAAGACAGAAAATTACTGAAATTGAAAACAACGCTTTAGTAAATGAGCTTGGAGGCGGAGGATGGATTGAGAGAAAAATGACGCCAGAAGAAGCTAAAATGTTGTCTGGGAAAAATGGAAATCCTGTGCCTGCAGACGAAGAAGCGTACAAACAATGGTCTAATGCAGAACATTACTTTAAGGAAACAAAAGGTAAAAACTTAACTGAACAAGAAAAAACTATCAAAACATCTAGACTTAAAGATATTGAAAATAAAAGATACTTTACTGATCCAAGATTTGTTAACAAACCTAAAAAAGGTGATATTATTGAAGGATTTAGAGGTAATACTTCTTTAGCTACACAAAGAGTAAAATACAAAGAAGGTCAAGCAGCTAAAAAAATAAACAGAGTTGTAGATGGTAAGACAATTGTTGTTAATGTTAAGGCTAAACCTGCTGGATGGTATTTAGAAAAAATGGGTACCGTAAGCTCTAATACGCCTACTGGATCTGGTTCAGTAAGCCAATCTATGAGAGAATTTGTTGACGCAGGGCTTCCAGCTAGAAGCTTAAATGACTGGAGTCAAGAATTAGGATACGGTGTAATAAACTAATAAACTAAAAATTAAATTATATGAATTTTTACAATTCTGCAACGGGTGAAACCTTAACCTATGCTCAAATAGAAGCATTAGCTATGGGTATTGAGCCTCCAATATCTGCAACAGATTATATTAACGAAAAAGGTTGGAATCAAATATTTGAAGAAGACGAAGAGTTAGTACTTTTTAATAAGGATTTTCAAGAGGGCATTGCAAACCAGGATGCAAATGTAATGCCCGAAATACCTGCACCAAATGCAAGACAGTATACAGAATCGGATTTCAATGGGGAAGAACCTTTATCGGTTTCATCAGATCCTAGAACAGAAGCTTTAGAATATGATGGAACTCAAGAAGTTTTTGATTTAGCTAGTAAAAAAATGAAAGACGCTAGAAAAGCGTTTTATAGTCAAACAACGGATTCTGCAATACCCGTTGATGAATTAAGAGATGATTATTTAAATTCTGTAAAAGCATTTGAAAAAGCTGAAAGCGATTTAGATTTAAGAAAAAATCTTTTAATAAATGAAGAACCTAATGTTGATATTCCAGAAACTTTTTTTGGTGATGATATTATTAAAATTCAAGAAGCTTTTACTTCAGCATACACCGGAACTTATGGTTTTGACTTTGATATATTACCAGGTGATAGGTTAGAGGTAAATTTAAATGATGGTAGTGGTGAAAAATTTATTTTACCTACAAACCCGGATGGATTTGGCAACATTTTAAATAACGCATTAGGTAAAAACCAAATAGTTTTATTTGAGGAAAATTATAAAAAACTACAAAATGCTGTATTAGCAAAGCAAGATATATCTGATGTTGTGGGTGCTGGTAACATTGCTAATAGTGATGGTGCAAGAGCTTTAACAGCAAACTTAGTAGACGATCTAGAAGATGGAAATTTAAGTAGAGCTTCGGTAAACATGGTTCTTTCTAAAGGAGGAGTTTCTATACAACCTGTATATGAAATCGATGAATTTGGCAAGCAAACTAATAAAATACAAGCTTACAATATGACAGTGGACGGTGAAGTTGTTGCTACGCAAGGTCCTAGAAGTATATATGAAGGTGAAAGCACTCCAATAAATCAACCAAAAGAAGATGTTTTTGAAAATTATATAATAAATAATTTATCTCAAGAAAAACTTAATAAAATTAGGCTAGGTCAAGTAGATGTTAATAATGATTATATTCAAATAAAACAAAAACTAAAAGAAGACAGTAATAAAACTATAACTACAAATGAAATTAAATCAACATTTGTAAAAGAAAACACTTTATCTACGCTGCTTTCAAGTCTAAAACCATTTGGTAAATTTTCAAATGAGGAAATTGAAACTCTTGGAAATCATTTTAAAAATAATCTAAGTCCAATACGTGCTTCTGAATTCGCTAATGATCCAGTTGCTAGAGCTATGGAAGGTGGTAGAACTTTTGGAGTTATGGACAATTCTAAAGTAGAAAACATACCTGAATCAGAAAAATTTAATAGATATATAAGTTTAGATGGATTAGACGATGAACTAAAAGAAAAATTACAATCATTTAACGTAGAGGGTTTAACTTGGAAAAAATTAGTAGAAAACTCTTTATTCGGTTTAGACGGAGAAGGAGGTATAAAAGCTAACTTACAAGATAAAAAATTTGACACTTTACATCAAGCTTACATAAATGATTTAGATGATGAAGCGCAAAATTTAATTAAAACAGCAGATCTTTTTAAAAACATAGACACAAGGTTTTTTAAAGATGTAGCTCTTCGTCAAAGAGATCAAATAGAACAAGCTCAAGTTGCTTTGTCTGAAATCCCAAAACAAGGTATTAAAATTGTAGAGGATATACTTGAACCTATAAAAAATAAAATAGATTGGTCAGTTGTTAACGTAGAAAAACAAGGTCCATATTTTCAAATATCATCTAATACTTCTTTAACAGAAGAAGAAAAAGTTTTATTTGATAGAGCTCAAAAAACTTTACTTGGTATAACAAATACTTTACAGTATTTACAAACAGACTACAATGAAACTGTAAATAATTTTGTAGATGCAATAGCTTATTTTGAAACAGCAACAGTTGAAGACGAGAAAATTAGTTCTATGTCAGACGGAGAACAGTTGAATTCTATAATGGAAACAACTAATCCAGAAACAAACAAAAACTATACTGAAATAGAAGCTCAAAAACTTCTTAAAAAAAGAAAAAAAATAGATGTAAATCTTTGGGATACTATATATAGAGAATACAATACAGGTGCTCTTATAGCGAAAGATTTTGGTGATGCAGCTTATGGTATTGCATTAGCTGTACCTACTCTAGCTGGTTCTGACTGGGCTATATCAGAACAAATAAGAATGAATCAAGCAGAAAACATGTATATGACCATGGGAACTGTTGGTGATGGTTCAGGCAATAAAGGGTTGTTTGCATTAAGAACCTTAGCACAACAATTTCCTAACATAATATTAGCTATAGGTACTGGTGCAGCGGGTAACGCTTTAAAGGGAGCTGGTTATAAAATATCAGATGGAATGGTTAAAACAGCCGTGGCTTCTACTTTTGGAATTACAGCTGGTGCAGATACATATAGAAATTTACAGGCTCAACAACGTTTAGCGTTTAATGCGAAAGAGCAGTTATCTTGGTTGCAAAAAAATTATGACCAAGGTAACATAAGTGCGTTAAATTATTCTAGTGGTATGGCTGATGCAACAGCAGCTTTAGCTTATAATGAATTGACTCCTACGCAAATAATAGGCGCATCGATAGCAACCGGTATAGTAGAAGGTACAATAACTAGATTTATAGGTAGTGGTACTAACACGGTTAAGTTATTAAAAGATCTTAAAGGTCAAAACACTACAAGTGTTTTAAATCTTCTTACTAAAAGTAAATGGAAACAAAAAGGTTTATTTGGGTTAGAATATCTTAAAAGAACTGGAGGTGAGTTAATAGAAGAAAGTGCTATACTATTTGGTACACAAGCTATAGCTGAATATAGCATATTAGACAGAGGCTTTAGTTTAGATCAATTAGATGATACTTTGGTTTCAACTCTTTTGACTGCTGGTACTTCAAATGGACCAAGTATATTATATTCAGCCGTAACTAATATTACTGCTGCATCAAAAATAAAAGAACAAGCTGGTAAAGAATGGAGTGGTGTGCAAAAGCTTTTAGAATCAATACAAGGTTCTACAACAAGCGAGTCTCAAGCAAGATCAATAAGCCTTTTAGCAGAAAAATTAAAAGGTTTAAATGGTTTACAAGGTGAAATTGGTGTAGATGCCTTAGCTCTAGGTGCAGACAATATTCAAAACTTACTTCAATATCAAAGAATAGAAAGTCAATTACTTGCTCAAGCAGGCGTTAAACCAAATACAGATCCTAAATCTGTAAACAGAATTATAGGTCAATATAAAAGAAGAAAACTTACCTCTGAACAAGCAACTATGTTTGACTCTCAATTAAATGGAGCTAGAAGTGGTATGAATGAAATACGTGAAAGTGTTAAAGATTATGATGTAGTTAAAAATATATTAAATAGTGGTCAAAAAGAAAATGGTTTATATGATATAACCGTAAAAGGTCTTAATGCAGACACAAACAATAAAGAATGGCTTAAGCAAAAAACTCCTAGACAAAAATTAGCTTTTGTAATAGATCTTGTAAATAAAAAAATCTTAGATAATGATGTTAAGTATGTAAGTGAAATTGCTTATGTGCAAGAAGCTTGGTTGGCAGATAAAAGTAGAGCTGAAAAAGATGGTGTTCCTTTTGACGAAAAATCTAAAAAACAATGGTTTGAAAATGTAGCTAAAAGATATAGTGAACTTACTACTTCTGGTATTATAGCTGTAGATAATCTTGATAAACTAAAGTCAGTACTACAAAAAGGTGAAATAGAAGATACACAATACATAGATGCTAAAGATAATTTAGAGATGACTTTATCTGATCTTTTTCAAACTAATGTTATAACAGAGCAAGAATTTTTAGAAATACAAAAACAATTAATAGAAAAACCTGATGTAAACGGTTTTGCTGTTAACGGTAGAATTGTGGTAAATAATGAAGCAAACATTTCTAGACTAAGAAAAGGTGAAAACCTTAGACAAGGTTTAGTTGTACTTCATGAGTTTGCACACATTCAAGATGATAAATTTTTTGGATCTAAAGGTACAGCGGAATATTCTGAAAACTTACATAAAGCTTTAGTAAACTCTTCAAATCCTGAATTAAAAGCTATAAGTGATAGGGTAGAAAATGTTTTAAGTCAAATAAACCCAATACAGGCAAAACTTTCTTTTGACAAAAGAAGTGAATCGTATAAAAGTGAATATGCGGCTGAGATTCAAACTGAATTATTTAATGCTAACACTTTTTTAAACTTAGAAAAAGCTGAAGACTCTTTTGGTACTATAGATGCTATTGTGGATAAAGTTTTTGGTGGCAGTAGATACAATATAAACACCCCTGAAAAAGCTTTAGCTTATGTGTTAGGTAACAATGCTGCAGCGAGACTAGGAGAGACTAGTGAGTTTACTCAAAGAGGTATTGAAGCTAGAAAGAAAAAAGACAAAGCAAAAGGTTTTGTAGCAAAAGCAAAAACAGAGTTATCAGCAAATACTTCTATAGTTAACCAAATAAACGAAAAAAATAAAAATGTAGAAAACTACAAGCTAATCACACAAGATCAATTAACCACTATGGTTGATAAAGTTGCTAATAGAACTTGGAGTAGATTTGGTAAACCAATACCTGCAAACATAAGAGAAAAGTTTCTTGGTGGGAAGGACGATATAAGTGGTAGAAAAAAATGGGTTAATGATGCTAAGCAAATACTAAACACAATAGCATTAAAATTTGATGCTAGCCAAGCTACTTTCGGTAGTTATATGGCAAACACAGGTATGCAACGTGCTAACTCGTGGGCAAGAAATGAGTTTGGTATTCCAAGCGCAGAACAAGGCGCTAGAGTCAATGTAGAGACTTCTAAGGAGGCTCAGGCAAAAACAGACGATAGTTTAGATCTTGCAGAAAGAGCTGCAATAGAAGCTAAAGAAGTTTCACAACCTTTACTTAATAAAATTAAATCCAAAGATAAAAGTAAATTAGTTTCTACAGTAACTCAGGCGGTACAAAAAGAAGTAAAAGGAAGATTACCTAGTGTTGGCGAGGTGTCTACGGTTAAAACACAATCTACTTTAATAAAAGCTTTAACTAAAGGTTTACAAGATTCTAGAGTAGATGGTAAAAACGTTTATGCTAAAGTTATAGACGATATAGGTGGAAGAAATAAAACAATAAACAAATTTGAAACTTTTTTATCTGACAATTATTCTTCTTTACTAGAACCAGGAGGGTTAACTACAACTTATTTAAGCAAAGCTTTTCCACAAGCTGTTGAAAAATATGTTAATGGCATGGGCTGGGTTAAATATGATTCTTGGAAAGGAAGAACAAAAGGAACTAAAAATGGGCAAGTAGATTTTTATAGAACAAACGAAGGCCCTTACCAAGGATCAACGTCTGGCTTACAAAAAATAAGAAGAATATCTAATATCAAAAATACTATACCTTTAGCGCAGTTCAAAGGTAAATACATTGATGGCATAAATAACAAAGTAAAAGTTGCACCTACAGAAGCTTTAGCAAAACAAATATTAGCTGAAGTTGGTCTAGATGTTTTTAGAGAGGAAATGTCTAAAGAAAAAAGTGCTATTAAAGACTTGTTTCAAGAAAGACAAGATTTATTAAAAACAGCTGCTGTTGTAAATTTTGAAGCTCAATTAGAAAAAGAAATAGAAAGACCGGGGATTAAATTTAGTTTAGCTACTTTAGAACCTGACAGAATGCTTAGATGGTTAGAAAATAGATTTACATTTTATAATGAAGTTATTAAACTTAATATAGAAGGTTTAAAATCTACAGACCTTTTAAATAAAATAAAAAGTATTCATAAAGCAGTTTATGGAGATGAGTTTACAAAAGAAGAGCATGAAGGAATAGCAAGACAATTTTCGGTAGGATTAACACCTCAAAGAAAAACAGGAGAGCTTACTTCTGACACGCCACAAACTGAAAAAGATTTTTTTGATTATTTAGAAGAAGTAATATTAACTGCAGATCTTGTGGAAAGCGTTGTTAAATACACAAATGCAACACAGGCTAATTCTGTATCTCTTAGAGATATGGATACTATGCAAAACGCAAGAGACTTTGTCGAGATAAATTTGTACAAAGCATTAAAAGAAAGTTATGGTCCTGAAACAGCTTTAGATATGATGGTGGCTTTTGTTCCTGTATCTTTCAGTAACGGTACAATAAAAGCAGGTGGTTTTACTCCTCAATTAGATAATTCTTTAGTTCGTAATGATGCTAGCAAAAGTATAAGGGCAGGTATTTTTGGAGACATGGCTGACACTCTTAGGTTAATACAAAGAATAGACCGTTCTGTAGTTAGCATTGATAAAAAAGTTATAAAATTTAATGATGGAAGGCCTGATAGAAAAGTAGACATAAATACTAGTGCAGACGTTTTAACACAATATGTAAACGGTAAATTTGAAAATAGTACAGAATTACAAGAAAAAAATAAAACAGATTCTGATTTAGCTTGGAACTTTTTTATAGATTTTATGAAATCTTTAAAAGCTTCAGGACTAGATAGTAATACTACGGCATTACTTATGGGTGTTATGAACGGTAGCAACAATACCGCATTGCGTTTAGGTGCTCGTGTTTGGGGTAGATCTACTGTTTTACCAAACGGCACAAATTTAAAAATATTATCAAAAGATAAAAACGGTAAACAATTATATAAGAAAAAGAAAAACGATAAAGGTGAAGAAATTTTTGTTCTTGATAAAAATGGTAAAAAAATTAAATTAACAGAGCCAGCTTATAGATATGAGCACGCTGTGCCAGCTAGAGCTGTATTGTTTTATGCCTACGATTCTATATTTAATGGAAATAAAGAAATTAATTTAGACTTGTTAAAAGATGATTATAGAGTTACCATTATTCCTGTTAAAGAAATGGATGATGCTATAAGCAATGCTGGGTTTACTCAGGCTATGCTATTAGCTTATATGCCTGGTAAGCAACAATGGTGGAAAAGATATTATAATAGATTTACTAAAGGTAGAATACAGTTTGCACTACAATCATACGAAACAGGAGACAAAATAGGTGAAGATTTTCAAGATTATTATGAATCCAACGGATCATCTGTTTTTAAAGCAGATTCAGAACAAGTTGTTTTGCAAGATGCAAAAGCTGATAAAGCAATGTCTAACGCTAGAGAAAGCATAAAATATTCTAAAAATATAAAAAAAATAAGAGTATTTGATTTTGATGACACATTAGCTAGAAGTAATTCAAAGGTTCTTTATACTATGCCTGATGGTACGCGAGGTAAATTAACCGCAACAGAATTTGCTAAAGATGCTGTGTCTATGGAAAAGCAAGGAGTTGTTTGGGATTTTACCGAGTTTAGTAAAGTTGTAGATGGTAAAAAAGGACCACTTTTTAATGTAGCTAAAAAAATACAAGATGTTAGAGGTTCTGAAGATATATTTGTTTTAACCGCAAGACCTCAAGACGCTGCGCGACCTATTCAACAGTTTTTAGCATCAATAGGATTAAATATACCTATTAAAAATATAACTGGATTAGAAAATGGTACCGCAAAAGCTAAAGCAGATTGGATGATAGATAAATTTGCTGAAGGTTATAATGATTTTTATTTTACTGATGATGCTATTAAAAATGTAAAAGCGGTTAAAGATGTTTTAGATGTGTTAGATGTTAAATCTAAAGTTCAACAAGCTAGAGTTCAATTTTCTGAAAACTTATCCGAAGAGTTTAACAATATAATAGAGT
>TARA_R110000787_G_scaffold116082_2_pt1 | contig 10626 bp, 8 predicted proteins | sample TARA_R110000787 | Tara Oceans TARA_R110000787 (sample SAMEA4397920) | marine metagenome | biome: Polar Biome; feature: [DCM] deep chlorophyll maximum layer (ENVO:01000326); material: water (ENVO:00002006), including particulate matter (ENVO:01000060) such as... | depth 35 m
CGAACCCGACCTGGGAAAAGCATAAACATCCGGCCACTCGATCATTTCAGGCGATCAGGATTTTTATTAATCGCGAGCTGGAGGAGCTCCAGTTATTGCTTGATAGCGTACTCGATGTCCTTGCGGTCGGGGGAAGACTGGTGGTGATTAGTTTTCACTCGCTGGAGGATCGCATCATCAAGCGCTTCATTCGCGGTCACGAACGCCCCGTTTTTCCGAAAGGTCTGCCGTTGCGAGACAGTGAAATTGTACGGCGCCTGCGTTCCGTGGGGCGCTCGACAAAGGCTGGTGAGGTGGAAATACGCGCCAATCCGCGGGCCCGAAGCGCGGTGATGCGAGTGGCCGAGAAGCTCGTATGACGCGGACCAATGATGCTGGAACAATTGCAGGCCTGCGTGTTTCACGCGTGATACCCGTGGTGTGGGCGATGACGTTGCTGACGGGTTTGGCGGTGGTTTACAGCAGTCATCAATGCCGTCTGTTGTATAGCGATGTGGCAGTTCTGGAGCAGGAAAAAAATCGTCTTGAAGTGGAATGGGGGCAATACTTACTTGAAGAAAGCTCCCTGGCGTCATTGCAGCGCATTGAGACCCTGGCCAGGGAAAACCTTGGCATGCAGGTGTCGACGCTGGAGCACATCGTAATGGTCAAACCATGAAATCGGCGCCGCGCAACAGGTTTAACGGTGGATCTCCGCTTGCGGGGGTAAAGTCCGGCGCTCGGTTACTGGGGGTATCTCGTTGGCGTTACCGGCTTCTCCTCGCGGGCCTTGTCACTTTGCCGTTGATGGCTGTTTGGCAGGTGGCGAAATTGCAGGTGATGCCGGATGTGGATCGTGGCTTCCGATTTTTACAGAATCAGGGTGATGCGCGTACTGTCCGTACCGAGGTGATTCCTGCTTATCGCGGCGTGATTACCGACCGACGGGGAGAACCTCTGGCAATAAGTACCCCGGTGGTGTCGCTATGGGCTAATCCGCAGGTACTGCAGTTGAACGACGATAATCTGGTGCCGTTAGCGCGCCAGCTGGATGTCCAGCCGCAGCTGCTATCGAGGCGCATTGCCGCCTACGCGGACAAGGAATTTGTTTACCTGTCCCGCCAATTGACGCCGGATGAAGCTGAGGCGGTGCTGAGTCTCGGTATCGATGGTATTTACAAGCAGGTTGAGTACAAGCGCTACTACCCTGCTGCCGAGGTCACCGCGCAGCTGCTCGGCTTTACCAATGTTGATGACGCTGGTCAGGAAGGGATGGAGCTGGCATTTAATCGGTCTCTGTCGGGTCGTCCGGGCGCCAGGCAGGTGCTCAAGGATCGTAGAGGGCGAGTGATTAAGGAATTGCAGTTGCTGCGCAGTGAAGAGCCGGGTAAGAATCTGGCGTTGAGTATTGATTTGCGTCTCCAGTATCTGGCCTACCGGGAATTGAAATCAGCAATCAGTCGTTTTAGCGCCGCCTCCGGCTCGATAGTCATACTCGACGTGTCAACGGGTGAAGTGCTGGCGATGGTCAATCAGCCGTCCTATAACCCAAATGATCGCGGGCGTCTGGATACGGCAGCGATGCGTAATCGGGCGGTCACTGATCTTATCGAGCCGGGCTCCGTGATGAAGCCCTTGACCATGGTTGCAGCGCTTGAGAGCGGTAAATTCACGCCGGACACCATCATTAACACCAGCCCCGGTTCGGTGCGCATTGGCTCAAAAACGTTTGTCGATCCGGTCAACTACGGCCCGCTTGATATTGCGGGCATTCTGACCAAGTCCAGTCAGGTAGGTACCACCAAAGTGGCGATGGAACTGGAGCCAGAGAATATTCGTGGGGTGTTTGAGCGCGTTGGCCTTGGCCAGAGTCCGGGGACGGGTTTCCCGGGGGAAAGCCCCGGCATGTTGCCGAACAACTCGCGATGGCGTCCGGTTGAGCGAGCCACGATGGCGTTTGGCTACGGTATGACCGTGACGCCTTTGCAGGTGGCAATGGCCTACGGCGTGTTGGCTAATGGTGGTGTGAAAAAGCCGGTGTCCCTGCTCAAACTAGCGGATCAGGACGGCAAGGGGCACGTTGTTGGGGAGCGGGTGATAGACGAGTTGATCGCTGCAGATGTACGCGAGATGCTCACGGCTGTGACACAAAAAGGCGGTACTGGTACCCGAGCTGCGATTCCAGGTTACCAGGTTTCCGGTAAAACTGGCACCAGTCACAAAGTTGGTGCGGGCGGTTACCAGAAGGATCGATACATTTCGTTGTTTGCCGGCATGGTGCCTGCTGGCGCGCCACGTCTTGTCACGGTCGTAGTAATCAATGACCCGCGCAGCGAACAGTATTTCGGCGGGCTGGTTGCCGCGCCGGTGTTTGCAAAGGTCACCACCGATGCCCTGAGGCTACTCAACATACCGCCCATGCTGGAGGAGGTCGATGAGAGCCACCAGGTGGTCGAAGTCCCGAAGCGTCACCCTGACGTGAGTAATCGTAATAGCGCGTTGGTCAAAAAGCCGACGGCTGGGCGAGGTGGCGCGACGTGATGGCGGCGCAGATGAGTGATTCCAGTATGTCGCTGGCTCAGTTGCTGGGCGCAGAAACGCTGCCGGGTTTCATGGCGCCGCTGAAGGTGAGTGGTCTGCAAATGGATAGTCGAAAAATCAGGCCTGGCGATCTGTTTATAGCGGTGCCGGGCGTTGGCGGTGGCAGCGCTGCCAGCAGCAACCAGGCGGTCAGGAGCGATGGTCGCGCCTACATCGATCAGGCAGTCGCCGCAGGCGCAGTGGCGGTCATTGCGGAACAGGAGGGGTGGCAGGAATTTGCGTCGCGGGAATATGCCGTGCCGACCTGGCGCATCAGCGGCCTGGCTGGCAAGGTCAGCGCCCTGGCCGGACGTTTCCACGGGGAGCCCAGCCACCATATGAAGGTGGTGGGAATCACCGGTACCAACGGTAAAACTACCTGTTCGCAGCTCCTGGCGCAGTTGTTCTCCTATCTGGGTGAGTCCACGGGCGTTATCGGTACGTTGGGTTATGGGGTGCTGGAAGCCGCCACGCAGGACGCCAGCGACCGGTCAACGCCTCGTTCCGTTAGCGGATTGAGCCCCGCCAGTTTAACGGCGATGGGTTTAACAACACCTGACGCAGTGTCGAGTCAGCAGATACTGGCTGATATGTACAGCCGTGGCGTCCAGCGCGTTGCCATGGAGGTCTCTTCTCACAGTCTTGACCAGGGTCGGGTCAGCGGTATTCACATGGATGGCGCCGTGTTTACCAATCTGAGTCGTGATCATCTCGACTACCATCAGACGATGGCAGAATATCTGGCTGCCAAAAACAAATTATTTCAGTTTCCCGGTCTGCAATACGCCGTTATAAATCATGATGATCCGGCTGGCAGAACACTCGCCGATGGCCTCGCCGCGTCCGTCGAGTGTTACTCGTATTCCCTTGTTGATCACGCCGCGTCACTGCATGTTACTGATGTTGAATGGTCTGCCGTTGGCGTGGTGGCGACAATTGTCACCCCATGGGGTAGTGCGCGTCTCAGCAGCGGACTGATCGGCGAATTCAACCTGAGCAATCTGTTGGCGGTCATCGGCGCGGGCTGCGCCAGTGGTTTTGCGCTGGCTGAGGTGGTTGCCGCCGCGGGCCTGTTGTCGGCAGTTGCCGGACGCATGGAGGTGATTAGCCAGGTTTGCCCGCGGGTTGTGGTTGATTACGCGCATACCCCGGATGGACTGGCGAAGGCGCTCCAGGCGCTTCGTGGTTTCGCGGGTAAAGAGCTGGCTGGCAAATTGTGGTGCGTATTTGGTTGTGGTGGCGATAGAGATAAAGGCAAGCGCCCGGAAATGGCTGCGGTGGCGGCTCGGATCGCCGATGAAGTTATCGTGACCACTGACAATCCACGCAGTGAGGCACCGGCGGCGATAATTGATGACATTTTGGCCGGGGTAGTCGGCGTGCATGACCCGGTGGCTGTGAGCATCTCATTGCGCAGAATTGACGATCGGGCTGAGGCCATTCGGTTCGCGATCGTCAATGCCGCCAGTCACGATACCGTGCTGATTGCCGGTAAGGGCCACGAAGATTATCAACTTATCAAAGGTGAGCGATTGCCATTTAGCGACTCAGCTCAGGCGCGTCTCGCATTGCGGGGCAGGGGTGAGGGCAATGACGGTGCATGAGATCACCTTGTCAGAGGCGGCAGTAGCTTACGGTGGCACCCTGCTGTTCCCCGATTGCCATTTCCAGAACGTGTCCACGGATTCTCGAACGCTGGCTGCTGGTGACCTGTTTGTCGCACTGCGCGGTGAAACCTTCGATGGTCACCTGTTTCTCAAGCAGGCCGCCACGAGAGCAAGCGGATTCGTCGTGCAATATCCGGATAAACAGCTCGATGTGCCGCAGTGGGTGGTGCCGGATACGGTGCGCGCTCTGGGCCAGCTGGCGTGCCTGGCGCGTCAGCAGTTTGCGGGACCGTTGATCGCGGTGACCGGCAGCAGCGGCAAAACGACAGTCAAGGAAATGATCGCCGCCATCGTCGGTTGCGTGGCTCCGGTATTGGCGACCCGAGGTAATTTGAATAACCATATCGGTGTTCCCAAAACCCTGTTGGCGCTACGGCCAGAGCACCGCTTTGCCGTGATCGAAATGGGTGCCAGTGCGGCTGGGGAAATCGACTATCTGACGCACCTCGCGAAACCCACCGTGGCCGTGGTCAACAATGTCATGCCTGCGCATGTTGAAGGCTTTGGTTCTATCGCCGGCGTGGCAGCAGCCAAAGGCGAGATTTATAGCGGCCTGTCGGCCAACGGCGTTGCGGTGTTAAATCTTGATGAGCGCTGGGTTGAACAATGGCAGGGTAATTTACCTTGTCTGAATACCGTGACGTTTAGTTTTGATCGGGACAATGCCGACGTTCATGCCAGTGATGTTCGTCTTGACATCCAGGGCTGTGCCGCATTCGTGTTACACATCAGGGGCAACCGGATACCGGTGCGACTGCGTGTGCCGGGGCGGCACAACGTCAATAATGCCCTGGCGGCGGCGGCCTGCGCGCTGGCCGCCGGTGTGGATCTGACAGCCATCGCCGCGGGCCTGGAAAATGTGGTAGCGGTGGCGGGGCGCATGCAATTCAAGGCCGGTATCAACGGTTGCCAGGTGATAGACGATACCTATAACGCTAATCCCGGTTCGGTGAAGGCCGCGATCGACGTATTGGCGGGCCTCGACGGTCGGCGGATCCTGGTGCTCGGTGATATGGCCGAGCTAGGCGCTGACGCCAGACAGATGCATCGCGAAATTGGCGAATACGCCCGCGTTCGTGACATAGATGCGCTGTTAGCCATCGGTGAGTTGAGTGCCGAGACCGTCACGGGCTTCGGGTCAGGTGGCAGTCATTTTGCGGACAAAGCCGCACTTTTTGATGGCCTGATGCAGAGTCTGGACGAGGCGGTAACGGTGCTCGTCAAGGGCTCACGAAGCGCTGGTATGGAAGACCTGGTTAAGCAGATCGCGGCAGGGGGAACAGGCTGATGCTGTATTGGCTGGCTGACTATCTATCAGAATTTGTAAGCACCTTCCGGGTTTTCAGGTATCTCACCCTGCGCGCAATTTTGGGTGCGTTGACCGCGTTGTCTATATCCCTGGTGCTGGGGCCGGTGGTGATCAGACGGCTAAATGAACTACAAATCGGTCAGTCGGTGCGTAGCGATGGCCCGCAAAGCCATTTCAGTAAGTCTGGTACGCCGACCATGGGCGGCGCGCTGATATTACTGTCGATCGTTGTCAGCACCTTGCTGTGGTCGGATCTGACCAGCCGCTACGTGTGGACTGTGCTCATGGTAACGCTGGCGTTTGGTGCGGTGGGCTGGGTAGACGATTATCGCAAGGTCGTTGCAAAGAACTCCCGGGGTTTGCCCGCTCGCTGGAAGTATCTGTGGCAATCGGTGGCGGGCATAGGCGCCGCCACATTCCTTTTCGTTACGGCGGGGTCCGATGCCGAAACGCAATTTATCGTGCCGTTTTTCAAAAGTGTCGCCTGGCAAATGGGCGGTCTTTACATTGTGCTGACCTATTTCGTGATTGTGGGTGCGAGCAACGCTGTCAATCTCACTGATGGTCTCGACGGGCTCGCTATTATGCCTACCGTGCTAGTTGGTGCGGCCCTCGGGGTTATCGCCTACCTGGCGGGCAATGTCGAATTTGCTAGTTACCTGCATATTCCCTACATACGTGGCGCTGGGGAGCTGGTGGTGTTTTGTGCGGCCCTCGGTGGGGCGGGTCTTGGCTTTTTATGGTTCAACACCTATCCCGCGCAAATTTTTATGGGTGATGTTGGCGCTCTCGCCCTGGGTGCCGCGCTGGGTGTCATTGCGGTCATCGTCCGACATGAAATAGTGCTCTTTATCATGGGCGGTATTTTTGTCCTGGAAACGGTGTCGGTAATCATGCAGGTGGCGTCCTTTAAGCTAACCGGCAAGCGGATCTTTCGCATGGCGCCGATTCATCATCACTTCGAACTGAAGGGCTGGCCAGAGCCGCGAGTGATCGTGCGTTTCTGGATTATTACGGTGATGCTGGTGATGTTCGGCCTGGCGACCTTAAAACTGCGCTGACAACTATCGGGATGACAGGCACCGCGATAACAGCCACCAAGATGACAATTACCAAGATGACAACGAGATAATCAACAGAACGATCGATGCAAGAGCAGACGGTGACAAAACTGATAGCGAGCGACAGATTGGCGATAGTGGTGGGCATTGGCGCTACCGGCTTATCTGTGGCTCGACATTTGACCGCTCGCGGCGATGCTTTCGTGATGGTCGATAGCCGAGTTGAGCCGCCGGGTCTGGTTGAATTACAGCGCACACTGCCCGGCACTGAGGTCGAACTGGGCGGCTTTAATTCAGTCACGTTGGGTGCCGCCGACAGGCTGATCGTGAGTCCAGGCGTGTCGGTCGCGCATCCGGCCCTGCAGGCCGCCGCCGCACAGGGTGTGGCAGTGACCGGCGATATCGCGCTGTTCATGGCGGCGGCCAGGGCGCCAGTGGTTGCTATAACAGGTTCAAATGGCAAAAGTACGGTGACAACCCTGGTGGGTGAAATGGCCCTTGCTGCCGGGAAAAACGTCGGCATCGGCGGCAATTTGGGCTGCCCAGCGCTGGATTTGCTGGCGGATGATCGGGATCTTTACGTCCTTGAGTTGTCCAGCTTCCAGCTTGAGTTGGTGGAGCAGCTTAATGCCGAGGTGGTAACGGTACTGAATGTTAGCGCTGATCATATGGATCGCTACGCGACCTTGCTGGACTATCATCGGGCCAAGCACCGTATTTTTACCGGTGCTAAAAAGGTGGTTGTCAATCGCGACGACATGCTGTCTCAGCCGTTGCTGCCCACCTCCGTACAGTCGTTTAGTTTTGGTCTCGGTAAGCCCGATTTCAATGGCTTTGGTCTGCTCACAGAGCAGGGCGAGAGCTGTCTGGCCTATGAATTTGAAGCGCTGCTACCGGTAGCCCAGCTGGGTATTCGGGGGCGTCACAATGTCGCCAATGCACTGGCGGCATTGGCTCTGGGTCACGCGGTGGGTCTGCCCCGTGACGCCATGTTGCAGGCGCTGCGTCACTTCACTGGTCTGCCCCATCGCTGCCAGACGGTTGCTGACAGCAAGGGTGTGACCTGGATCAACGATTCCAAGGCGACCAACACCGGGGCCACCATCGCTGCGCTTCAGGGTCTGGCCAATACCGGTGACATGAACGTGATTCTGATCGCGGGCGGCCAGAGTAAGGGGCAGGATTTTTCCGTGCTCAAATCGGCCGTTAAGGGCCGGGTTAAGGTCGCCGTTCTGATCGGCGAAGATGCGGCGCTGCTCAGCCAATGCCTGACGACTGAGACCAACGTTCTGTGTGCGGACTCTATGACGGCCGCCGTTAGCCTGGCGGCGGAGTATGCCTGCGTTGGTGATACGGTCCTGTTGTCGCCAGCCTGCGCGAGTTTCGATATGTTTTCCGGATTTGCTGAGCGGGGCGATAGCTTTGCCGCCGCGGTGGCAGCGCTATGTTGATGTCCGCTGCTAAATTGCCGATCCGCCTGTGGCAGCCGAATGTCATGGCTGAACTGGACAAACCCCTGCTGCTAGCCGTGTGCGCGCTGACATCGATTGGTGCCTTGATGGTGATGTCCGCATCCATTGGCTACTCGGCCTATGGCTACGGTGATGAATTCTATTTTTTTAAGCGCCATTTAGTCTATCTGGTGATAAGCCTGGGCGGTGCGCTGGCGGTTCTGCAACTACCCCTGCATTTCTGGTATCGGTACGCCGGCACCCTGTTAATCGGTACGGCTGTGTTGCTGGTTGTCGTGTTGATTCCGGGTATTGGCCACGAGGTCAACGGCAGCCGTCGCTGGTTGCGCGTTGGGCCGCTGACCCTGCAGGTGTCCGAACTGGCAAAGCTGGCGATGATTCTGTTTGTCGCCGCTTATTTACAACGTCATCAGATGCAACTGCGCGAGCGATGGCAGGGCTTTGTTAACCCACTTGCTGTGTTGGCCGTGTTCGTGGTGCTGCTGTTGCTCGAGCCAGATTTTGGTTCGACTATGGTGATTGGTGGCACGGTGCTGGGTATGCTGTTTCTAGGGGGTGTGCGGCTCTGGCAATTTGCCATTTTGATGGTGCTTGCTTCGGCTGGCGTGGCCACGCTCATCATGGCTTCCCCCTACCGCTTTCAGCGGCTGATTACTTTCCTCGATCCCTGGGCGGATCAGTTCAATACCGGCTACCAGCTGACCCAGTCGTTGATTGCGTTTGGCCGCGGTGAATGGTTTGGCGTTGGTCTCGGTAACAGTGTGCAGAAATTGTTTTACCTGCCGGAGGCCCACACGGATTTTGTGTTTGCTATTTTTGCCGAAGAGTTTGGCCTGTTGGGTGTGATCGCGGTGATTGGTCTGCTGGTGCTAATGGTGGCGCGAATATTCACCATTGCCCGGCGCGCGGCTGACCGCCAGATATGGTTTGTCGCCTACGCGGTATTTGGTTTCGGCATCATGATGGCGGGACAGGCATTCATTAATGTGGGTGTGACTTCGGGTTTGCTGCCCACCAAGGGTCTGACGCTCCCGTTTGTCAGTTACGGTGGTAGTAGCCTGCTGGTGTGCAGTTTGATCGCTGCCCTGGTGTTGCGTGCTGGTATGGAAGTGAATCGTGCGCCGCAATCGACGCCATCAAACTGGCACAGTGGACATGGAGGTTAAACGGGTGTTAATCATGGCCGGAGGGACGGGCGGGCATGTGTTTCCGGCGCTGGCGGTGGCCGAAGAACTGCGCGCCCGAGGCGTGTTAATTTCATGGCTGGGCACGCGTCGCGGTGTTGAGGCACAACTGGTGCCGGCCCATCATTTCCCCATCCGCTTTATCGATATCGGTGGCTTGCGGGGCAAGAAAGGCTTGCTAGGTAAGCTTAAAGCGCCGTGGCAGTTATTGCGTGCGGTGTGGCAGTCGCTGGCGGTGGTCAGAGACTTACGTCCCGATGCCGTACTGGGTCTGGGTGGTTTTGCTTCCGGCCCGGGGGGTGTAGCCGCCTGGTTGCTGCGCAGGCCACTGGTGATTCACGAGCAGAACGCCGTTGCCGGCACCACCAACCGCATACTCGCCCGGTTCGCCACCCGCGTTCTCGAGGGATTTCCGCGAAGTCTACCGGGTGCAGAGCATTGTGGTAATCCTGTGCGCCCGGCTATTAGTCAGTTGCCCGCGCCGGAACTGCGCGCCGTCGGCGACAGCGGACGTCAGCCTCGCCTGCTGATTCTCGGTGGTAGCCTTGGTGCGCTGGCGATTAATCGGGCAGTGCCCGCGGCTGTGGCCCAATTACCCCTGGCCGAGCGCCCGGAGATACGCCATCAAACCGGTCGCAATCACCTGGAGCTAACCCGTCAGGCCTATATCGATGCTGATGTAATCGCCGAAACGACGGCGTTTATCAGTGATATGGCCGATGCTTACGGGTGGGCCGATCTGGTGCTGTGTCGGGCTGGCGCACTCACCGTAGCGGAGCTGGCAGCGGCGGGCGTCGGCGCGGTGTTGGTGCCGTTTCCTCATGCCATTGATGACCATCAGACGGCCAATGCCCAGTGGCTGGTGGATCAACAGGCCGCGGTACTGGTTGCCCAGCGTGATCTTGATGAAGCGGCGCTGGCGTCGCTGCTGGCTAATTTACTCCGCGACGGGCCTCGATTGCAGGCTATGGCCCAGTCGGCGCGACGTTTAAGTCGGCCTCAGGCCACGGGTATGGTGGCTGATGTCTGTGAAGAGGTGATGGTGTGAGCGGTGTCTACGAAGTCCCAGAGATGCGGCGTATCCGGCGTATTCATTTTATCGGAATTGGCGGTAGCGGCATGTGCGGCATAGCCGAGGTGCTGAGCAATCAGGGTTACCAGATCTCTGGATCAGATCTCTCGGAGAACAACAACGTCAGCAGGTTGCGGTCGCTGGGGGCCAATGTGTTTATCGGCCATCACGGGGATCATATATGCGGAGCCGATGTGGTGGTGGTATCTTCGGCCATCAAGGATGATAACCCCGAGCTGGTAGCGGCTCGTGAAGCGCGCATACCGGCGGTACCGCGGGCTGAAATGCTGGCCGAGCTGATG
>TARA_R110000787_G_scaffold35365_1_pt1 | contig 10569 bp, 7 predicted proteins | sample TARA_R110000787 | Tara Oceans TARA_R110000787 (sample SAMEA4397920) | marine metagenome | biome: Polar Biome; feature: [DCM] deep chlorophyll maximum layer (ENVO:01000326); material: water (ENVO:00002006), including particulate matter (ENVO:01000060) such as... | depth 35 m
CAACAATAATGAATAAGTGGTTTTAAAAAATGGCAAGATTACCTAATTTACCGATAAGAAGATTTGCAGAAGGAGGAGCTACTACAGAGGATATAGCTGCCACTACAGGAGGGGCTGGTACTTTTCCTAGTACAGAACAAACAAATGATGAAGGTATAGCTACAGTAAGACCTTTAAGTGGAGTTACTCCTGATCAAAAAATAGGATTGACAGAAGGGGAGAAACTTACCCCTACCAGTTTAGCTTTAAAAAGTGGAGAAGAGGTAGGAGACGTTTCTGTAGCTACTAATACAACAGCCCCTACAGTATCTACAAGCCAAGCTTCTTCTACAGGATTAAACGTAGCTGTACCTACAACAGCATCAGCTATAGGACATAAAGAAGCTGCTGAAACTTACTCTGCATATGTTAACCCAGATTCTCCTGTAGCTACAGCAGCACAAGGAAACTTATCTGCACAGTCTATAATAGGAGATCCTTCTACTGAAGCTTATACAAATGCTATACAAGGAACAGTTTCTACAGGATCACAAGCAACAGCTGCACAAGGCCAGATATCTACTTTAGGAACGGTTAAAGGACAGCTTGAGTCTATGTTTGAGGCTATGAAAACAGGAGATGAATTACCTGCTTGGGCTGCACCTGCTGTACGTAAAGTAAATGCTATTATGCAACAAAGAGGTCTTGGGGCTTCTTCCATGGCTGCTGCTGCTATAACACAGTCTATATATGAATCATCTATACCAATTGCTGCACAGGATGCTAAAGCTTATGCTACTGTAGACTTACAAAATTTAAATAACTCTCAACAAGCTGCTTTACAAAATGCTACGATATATGCAGCTATGGACAAACAAAATCTTGATGCTAGAGTGCAATCTGCTGTAAACAATGCTCGTTCATTTCTTTCTATAGATGCAGCTAACTTGACAAACGAACAGCAATCACATACAATAACACATCAAACACACACACAGAAACTGTTTAACGATCAGGCAGCTATGAATGCTGAAAAACAATTTAATGCCAAATCAAACAATCAAGTTATGGAGTTCTTTTCAGAGCTAGGTACTCAAGTAGAGAATGCTAACCTAACTAGAGATGCAGCTATGAGACAGTTTAATTCAGATCAAGGAAATGCTTCTGAAAGATTTGTAGCACAGATGGAAGATTCTAGGCAGAAGTTTAATGCAAACATGTCTGTACAAATAGACCAAAGTAATGCTGATTGGAGACGAAACATAAACACAGCAAATACTTCTTTAGCCAATGAAACAAACAGAGTAAATGCACAGAATCTACTAGGGCTCACAGCTTCAGCACAAAATCAGCTGTGGCAACGATATAGAGATGAAGCTTCTTGGGTTTTACAAAGATCTGAGTCTGCAGCAGGAAGAGCTCATGCTTTTGCTATGTCTTCTCAACAAAATGATTTTTCAAGAGATACTTACGAACAAGAATTTAAAGATAACATGTACAGTGAAATGGGTAAAGCCGTTTTATATAAAATATTTGATCTATAGGAGATAGCATATGAGTAGACTTTCAGACACATGGCATAGTATAAGAAGTGGTTTTGATATTAATAAAATGAAAAGAGACCCTTTAGGATCAATAGCTAAGTTAGGAGCAATTTACGGGCTTGGCTCTAGTCTTTATGGTGCTGTAGCTCCTGAAAGTGCTGCTACAACTGCTAAGTGGATGAGAAGTGGATTTGGCTTGTATCCCGGCTCAACAGCAGGTGCAGGACTGTCTCCCAGTAGTAGACCAATGTATGGAGGTACAGTACCAAGTAAAACTAAATATGGTGGGTTTCTTGAAAGAGGAGTAAAAAGTGTTGGAGGATTCTTTGCTAGTCCTATGGAGTTTGGAAGAGATTTAAATGATTGGTACAGTGGAAAGAAAAGTTGGAATGATGTTAGAGAGACTAACTTTGGCTGGATGAAAAATCCTAATGGTATACAAAACAAAGTTCAAGAATACTTATTAGGTGGTGCATCTCCTGTAGGAGGAGGTGGTGGAGGCCGAGGACAAGGCTCTGCAGGAAGAAAAATAACACATAGAGATTTTACTGCTAACACAGGACAGTCTTTAGCAGCTAACATATCTCAAGCAAGAGGCACTTCTGCATATAAAGCTGGAGGGCCATCTCAAGCTCTTATAGCAGGATCTCTTACTCCTGAAACTTTAGCTATGCTAAGATATGGATCAGGACAAGTACAAGGTGCACAAGCAAGGAACATTACTCTATCTTCAGGAAGTAAAATTCAAACAAAATTAAGATCAGCAATAGGATAAAAATATGTTATTAAGACCAAGAAAACAAGGTGAAACCCCTCCTGCAAAAGATTCAATAGAAGCTTTAGATGCATTCGATCATCCTGTACCCGGACAGTCTCTTACAGATGAACCGGGAAAATGGGCTTTTGAAAAACCTCCACAGATAACTGATGTAGATGATGCAGTGGTTTATGTTATAAATAAAGTAGAGGAAAGTAACGGGGGCAAAGAAGAGTTGAAAAAACAAATGATGGCTGGTATGCCTATAGAGAGTATTGTAAACACTATATCCTTTGCAGGATTTACAGATGGGCAATGGACTCCCGATATAGCTGAACTAATAAAACTACCTTTATCTTCTTATTTTTTAATGATGGCTCAAGAAGATAATATTCCTGCTGTTATGTTCAACCAAGATCCTGAAGCAGATCAAGGAATGAGTGACGAACAACTTGTGTCTCACATGAAAGAGGGTAATCCAAGAGCTTTTGAACATGTACAAGAAAGAATGAACATGCCTCAAGAAGAAATGGAAGAAAGAATGGGACCAGAAGGATTTTTAGCTATGCCTCCAGAAGAAGAAATGACTATGGCTCCAGAAGAAGAGATGGCTATGGATTTAGAAGAACAACCAATGATTGAAGGGGAGGGAATGATATAATGGGCATATCTCCATTTATGGCTTTTGCTAAAGGTGCTCTTGAAGGGTACAATCAAATACAAGATGAAGAAAGAGCTACTATAGCAGAAACTGGCAGACAACTTCAAATACAAAAAGCTAAAGCACTAGCTGAGGGTAATCTGTTTACTTCTCAAGGAGAAGGAGGACTGTTGACTCATGATTGGCAACTATCTAGTGCTAAAGCTCAACCAGATAGATATATAGAGAACATTCAAAACGGTGTAAAAAACTTTTCTCCTGCATATATGGATAGTTTACAACAAACTTCTCCTGACAGATATAATAGTATTATGGGGCAGATGTACTCTTGGATGGCAAGGTATAAAACGGAAAACGTAAAAGAGTTAGAAAGTGGAGAAGTGTTAACACCAAATGAAAAGTTAATGCCTGATGTAATGAATAACAAATATTGGGGGCCTCACTGGGCTAAGGTTATAGGAGGAAAAGTAGAGGGTGCTTATATGACCATGTATCAAGAAGGAAATAATCTAGTTACAAAAAACATAAGGCCTACTTATCCCAAGCATGGTTTTGACGGTACAAAAGATTTTAATGCATTTGCATACTATCATGCAGAAAGAAGAGGAGATACCTCTGTTAATACTCCTGAAGCAGCAGGACAAAAATACTTTAATGAATATAGTAAAGTAGCCCCTCTTTATGTATCTAATTTGTTAATACCTGAGTTTGATGCAAATGGAGTTCTTATTGCAGAAAACCCTATGGCCACAAATGTACAAGGGAAATTTCTTACTATAGGTATGGCTTTTGAAGAAATAGTTAAAGGGGGTATTGTAAATCAAGGACTTGTAAACGGTTTAGATTATACTATAGGTAGATGGAATGAAACTGCAGGAAAAGATCAACCAATAACTAATGATGTTTTAGTTCGAGGATTAAAGCTTGCTGCTTCAGCTGAACATAATTCTTCTGCTGAGAGCTCTATATATGATAAAATAATAAGTGGAGACGGATCAGGAGGAGTGTATTTAAAAGAAGTTTTAATGTTAGACTTAAAAAATATAAGCAGTAAAGTAAATGCTAGTCAAGAAGTTAAAAGAACTATTGGAAAGATAACAAAAATATATGATGATAATTTAAAAATAGGACAGCATCCTCCTAGTTCTACATTTGCTAATAACGTAGTACAGATGTTCTCTGCATTTTTTGAAGAAGGAAACATAAAAGATCAAATAGGAGACAGCCTTAGAAAAAAAACTATGGATGTTTTTGGAGTAACAACAGACGATACTGCTATGACTTATCTACAGCAATCTTATGATACCTCCGTTAGTTCCAATGCTAGTGCAGGGGCTAAAATGGAATTTTATCAAAACATGTTAGCTTATCAGTTAGCTGTAGCCATACAAGGTGGCACTGGTGGTAGAACTGTATCTGACCAAGATGTTATTAACATGAGAAAAGCTTTTGGAAATAGATTGTTTTCCAATGGTGTTGTTCAACTTTCTGTATTAAAAGAAATAGATTCATTTGTAGATGACATTATTGATTCAAATAAATTTCTTGTAGATGCTAGAGACGGTACTGTAGCTGATGCTAAAGCTGCAAATGCTTTTCATAAAATAAAAGCTGGTGGTTTAGATTTAACGACAGCATCAAGCAGCTCTGGTTCTAGGGCTACAGAAGCTTTTGGTGTAATGTTAGATAGTAGGCTTACTGCTGGAATTGAAAAGGGTAAAATTAATATAATTGAACCAACAAAGAACTTTAATCCAAATGGTACAAGAAATCCAGCTTTAGAAAATGCTGGTATTGTTATACAAATTCCTGATTTTAACAGAACAGATAAACAAGGAAGGCCTACAAAAGTTAGCATTACAGGAAACAATGTATTTGAAGTAGGTGCTCAAGTATTTGGATCTTATAATAATGATATGCCTATAGATGCAGGAATACTTGATCTTTACAGAGAAGGTAAAACAGAAGGATCAGCAGTATTACAACAAGGTGTAACAGAAGGAATGGTAAGAGACTACTTATTAAAAATACAAATGCTTTCAAAAGATAGTATAGAAGGTAAAGCTTATGCTAATGATTATATGTATAAAGGATTAGAATAATGGCTGAAGAATATAGCACAACAGGAGCTACGGATACTCCTTATACAGACACCTCTAACGAAATGGAAGAAGTAGCTCCCGGAGTGTACAGAGAACTTTTTGTACCTAGGACAGTTCAGTATTCAGACATGTCGGCAAGTGGTAGAGTAAGAGGTATGACTGGTGAGCCTATAGATGAATGGGATAGAACAGAAAAAGAAGCTAGAAAATTATTACTGCCTTGGTTAGGAGATAAGCCAAAAGACAAACTTCCAAATATATTATTTCCTGCTGATAAACCGGCAGATGAAGAAGGTTTTTATCCTGTTCAGTTTTACAGTAATGGTGCCGGTAAGTTAGAAAACGTATACAACATGACTAAATCACAAGCTGCACAAGAAGTTGCACACAGAGAAAGTATACGTAAAAATGTAGGTACTCCTTACTATTTTATAGAAAGTGATCAGACTAGATATCAAGCATGGAAAAATGGAAATCCTGATCCTAGAGCTAAAAGCACTGAAAAACGTGATTTTAGAATGCAAAGCACTGTCTCAGCTTTACTAATGGGAACACAAGCTACATCCGGGCAACTTAAATTTGGAGGGGAAGATAAAGGAATTTTTTCTCCAAGCATAGCTGAGGTAAATGAACCTTCTTCTAGTATCCTTAATCCTACTGGTCTTGGAGCAACCGTTGCTAGAGGATTTGTAGAAACAGCTAATATAGCTTTTGGTGCAGGTAATGCTATGATAGCAGGTTTGCAAGAGTTAGAAAAAGGTATGAGATTTAATATATTCATGCAAGGAAAACCTACTTCTGTAGCTCCAAAAGATTATATATCTCCTGACGAAGCTATTGATAATGTATATTTTCCTACAATGGATGAAATTAATGATATGTTAATAAAGCCTGAAGGGGATATGGTTAATCAATTTGCCTCTATTATAACTCCGGGTATAATGACCTCTGGACTTCTTACAGGAGTGGTAGGTACATTTAGAAATGGTAAAAAGATTTTTGCAAGAGCTTCTAAAGAAACTTTAAAACAAATGAGAGACGAAGGTATCCCAAGTTTTAAAAAGTTAGTTGGTCCTGAAAGAGTATTAGCTGAACGTGATTTTTTAGAAAAGATGAGACGACAGTTAAATGATAGACTTGAAAAAGAAATAGGTTCAAACTATTTAAAAGCTACAGGTTTAAGAAAAATGATAACCAAAGGAAGGTTTGATGCTCATGTTAACCCTAAAAAATGGCTATTAGAAAATGGTTTTGCAGAAGTAGGTGTAACAACAGGAATGGTGTTGGCACACAGGCATTTAGCTGATTCTAATGATCCTAATGATTCTTTTAGATTATTTGGCATGATGAACACAGGCATAGGAATTGTTGGAGCATTTGTATCAGGCTCTGGACCAGCAGCCATAACAGGAATGGGTGAAAAAATTGGAATTAGTAGTCTTATAAGAGCTGGTATACAAAAGTACAGACCCGGAGATTATGAGGCAGCTATGGCTGCTGTAGAAGAAATAGCTACTGGTGGAAAAGGAATGAGTGGTGCTTTAAATAACTTGAAACCTAAGCACAGAAAAAGAGTTTTGCAGATGGTGGATGACATCTATCAAATAAAAGACCCTAAAGTTAGAGAAGAAATAATAGATAGTGCTAGGGAATCTCAACAAGTTATTGCAGATCTTATTAAAATGAATCCTACTGATGCTGAGTGGATAAAAACTGTACACATATCTTTAGGACAAATGTTTAAAGTCAGTAATCTAATGGCTGCAGAAGAGTATCTAATACGTACAGCCAGAGGAGGAGGCACTGTTTCTTTTAGCATTGTAGATGCTTCTTCTCAAATATATATGAAAAGAGTGCAGGCAGCTCGTAGCCTTGAAGGTTTGTTAGAAAAATCTGGAGCTATGGATATCTCAGGGCTAGAGCCAGAGACTAAAGCATTTTTAAACAATGTACGAAGAATGTCTTCGGATATGTCTATGGATAATGCGGCTAATTCTGTAAAAAATAAAAACTTTATAGAGACAGGTTTAGAAGTTTCTTTAGCAAAAATGCATGTAGGAAGTAAAGTAGACGTAAAAGAAATTCAAGAATTTGATAAGATGATTGCTCATTATGGTAATGCTTTAGATGGTATGACAAATGAAGTAGAAAAAGCAGCAGGCCTTAAAAGAATGCAGATATTAATAGAACAAAAAAATGCTATAAAGCTATCAAAAATACAAGAGAGATTAAACACTTATCCAAATACTCCTGCTGGAGCTTCATCAGCAGCACAAAGGTTAATTCATGAAAATGGTGTAGACAAACTTAGTACAGCTAGTAAAAATTACACAATTGCTAAAAATAAATTAGCAGGAGTTGAGCTAACAGGGGAATCTGCTGATGATTATTTTTTAGGCCTAGCTGATGCTCTAAAATTTACTGGTCAAGATAATATTGTAAATAGAAACGTAAATGAAGTACAAAATGCTATAGAATCTGCAATAGACCCTATAGCAAAAGATATATTAGATGATGTTTTAAGGACTCTTGAACCTGATGATGCTGGTTTTAAAGCTTTGAAAAAAGCTATTACTACTGTAAGACAAGGAAGTAGTAATTTAGATATAATTACTATGCTTATTAAAGCCAAGCAAGCAGGTGAAGGAGTTGGTCCTATACCAGCCGATGTCCTTGATAACCTAAATATTAAAATGGATTACCTTGATATAGATTCCCTTAATCAACTTGTAAACCAACAGATAACAGGATTAAAAAAAGGTTTAAATAATGATGGTGTAGGTAGAGTTAAAAGTAGTGCTTTACAACAGTTCTTTGACAAACATAATAATGCTTACAAAGATTGGGAAAATTCTGTAGGAAAAGAAGTCTTAGATGCATCAGGATTAAAAGAAGCAAAAAAATATTATAAAGAAGTAGTGCTTCCTGCTACCTATAATAATAAATTATGGACAGCAATAAAGACTACAAAAGATGCTGGAGATAGCTTAAATTATGAAAAAGCTTTTACTTATTTAGACGATGTAAAAGTAATGTCAGATCCAGATGAGTTTTTATTAGATGCCACAAGAGCTTTTGGTAAATTTAATCCAGAGAAAGGTATACATGTTTTAGATGATGCAGGAAAAGAGATAGTAGGAAACCTGCTTACTAACTATATAGGAGCAAAAATAGCTGTCCAATCTAAAAAAGTTAGTAATATAACTAAATTAAAACCTACATCTGCAGCAGAAATAGCTAAATCTTTAGATCAATTTAAAGATGATGCAACTTTAGAAGGCCTTAACCTTACTAATTTAGAATTTGGAAATGGTTTTGATCAATCTTTAATAGATAATTTAAATGTTTTAGATACAGCTTTAAACAGAGTAGGTTTAAATGGTATTGTAGACGGTGCTATTTTTGCTCCAAGAGATTATAATAACATTCTTAAAACTAATAAAGAAGCTCAAGACTCTTTTATAGAAGCAACAAATGTAATTAAAGGTGTTGAAAGAAAATATAAACCCAAACTTGCATCTTTACAGAAACAAGAAGATATATTTGTAAAAGAAATAGAAAGATTATCTTCAGATGCAGGGGGTATAAAAAGTTCTGGAGATTTTTATGAAAAGTTAATTGTACAAAATCAAGGAGAACTTTTAGGCAAGTTAAAAAAAGGGCTTACTAAAAGTATAGGTAATAGAAAAGCTCGTATGTCTGTAGCTGAGTTTGATGAAATAGTTCGTAGACAGGTTGCTTCTGGCATACGTAAATTGTCTGAAGAAGGAGCTATACAGCTTGAAAAAAGAGCAGGAGCTTTAGGTTTAGACGACCAAAAAATGGTTTCTAGAGTAAGTGGTGCAAAACTTTTAAGTAACCTTCAAAATAATTCTGACACATTAAAACAAATACTAGGTGAAGACCACTTTAATCATATGAAAATTGTTGGTAGAGTTTTAGAAATTATACAAAGAGCTCCTGTAAGTGCAGACTCTCCTGAAGTATTAAAAGCAAGTAAGATGACAATAGGAGGAATGACCAGTAGATTATATGCTGTATTCTCTGGTCGTGTATCTTGGAGATATGTAGGAGCTGAAGCTTTATTCTTAAACATGGCAAAGAATGATGCTTATGCTATTACAGCAATTCTTGCAAACCCTGAAGCTACTAAAGCAATAGCTTACATGGCTGTAACTGGTAAACCTATTATAAACAAAATAACAACAACAGATAAAATGACTGCGTGGATACCAGAAGTGTTTATAGCTTCTTCAGATCAGTATAGAGACCAGTGGGAAAGAGCTTGGGAAGAAGACAGGTATATTAGAAGAGAAAAAGACAGGGTATCCAAAGAAAAAGTAGGCAAACAAATGGAAGAACTATTTGTAGGCTCATAGATTTTAGAAGCTCAAAGTAGGAGCATAAGTATAAACAACTTCCAACAACAACTTATAAAGGAGTAAAATAATGGAAGAAGTAAGCACAATGACGTATATAATGAGCAACTGGCAAGCATGGTTAGCAGCAGCTACAAGTGTAGTGGGCTCTATGGCTATAGTTGCTACACTCACACCTAATAAATCTGATGATAAAATAGTACAAAAAGTACTAAGTATCATTAATTTTATAGGAGCTAACGTAGGAAAGGCTAAAAACAACAATGGCTAATCCATACGGACCAAAAACTAAGAATGACGACAACAAAAGTATGGTGTCTAACATAGGGGGAGCAGCATCTTCCCCAACACCTGTAACTGATGCAATGAATATGGAGTCTTTACGTAAACCTACCCAAGTTCTTGAAGAAGGAAATCAATCTTTGAAAATGTACGGTGGTGGCATGGTTAAAAAGTATGCTATGGGTGGTGGTACAAGACCAGTTAGGAGATAGATTATGGCAAAAGATTCTAGTGGTAGAGGAACAGGGCCTTCTAATGCAAAGAACCAACCTAATAAAATAACTATTGGAGATGGCTCAATTCGTGATTTAGCCTATTGGTTAATGGGAGGGGATGTTTCTACAAAACGAGGCAAAAAGAAAGTTTCTTCAAATGAAGTAAGAGCTGAAGTTACCAGTTTAGCAAGAGCACAAATGGAAGGGAACAGCCCTTACGTTCCAGATTATGCAGCTAGAGAAAAAGCATTTGATGAAACAGTACAACGTAACCGTTCAGAACCTGACCAAAGAGAGTACGGACCTTCTCCACGAGGATATTCTAACCCTTATGCAAATAAAGTCAGTCCTCCAGATCGTAGGGCTATGTATGGTAGAGCAGCACCTCAAGCTACTCAACCAATAATGGATAATCCTTTTACTCCTGTTTCTCCAGACAGACCTAGGCCGTTGATGAACCAGTACAAAAATCCTAGAATACAGCAAGAAGGAGAGTTTGGCCCAAGCCCAGAACAGCCAAGAGACGAAGCTTTCGGAGATGACTTTGGAGCAGGTTTTAATATGGGAGGTTACGTACAGCCAAAGAAAAAGAAGAAGAAAAAGAAGATGATGTACGGAGGTAAAATGAAGAAGTATGCTAAAGGTGGTGG
>TARA_R110000787_G_scaffold35789_4_pt1 | contig 10559 bp, 7 predicted proteins | sample TARA_R110000787 | Tara Oceans TARA_R110000787 (sample SAMEA4397920) | marine metagenome | biome: Polar Biome; feature: [DCM] deep chlorophyll maximum layer (ENVO:01000326); material: water (ENVO:00002006), including particulate matter (ENVO:01000060) such as... | depth 35 m
ACGCCCTGCTGATTTCTGAGTAGGCGTATCGACTCAAAAAAATGCAAATGCTCGCCTTTTTTATTTACCCGCTCCGTACGGCCAGGGTAGACATCCATCGTGCAATAGTTGCCATTCAGGAAATCGATAAACCCTGTGTCAGCCTGCTCCTCATACAGACTGGCCAGGGGTACGCCGATAAGCTCTTCAGTCGCGTAGCCACTCAGGGAAAAGCAGGCCCTATTGGCCCGCACAATAATTTGTCCGGCATCCGCAATCATCTGCGGCCCGCCGGTTTCAAAAGCCAGCTCTGCGAGGATGCGTTCCTCCCGTATGCGGTAATCCACGGTAATGTCCCTGAAGGTCAATACCGCGCCCTCAAGCGCTCCGGTAATACCGATAAGCGGCGACGCCCCCTCGCCAATCTGATAATACTGTCCGCTCTTGCTGCGTAAGGTCGCACTGATGCGACGTGGACTGTCACCTGTTTGCACAGCGTCGGTGACCAGGCTGGCAGCCAGCTCACCAGTTTCGCTGTCCTCCAGCAACATCACCTCGTTAATAGGTTTATCGCGCGCAGTATCACGGTCCCAGCCTGTCAACACCTCTGCGACGCCGTTCATGCGCTCAATCCTGCCCGCCTTGTCCGTCACAATGACTGCATCGCCGATCGATTCAAGAATCCTGCTGAGGCGCTGCTGGTGGTCATAAGAATGCGCCAGCGTTTTACTGAGGTCGTGACGCATGGTATTGAACGCATCCGCCAGATATGCGAATTGCCCACGCCCCGGAATGACGATATCTGTCTCGTCATCATCTGTTGCGTCATTACGGGAAAAACTTTCCACGCCCCCAATGATTTTCTGCAGAGGCTTACTGAGAAACTGATTCAAAAACCAGATCAAAATACCAATATTAATGACCCCGATGACCACGAATAACATCAGGCCGTTACGTAAAAGTGCATAAACGACTGGCTTCCTGTGCGCGACATCTAGTTTCACAAACAGAATAGCGTCTACATCAGGTCGAAGGGACGCCTTTTCCTCGGAGATAGACAAGGGGTAATAGATATACGTCCAGTCAACGTCCTCCGCCTCGAACACCTGGCCAGGCCCTGTCGCCGAACCAATAACATCAAGCTGTGCGGCATCAAAGCCCGTCAGGACCTCGGCAGCCACCCTGCCTTTTTGTCCCAGCCGGTTGGAATATAGAATCCTGCCATCTCTGGCGACTATGGCCAGCTGGTCAAGGCCCGGATCATCATTAAACTTGGTAATTTGCTCATCCAGATGGGCGATTTGTCCATCCGTGCCAACAAATTGTCTAGCTTCAAAGGCGCTTTCAACTGTTTGCTGAAAGCGTTGCATATTTGCCCGCCAACTGGACAAATATTGTTCTTTGTAGGTCGACGTATAAATTCTCTCCTGAACAAAAGCCCAAGCCACTGCAGTGATGGCGAACAGCACGATGACCAGTAATGGTAAGCTCCAGCGGAAATCAATTTCTCGTTGACCGGTTTCTGGCCGCTTCGTTTCTGGTTGCTTTGCTTCTGGTTGCTTTGCTTCTGGTTGCTTAGATGTCATAAACGTCGCAATGTTAATCTAACAAAAAAGAGGCATCACTGAGTGTCGTAACGGGCTGATCGATACGCAACAGGTCATGCGCCTGGAGGAATTCAGCCAGCTCCTGTGCCGTCACATCCAGGGGCGCTGGTGCCCCGGACAACAGCTCTCGGTTTTCCTCAATATCAGGCTGTCTTAGCCCGTCGAATAAACCGACAACCCGCTCCGGTGGTGCGCGCAGACGGCGGGACATTAATTGAGCGGCGACCGTAGGATGCCGTTCAATATAGTCGAGGGCGTGAAAATAACTCTGTATCAGGTGGCGAATATTGTTGCTGTGAGGCGCCAGTACCGCCTGACGCACAACCAGCACATCGACAATACGACCCGGTATTTGCGCACTTGAAAATACGACCGCGGCACCCCGGGCCTCAAGCGCTGACTTAACAGGTTCGAAAGTCACCACGGCATCTACGCTGCCCGCAAGGTACACTTCCTCGTGTTGATTACCCGGCACTGTCAGCGTACGGACGTCTCCAGGCCCCAGACCGGCTTTTTCCAGGGCTGCATATAAAACCACTGCGCCAACTGCCGACTTTTCAACGGCAATGGTCTTACCCCGCAACTGATTCAGTCCGGTGATGGGTGGCCTGGCCAGAATCACATCAGCCCCGTCCGACACATCCATCACCAGAACGACGGCTAAATCTACGCCTTCGGCCACGATCGTCAGCGCTTCGTCCAATGTCAGGCACGCGGCTTCGACAGTGTTGTGACGGAGGTGGGAAAGCGTCAGCGTGGCCGAAGTGGTATCGACCATACGGATGGTACTGTCTGCGTAGTAATCGAGCGCTTCGGCGACGTACAGCGGCTCGTATCCGACCCAGGGATGACATGCCACCCGCAGAATTGGCTCGCGCTCAGTACAAGCGCCGAGGAACATGGTGGCCAGCATTAAAAATGGCAACCGTCTTAATGTTATCTTTCGCGGGTTGCCTTTGGTCGGCTGCAAAAACCTACTCCTATGCTCATCCAGTTATAGAGGCCGTCGACGTACAGCCTACTGCCAAGATGGGATGAAAATTGGTCCCGTGTGGCGTCAGGGTATTGCGGCTCAACTCACCGCCAGCCAGTGACGCCTGCTTATAACACCGGTACTACACGTTACCCTAGTACGCTTTCACAGCCCTCGTCTACCCCATATGGGCGATAAATATCGGCCTGTACCGGGCCTGATGCAGGACCACATCACAACAATACTAAAAACCCGAGGTGAGTTAACAGCACGTGACCATGCCTAGCGAAAACGCGGTGCGACTTCCTCAATAAAAGCCTGCTTGGATTCGCGCCAATGCTGAAAATGGTCGAGATGGTCATAGCCCATGGTTAGCAGGTACCCAAAACCACCCGACTCATCAACCATGGTGGCCAATTTATCGCTAACAGTTTCGGGACTACCAACCAGCCAGTTGTATTCGGCCAGGTACGCCAGTGTCACATCTACGTCCGCCACGTCGGCTCGGTGCTTCATCACATCAACCAAACCAAACTGTTTGAATAGAGGCAGCAAATATTCTCCCCACACTGTGCCGATGGGGCCTTCGATGGCGCGCTTAACAGCCTCCCGGTCAGTGTCTGCCACCAGCACATCCCGGCCCAGTCGCCACTGACTCCGATCCGCTTCGCGACCGGCTTCGTTAGCCGCCTGCTCAACCATCTGCCAGTTCTCCTTCAAATACTGGTTACTCAAACCCAGATTCAACGGAATATAACCTGCGCTGCCGGCCAGGCTCATGGACGGAGAGCGCGGACTGAGCGCGGTAATGCCAATCGGCGGGTGGGGTCGTTGGTAAGGCTGAAGATGATAGCGCGTAGGGCTTTCATCTTGCGGGCGCTGCACTGTCCAGTAAGTGCCTTCGTAGCGAAACGGTTCGGTACTCGTCCACAGCTTGATCATGATTTCGAGGGATTCGAACATCATATCCCGATTCTCACCGGTCATGGCATCGACGTCGAACAACTGCCAGTCGCCGGGAAAACCACCGGCGCCAACACCGATGATCAGTCGGCCTTCAGCCATGTGGTCAAGGTAGGCGATGCGCTGTGCGAGTTCGGCGGGATGGTGGTAGGGCAACAAAAATGCGCCAGTGGCGAGCGTTATCCGGCTGGTTCGGTCGATAGCCTGAGCGATTAACAGATCCGGTGAAGGGCATGGTTCCCACGGGGTGGTGTAGTGCTCACCCACCCACACCTCATCGTAGCCGGACTGGTCAAGAAAACAGATGTAGTCGAGGTTGTGCTTGTGGCCTTCAAGAATAGTGCGATGCGGTGGATTGTTCGGCATCATAAAAGCACCTATCTTCATGCTTGCACCCCTCTTTGATCAGGTTATTTTTATCTGGCTTTCAGTCTAGCTGCCTTTTCGGCTGCCACAAAATAAAAACCCGTGCGGATCAGGCACGGGTTCCAATCTATGTAAATGATTTTACATATGTTTTTTTAACTCAAGCCGAGCGATCTGATTGCGATGCACCTCGTCCGGGCCGTCCGCGATACGCAGGACTCGGGTGTGCGCCCAGGCCCGTGCCAGACCGACATCCTCGGTAACCCCGCAGGCACCATAGACTTGAATAGCGTCATCGATGATTTTTAGCGCCATGATGGGAGCGGCAACTTTAATCATGGCTATTTCCATGCGCGCCACTTTATTGCCCACGGTATCCATCATATATGCCGCTTTCAGCGTTAGCAGCCGTGCCATTTCAATATTGATACGCGCATCAGCAATACGCTCAGACCACACCGATTGCTCTGAGATCGGTTTGCCAAAAGCAACGCGGCTCATCGCCCGTTTGCACATCAACTCCAGTGCTCGCTCGGCGACACCAATGATGCGCATGCAATGGTGGATACGCCCCGGGCCGAGGCGCCCCTGGGCAATTTCAAAACCACGCCCCTCGCCGAGCAGTATATTTGACGCAGGGACCCGGACATCTTTAAACACCACTTCCGCGTGGCCATGGGGTGCATCATCATAACCAAACACTGGCACCCAACGCTCCACAGTAATCCCCGGTGTACCCGGCTCAACCAGAATCATCGATTGTTGCGCGTGGCGAGCGGCTCCAGGGTCAGTCTTACCCATGACAATCCAGATTTTGCATTGGGGCTCATGCACCCCGGACGAAAACCATTTGCGACCGTTAATAACATATTCATCGCCATCGCGCAGGATACTGGTTTCAATATTGGTCGCATCCGAGGAGGCAACCAGGGGTTCGGTCATGCAAAACGCTGACCGAATTTCTCCGTTGAGCAGGGGTTCCAGCCACCTCTCCTTGTGCTCGTCACTGCCGTACCGTTCGATGGTTTCCATGTTGCCGGTATCCGGCGCAGAGCAATTAAATACCTCTGGTGCAAACTTGGATTTACCCATGATTTCACATAAAGGCGCGTATTCGAGATTGGTCAACCCTGCACCGCGATCACTTTCCGGCAGGAACAGGTTCCACAGACCTTCCTTTTTTGCCTGTGCTTTCATTTCTTCCAGTATCGGTGGCGTACACCAGCGACCACCGTCCTCAAGCTGCTGATAGTAGACCGCTTCGTTAGGATAGATAACCCTATCCATAAAGTTTTGTACCTGCGTTTGCAGGTCGCGCACCTTATCCGAAAATTCAAAATTCATCACTGCCTCCTCTCCATACATAAACACCGAAATTTGGCGTTACTTTAACCGCTGGCCAGACAAATGTCGCGGCCAACCGTGAACAGTTGGTGCGCGCCAATCGGTACACCGTCACCTATAAACGCTGACTTCGCCAGCGACCGATGGACTGATCTATATTGGTTAAGCGATTGCATCGGCACACGATTACTTGTTACCGTATCCGGCTCTATTTTTTGGCACAACAATCAACGTAAATCCGCCGCGCAACTCGCCCGCGGCGCAACTGGAGACAACATTATGAGTGGCCCCCTAACTGGATACAAAGTGATCGAACTGGCTGGCATTGGCCCCGCACCGATGTGCGCCATGATGCTATCGGATATGGGTGCCGAGGTGGTGCGCGTCGACCGCCTGACTGAGTCAGGGCTCGGCATAGCCATGCCCAAGAAATTTAACTTTCTGGGACGTGGCAGAAAATCCATTGCCATTGACCTGAAAAACCCGGATGGCATTGAAGCCCTGTTAAAGCTGATTGATGGCGCGGATGCTCTGGTTGAAGGCTTTCGTCCCGGTGTCATGGAGCGTCTCGGCATGGGACCGGATGTGTGTCTGGCGCGCAATCCGAAACTCGTCTACGGCCGCGTTACCGGGTGGGGACAGCAAGGACCACTGTCCAAATCTGCCGGCCACGACATCAACTACATCGCATTGTCCGGCGCCCTGCACGCCATTGGCCGCAATGACAACGAACCGCCGGCACCACCGCTGAATCTGGTTGGCGATTTCGGCGGCGGCACCATGTTTATTATGGTCGGTATTCTCGCCGCCCTGCTGGAAGTAAAGAAATCTGGCCAGGGCCAGGTGGTTGACGCGGGCATGGTCGACGGCGCGCTATCATTGATGACGTCTATTTACGGCATGCACGCTTCCGGTGGCCACAAAGATGTTCGCGGCGCAAATATTCTTGATAGCGGATCTCACTTCTACAATACCTACGAGACCAAAGACGGACGCTATGTATCGATTGGCTCAATCGAAACCAAGTTCTACGCTGAATTGCTGGAAAAGCTTGAAATAGACCCGGACTCCCTGCCGCCACAAATGGAGCGCGAAAGCTGGCCGGCAATGAAAGAAAAGTTCAAGGAGATTTTTCTTACCAAAACCCGTGATGAGTGGTGTGCAATCATGGAAAACACCGATATTTGTTTCGCACCAATTCTTACGCTCGAAGAAGCGCCTCAATATCTGCACAACAAGGATCGCAGTTCATTTGTCGAGGTTGACGGCGTACTGCACCCGGCACCCGCGCCGCGTTTCAGCGCAACACCCTCCTCGATAAAAGGACCGACGCCAAAAACCGGCATTCACACTGACGAAGTACTGCGGGAGTGGGGAATATCCAGTGAGCAAATCAATGGGTTAAAAACCAGCGGTGCCATCAAATAGTCAACGTCAAATAATAAATTTTACTCATCCATCAGAGCTTATCTCGCTGCCCCGGTTAACAACTGCGCTGCCAGTGGTCTGATCAGGGCTGGCGAGATTTAACAAACAAGAAATAGATACTTACCGACTGAACTAATTAGACAGACCGTTATTCAAGTGCGCGTAGTTCCTCGGGCAGGCGCCAGTCAATGGCCGGGAGTCCCCTGCTTAGCAAATAGGTATTAGTTTTTGAAAACGGCTTGCTACCAAAAAACCCGCGGTGAGCAGACAGGGGTGAAGGATGGGGCGAGCGAACAACCAGATGTTTCTGCTGATCGATAAAAGCGCCCTTTTTCTGCGCATAACTGCCCCAGAGTAAAAACACCAGCCCATCGCGCTGGTCATTTAACACTTCGATAACCCGGTCAGTCAGGGTTTCCCAGCCTCGGTTCTGGTGTGACCCGGCTTCCCCGCTGACCACGGTCAACGTGGCATTCAGGAGCAGCACGCCCTGCTTTGCCCAGGCTTCCAGACAGCCGTGCTTCGCTGGCGAAATACCCAGATCGCTATCCAGCTCTTTAAATATATTCACCAAAGAAGGCGGCACTTTGAGAGCCGAAGGTACCGAAAAACAAAGCCCGTGGGCCTGACCCACCCCGTGATAGGGGTCCTGACCAAGGATAACCACCCTGACCTGATCAAAAGGTGTTTTATCAAAGGCGGCAAACCAGTTGTCACTGGCCGGATACACCACTTTTCGCAAACGCCTTTCTTCGATCAGAAATTCACGTAACGCGTGCATATAGGGCTTATCAAACTCTTCACCCAGTACTTTCAACCAGGATCGGTGAAGTTTGACCGGCCGTTGCGATGACATTGCGACAGCAGGTTTTATTCAGGCCGCATATGTGGGAATAGCAACACATCGCGAATAGACGGCGCATCGGTCAGTAGCATCACCAGTCGATCAATGCCAATACCTTCGCCAGCGGTAGGCGGCAACCCGTACTCCAGGGCGCGCACGTAATCGGCATCGTAATGCATGGCTTCGTCATCGCCCGCATCCTTTTCCTGGACCTGCGCGAGAAAGCGTTCGGCCTGATCTTCAGCATCGTTAAGTTCTGAAAAACCGTTGGCCAGTTCGCGACCACCGACAAAGAATTCAAAACGGTCCGTGACAAAAGGGTCGCTGTCACTGCGGCGAGCCAGGGGCGACACCTCGGTGGGATAGCCGGTAATAAACGTCGGATTATCGAGGCGCGGTTCCACCGTTTTCTCAAATATTTCGATCTGTACCTTGCCCAGACCCCAGTTATCTTTGAGAGGAATGCCAAGTGTTTTCGCGACCCGCCGCGCGCCTTCCAGGTTGTCGATATCCCCGGCTTGCAGGTCTTTATTCTGCAGCAGTATCGAATCAAACACGCTGATCCGCAGAAATGGTCGAGAAAAATCGTATTCGCTACCCTGATAAGTTACCGTCGCTGTGCCCAGTACCCCTTCGCACAGCTTACGTAACATGTCCTCCGTAAGATCCATAAGATCGCGGTAGTCAGCATAGGCCTGATAAAACTCCAGCATGGTAAATTCTGGATTATGCCGAGTGGAGAGGCCTTCGTTGCGGAAGTTTCGATTGATCTCGAAGACCCGCTCAAAGCCACCGACCACCAGACGCTTTAAATACAGCTCTGGCGCCACCCGCATATACATCTGCTGGTCGAGCGCGTTGTGATAGGTAACAAAAGGTCTGGCCGTAGCGCCGCCGGGAATCAGTTGCATCATCGGAGTTTCGACTTCCATAAACGCGTGCTGGTTCAGGTAATGCCGAAGAAAGTCGATAATTTTTGACCGCAACTGAAAAATACGCCGGGTATCTTCGTTGACGATCAGGTCTACATAGCGCTGCCGATAGCGCATCTCCTGATCCGCAAGGCCGTGAAATTTCTCCGGCAGGGGTCGCAATGACTTGGTCAGCAACTCATGCTCTTCAATATTAACGTATAAATCGCCACGCCCCGATTTGTGGACGAGGCCAATGACGCCGACGAGATCACCGACATCCCAGTGCCCCCAGCGCTCCTTAATACCCTGTTGTACCGCTTTATCCGCATATAACTGGATACGCCCCGAGACATCCTGGAGGACCATAAACGGACCCCGCTTGGCCATAACACGGCCCGCCACGCTGACCCGGTGACCAAGCTCTTCCAGCGCCTCCTTGTCTTTATCGCCAAATGTTTCCTGTAACTTATCGGCAAAGTCAGAACGACGGAACTGATTGGGGAATGCAGAGCCCTTTTCCCGTATATCGGCCAACTTGCCGCGACGTTCAGCGATCAGTCGATTTTCGTCTGTGGAGGGGGTTTCGTCTTTACTCATTAAATTCTCTTATCTGCAAAACACTGTGTCGGCCTAACCATAATTTATCCGCCTATGATTTATCCGCCTATGCGGATACGCCAATAATCTGCGATGGCATACAGATTACTTTTAGTCACGGATCGCGAGAGTCGTCGATTATAACCCGGCTTTTAAGCTGGCCTCGATAAACCGATCCAGTCCACCATCCAGAACCTGTTGTGTGTTGCGTGTTTCAACATTGGTGCGCAGGTCTTTGATCCGGGCATCATCGAGCACATAAGAACGAATCTGGCTACCCCAGCCGATATCGGACTTGCTGTCCTCCACGGCCTGGGCGCTCTCCTTGCGTCTGAGCTCTTCCAGCTCGTACAGCTTGGCTTTGAGCATCTTCCAGCAATTATCACGGTTCTGATGCTGCGACCGTTCGCTTTGACATTGCACCACCACGCCGGAGGGAATATGGGTCAGGCGCACGGCGGAATCAGTTTTGTTAACGTGCTGTCCACCGGCCCCGCTGGCCCGGTAAGTATCTTCCCGCACATCAGCTTTGCTGATATCAATTTCAATATCGTCATCTACTTCTGGCGACACAAATACTGCCGCAAACGAAGTATGTCGGCGATTCCCGGAGTCAAATGGCGACTTGCGCACCAGGCGATGCACCCCGGTCTCCGTGCGCAACCAGCCAAATGCGTATTCGCCCTGAAAATGCACGGTTGCACTTTTGATGCCCGCCACCTCGCCGGGAGATGCTTCAACAAGCTCAGTCTTAAAGCCCTTGTCATCACCCCAGCGCAGGTACATCCGCAACAACATTTCCGCCCAGTCCTGGGCTTCGGTACCACCAGAGCCAGACTGAATGTCCAGGTAGGCGTTATTCGCGTCCATCGCGCCGGAGAACATGCGATGAAACTCCAGCACTTCGAGCCGGGCATCGAGGGCGGATATCTCTCGCTCCAGATCGCTGATCGTTTCGGCATCATCTTCCGCACACGCCAGCTCAAGCAGCTCACGGGTTTCCGCAACGCCCTTATCCAGCGCCTCGATAGTCTCGACTACCGTTTCCAGGGCCACGCGTTCTCTGCCCAGTTGTTGAGCGCGCTCCGGCTTATCCCAGACATCGGGTTCACCCAGCTCAAGCGCCACTTCCGCCAGACGCTCTTTCTTGTTTACGTAGTCAAAGATACCCCCTGAGCACGTTGGTCCGTGCCTGGAGGTCGTCGAGCGTCATTCTGAGTGGATTTACTTCAAGCATAAATGCGACCGTATAGAAGGGCGATCAGTTTAACGAAATGGGTGTCTTCAAACTACCAGAACGGTGGGGTTTCAACTATCCGCAGCGCTTCTCCGGTCTGATCCCGGCCTCTTCGCTGACAAGTAACACCACGTCTGTTAACCCCATCCTGACAACAATACTGCAATGCACTGCTCGTTAAAGGGCTGGCCACAGGCCTCCGGATACCGGAATCGTTACGCCGGTTATATAACTCGATTCGTCGCTGGCCAAAAACAGGGCGGCGTTGGCAATATCTTCCGGCTCGCCCATGCGTTTCAAGAGATTT
>TARA_R110000787_G_scaffold3805_1_pt1 | contig 10553 bp, 7 predicted proteins | sample TARA_R110000787 | Tara Oceans TARA_R110000787 (sample SAMEA4397920) | marine metagenome | biome: Polar Biome; feature: [DCM] deep chlorophyll maximum layer (ENVO:01000326); material: water (ENVO:00002006), including particulate matter (ENVO:01000060) such as... | depth 35 m
ATTAGAACGTAGAGAAGGGCCACAGCTTCATTCATCAATATTCCTAGACATGAAGAAGGGGAATTTAGTTATAGGGCAAATCTTAGCTGTACCTATTTCTCCTAATTCATATCAAGTACATCTAACAGATGTAATGAAGATGGAAAGGGGATATACTGCTCAATTTGCTAGAGAAGCAATTGTAAAAGGATTTAGAGATATACCAGAGTTACATCATATATATGCGTTACTACCTAAACATAATAGGTTAGCAATAAAGGTAGCGAAGGAATGCGGAATGAAATATGAAGGAATTTTGACAAAAAGTTTCCTGTATGGAGGCAAGATGGAAGATTCATTAATATACAGTATTATTAGGGAGGACATATAAATGTCAGCATTAACATCAATTATATCAGGTGGGGCAGCAGCAAAGGCTGCTAAGAAGCAGGCTAAACAATTACGGATCAAAGAAGCTGCCGAAAGAGAAGCTAATCGCGTAGACAAGAAAAAGAATGCACTGAAAACACAGAAGCAAAAGATTTCACTTCTACGAGAAGCAAGAATAAAAAGAGCTAGAATAGTACAACAGACTGCTAATGCAGGGGCTAAGCTAGGTGGAACATCATCTGCCACAGGTGCTACTGGTAGTATTGCATCTCAATTAGGGCAGAACATAGGAATGCTTCAGCAATTTGAAGGATTTGGTGATCGCTTATCCGCATTAAGTCAACAATCTGCAGATGCATTGTCTAAATACAATCGCATTGGTGCTAAACAAGCTGCCTTCGCAGGTATGATGAGTGCAATTGGTGGTGCAGGAGATGCAGCAATCGCAGCAGTTGGTGGCATGTCAAGCATAGGTGGAGCAACAGCCGGAGGTAATGGAGCGTGGGGTGGAGCAAGTGGGGTACAGTCTGGATTTGGCCCAACCCAAATACCTACAGGTGGTGCTTAGAGCATGCTAAACGAAGAGATAGTTCCAAGCACTGAAGAACCTATTCCAGTAGCTACTCCTGAGTTTCAGGAACAAGCACCAGAAGATTTCCCTGAAGCAGAGGCAGATCCATTTATAGCTGCTGAAGAGGAGGTCACTGAAGATGCTGTGGCTACTGAAGAGCCTATAGGGGATTCAGGCATTGATCCTAACTATGAGATCCCCTCAGAGCTAGAGGAAGACAAGCCTCTAGGTGGTACTGAGGATGATTATATAAGTCTAGCTGAACCAGAAGCAGCCCCATTAGAGGGCAAGAGCGCTATAAAAGCAAAGGAAACATCCTACTATGCCACTCAAGAATTAGAACTTGAGGGTGAAATAGCTGAAGCTAAATTCAATGAATCAAGTAGTCAACAGATTACTGAGGGAAGGAGTGACTTAGAAGATCAAGCACTAGAGGCTGCAGCACAATCAAACATTGAATCAGATGAAATAGCTATAGAAAGTATTGTAGCTGACTCTTCTCTTGAGGTAGGACTTAGAAAGAATATATTAAAAACTTATATGATGACGGGATCACTTCCTGTTACTCTAAAAGAGAGATTTATAAATAGAAAAACTATGCCAATACCATCATCTCCCATCGCTGATATTATAGCGCAGGAGAATATTCTAGAGACTATAGAGTATAGAAAGAATGATCAGCATAGAAGAGTGCGTAACGAAGAAATAGATTCTGTTGACCCTAGCTATTGGGATTCATTTGCTCAAGGTGGGTGGTTGACATTGATGCAAATATCAGAGACTACTGGTATACCAATCTCTTCTCATTTCTTTGACACAGGAGTATCTACCCCTGAAGATGTTAAGGCAGGGATGGCAGAAGCAAAACGTATACAAGAGCTAGGCACTGGTCATGCGATTGTACAGGGACTTGGTGGAATTGCCCCTCAACTGGTAGCAGCGGTTGGGGCAGGGGTGGCAGCACCGGCACTAGGTTTAGGCACATTAACCACAATGGGAGTGGTATTCCTAAGTGGTGGCACGCCACAAGCATTAGCTCGTTACTCTCAACTGGGAGTAGAGGGTGTCAATGAAGAAACAAGGAGAATAGCATCGTTACAAGAAGGTGTTTTCTTTGGTGTAGAAACATCATTACCATTTCTTAAAGCAGCGAGCTTTTTAAAGAGTGTGATTTTAAATGGTGGAGCTACATTAACATTCGATCAGCTATCCCTTGCAGCACAGAATAGAATATTAGAGGCTTACCCAGAGCTACAGCGTAGGCAATTTGATCCTACTGATATGACTGTCTCTGCCTTAATGGGTGGGATAATGGGAGCAATATTTAGCAAGAGAACAGTAAAAACACCTAAAGCACCTACTAAAACTAAGGTAGATGAAGATATGGAAGTGCCTGCCTCTAGTGTAGCGGACTCCGAGAAGGTAGCTAATCCTAAAGAAGCTGCGAAGGATGCAGCAGAAACAATAGCTACAAACGATGCCAAAGCAGCAGATGTCAAAACTGGTGGCAAGGGAATGGGTTCATATCTACATGATTGGGTCAATCCAAAGTCATATAATATGACAGATGCTGGAGAGCAACCTTTACTACCTGATGCTGCAGCAGCACTAAAGGCTTGGTTTGCTAGGGCAGATGCAGAAATGAGGGACTTGTTTACTGATACTCGCTTCGATGCTAACGTACAGAATGCTACCAAAAGATATGAAGATTTAAGTACCATTCACGAGATCCAGAAAGACTTCGGATCAGGGCCAAAATACGATCAACCAAATAGTAAACTTAGCATTACTGATGACTTGTCTGAAGGTCAAGAAATATATACACCGCGTAGTGGTGGAGTGTATAAGACAGAGGCAGGCGCACTTAGAGAAATGAAAAAGCTGCAGAGATCCATTGATGGATATACTGCTACTAAAGATGGGAAATTAAGTCTAGTTGAAAAAGATGGGGGATATGTTGTTGCCTTTGATTGGAAACTAAACTATGATCCATTGTCTATGGGAAGGCTTGCTATAGAACCAATAACAATATTAGGTGGTAGAATTGATGTCACCGCAATAGCACGTAGTCGCATAGGTAATCATATCTTTGACAGAGGAAGACATAAGAAGGCAGAGCAAGGTGCTTTCCGTGGAGTAGAAACGTCTGCTCGAATAGCCAATACCTTTCATCGAAATCTAAATGATGCAATCAGTACTCTTAAACATAAAGCAGAGTTTGAGACACTGGTACGTGATTCAGAAGAATTAGGTAAATCTAACTACACAATAATGGAGATTACAGAACAGTTTCCTAATTTAAAGAGAGCAGAGGCAGAGAATCTAGCTGTTGTCTGGTCGAAGTGGCGTAGGATTGTAGACTACCAGTATAACTTTACTGCTAGGCAACATAGAAATGGATTGGCTGCTAACGGATATAGAGGCATTCATCTGGACGGCAAAGGTAAGCCTGTAGGAACAGCTACAGAACAAATAACACCAGAGGAGTTGTCCGCCCTACGACTAGCGGATGATGCTCATGTCTGGGATTATGAGACAGGACAGCAGGTTAAGTACGACAAGCAGAAGTTTGAGGATGAAGGTAGAACTTTAGTTAAGATGCTTGATGTGGCAGACGATTCAGCAGGGCAGGCATTTGAGTATGCTATACTTGGAAGCAAAGCTAAACTACATACGCTACCAGAGATTACCTTGCCTAAAGTAGAGGGGTGGTCGCCTAGAGTTACTAAAGAGAATTGGTTCATTGATATAGTTCCAAAGGAATATTATATTAATGGATCTAAAATAACTGATCCTGATACATTGTGGAAGAAGAAAAAGAACACTGTAGGGGCTTCTAGAACTGAAGCTGAAGGACTTGGCATGAAGGCAGAGCTTGAGAAAAGCAACCCTGACATGAGAGTGGTTGTTCGCCGAGAGCGTGGTAGCGATATGAAGCAGATAGAAGAAGCTATGGAGATTCAAGGTGGTATGCTTAGAGAAGCTAAACGTAAGGGAGAAAGACTACAATCCCCTGATGGTTCTCCTGCTAGGCTAGAGGATAGTCTTGTCTCACTACAGAAATCAATAGATCTTACTGCTTCAACAGAAGCCTTTACCCAATGGGATAGGGCGTTCCAATCTAGTTTCTTAAAAGAGTATAGTCATCTACTTGACGATGGACTATTCCCTAAGAGTCAATTAGAAATATCAATGAAGGGTGAACCTAGCAGAATAAAAGAACTTCAATTTGCTGATGCACAAAGACTCTGGAAATACTATTACACACAGAAACAAATGAAGACCTATGGAGATTTTCAGTGGGAGGCTTTCTTTCATCACCAAGCAGATCTATTAGAAAAGTATACAGCTAGGTTTCATAAATCTCAGAGTGAATCCATAAGGAATATGGCAAGGAATGCCCCTGATTCACTTCGCGCACTTGGCGATCAAGGAAACATAGTGTTTACTAAGTGGCCTAAAGGATGGGGATCAGCCCTTTACATTCATTTGAATGTACCTAGACAGCATATAATACAGCCTGCACAAGTAAGAGAAATGTGGGTGGTAAATCCGGGGACTGCAGATAACAGTTTCTTGAAAGCCCAATCAATGCGATTTCTTATTACTTCAATGGATAAGTTCCAGAATGTTAATATGGATGTAGTGAAAACCATCGCAGGTAACAAGGGAACAGGAAGGACTGTAGCCGAGTTAGTTGAGGATTTTAAAGCTATCAAAAGATCTGGATTACTAGATTCTATGGATAGGAATGAATTAGTTCGGGATGTATTCAATGATTCACAAGCAATGCTTGTAGAGTCTGGATGGGGTAAGGCAGGTAGAAGAGCTTCTAATGTTGTGACTAAGCCTATAGGATTTGCAAGGAAGATAGGTTTCGATGCCGGAGAAATGAGCAATAGACTTGGTATGTGGTATCAAGCTAGAGAACTCTGGCAACAGCAAAACCCTAAGAAGAATTGGAGGACACTAGAGAATCAAGAAATAATTGCTGCAGAGGGAGTTAAGTTATCTGGTGCTATGAGTAGGGCAGGTAGTCTTCCTTATCAACGTGGCTTTGCCTCAGTGTTATTTCAATTCATGGCTATTAGTCACAAACTTACCATGAATATACTACAAGATGGTGCAACGATAATGACTCCTGCATTGCGTAGTAAACTTGCAGCAGCACGATTAACTGCCTATGGTTTCCATGCAGGTCTGCCTGCTGCAGGGCTATTGGCTTACTCTTATGATTTATTTGATGGTGATCCATTGTTTGATGATTACCCAGAATTGCGTAGAGTACTCGAACATGGTGTACTAGATTATGCAGTAAATACAATGATAAATAAGTTATGGGACGATGAAGATGGGGCAGTAACTGATCTTGCTATAGCAGATAGTCTGACTCCTTATAATCCACTTTTATTTCCATACATATCAACAGCAGCAGAGTGGTACAAACTCATAGATGGATCTCCGAGTACCAATCCTAGATTCCCTATAGTTTCTATTGCAGGTAGTGTGGGTAAGACAATGAATAATTTGTCTGCCTTATTCGGACAAGACGAAGATATCATAAGTGATCCTGAGAAATTTAAACAAGCTGCCCATGAGATTGCTCAATTGTCTTCTGGTTATAAGAATGCAACTAAAGCAGTTATAATGGCTAGTACTGAAAGCATAATAAGTTCTAATGGTAATGACTTAGGAATATCAATTTCTACTGCTGAATCTTTTGGTAAATTTCTAGGTTTCCGTACCCAGAAAGAAATAAATAACTGGGAAGGGGTTCTTTCCATTATAGAACTAAAGGCAGTAGAAAAGGATCTGGTTGAGGGTATACACGAACAATGGGTATATATAAGTAAGGTATTGGATAAGCCAGAAGGTCAAGTTAAATTTAGAGCTATGGGTAATTTGTTTGATGTACTCAAGCAGGGTAAGGTACTTTCTCCAGATTCAATAGGGAGAATTAAAGATGCAGTAATTAGAAAAGATTTAACAGCTTTTAGTACGGGAGTTGGATCTCTCTTAGCTGAGTTATATAAATATAACCATGACGAAGTTGTGGGAGAAATGAAAAAACTAGCTAGGACAATACAGGATAGTAAAGATCCTAACATTAAAGAGTGGTATGAGAATTGGAAAAATAGGGATGGACTATAATGAGATATAAAGACCGACAGGAGCAAGCTGCTAATTTTCAAGATTCGCTGCTATCTAAACCAGACACATCTTCAGCAGAGAAAACTCAGGCAGGCGTTAGTAATACTCATGCCTATGGTGAAATGGCAGGCAGTGGATATAAACAAATAGGGGAAGGGGTTGCTAAAGGTATTAAACACGCTAGTGATTTTAAAGAAGGATATGATCTTGCTAAAGTATCGCAAGAACATATGGCCAACATCAATGCCTATTTTCACGATCCTGCAAAAGAAGTTCAGGAGGATTTGGATGTTGCAACCAACACTGAAGAGAAGATGTGGGATAACTTGGCTAATGATGAAGCAGAAGGCAAGGGTGAGCAAATTGTTGATACAATTAATATTGCCTCGGCTAATACCGCTAAAGAAGTGGCAAGACTAGCTGCAGCAAAGAAACAAGGAAGGATGTCTAATGCTGAATTTGTAGCTAACACCACAAGGATTACTAGAGAAGCCATTGCTAGACATCCAACATTGGCAGATGAAATACTTGGAAATACAAAGAGATTATGGGAAATACACGGTGTTAGGAATCAGATGGATCTTGATAAAGCATCAAAGACGGCAGCACTAGCTAAACAAGAAAAGATAGAGGATCGTGAAGTAACTAAATACTTAGAAACTAATTCAACAGCTCCTCTTGATCCCGATACAGGCCTATATAATATGCCCCTAATAAGGGCAGCCAATGCAGAGAGAGAGCGTAGAGATAACCAAGTAGAAGAAGCTAAAGACATTGCTAACAATAAGCAGATAAAGGTAGATAGAAGGGTAGAGCTATTACTAGCGCGTACTGGCCCTAATGGTAGTCAACCACCTAAGATAGTTGATACTAGAAATTTGCTGGAAACCGATTGGTTTAAGGGTCACTCAGATGCACTTAGAGCTGCCTCCTCACCTGAAGCATTGGCTGCTAATCCGCAGGCACTTACATTGGCGTTAGCAAACATGGAAGTCTCGGCTCAAAATCTAAAGGGTCAGTATAGGACAGCTGTTAGGGATATGCTAGGGAACAAGGAAATGGAGGCCTTCCATAATGATAGTGTGGCAAGGCTTGAATCTTGGGTAAAAATACTGAATACAAGTACTGATAATACTACTGTAAAGGCTGCCATTGCAAGCGCAGAAGCACAGATGTCCTATTCTGCCGGTATGGATTTCTATAAGAAGACGGGTTATACTATTGAGTCTGCAGGTGTTTTTGCAAAAATTCATAGCCTTCTTCCTGAGTATATTAGGCAACAGATAAATAATGGAGCAGACGAAGGTGGCTTCCATCGTATCTTTACAGCATTAGCTAGTTCTAATAAAATGGTTCGGAATAATGTAATTATTGAAAATCCATACATGGGTAAGGCACTTGATAATATGTCTTCTGCCTCTACGAAGGAAAGGAACGCAGCTTACGTGAGTAATGATCTAACTAGAATTAAGCAAGCGAATGATGCTTCTAATGACATTATTAATACTCAATATAACTCTATAAGCCATATGAATAGTGATGCCGAGAAAGGCGCTAGATTGACAGATGTAATAGAGAACTGGGGAAGTGCAGACCAGACGGGCGCAGGTAAGGGGATTAATCCAGAAACATTAGGAAAGGCCAATGGACTTTTAAAGGATGCCTTTACTCTCTATAATAATAATATGAAGGGTATGTTAAAGAAGACAAGAGATGCAGGATATAAGGTAGAAGTTTCCTATGACAATGGGGAAGTTACTTTCTCTGGTGATCCTGTAGCGGTTAAAAGTTTAACTTCTATTATAACTACTAGGGTTAGGGATGCCCGTAAAGCATATGCTAATATGAATGACCTACCATTAAACCACCCTAAGGTTAATGAGATGGTAACTAAGCATATGACTTCTATTGTAGAAGAAACTGAAGGACAATTTGAACGTAAATTTGATGGTGCTAAAGATGCATCATCCAATCAACAGCAAGGCTCAAAAAAAAAGTAACTAGCAAGTATGTTAAGAACCCTACTGATGATATGGGATTTGGTAAAAGACATCAAAAGGATCAAGGAGACAAGGGCATAGGATTCATAGAAGGAGAACATTTCGACAAAGATAACAAAAGGATGACTGAGGTAACGATTGAGATTAAGATAGATGGCGAGAAAATAGATGTTCCACTTATCAATGGACTAACTACCAAAGCCGATATGAAGGTCATAGCATCAGGTAAGATTGATCCTGTGATAGATGCTAAAGCAGAGAAATGGGCTTTATCTCGGATAGCCGAAGGTAAGTCCATATTCTTAGAAAAGGGCGAGAAACAATTACCATTTGCAAAATAACTAAAGGGAACATAAGTAATGGAACATGAACTAGCGACTCACGCACAAGAACATAAAGATTGGTTGGTAGAGATAGTGGTGGCGTTAGTTACTATTGGGGTAGGTGTTGTATTCTGGTTTTGTAGATTTGTATTGACAAAGATTACTGATAATAGAGCAAGGGCAGATGATACTTGTAGAAAACTTGCCCTATTGGAATTGAAAATAGCGGAAGAGTATGTGAGTGCTGCCACCTTTAAAGAAGTGGTTAACTCCTTCAAAAGTGAAGCTGCAGCCCATCACAAGGAAGTACAGGATCGTTTCGCTAAACTAGAAAGTTACATTATAACTAGAAGGGGTGGGGATTAAGTTACCTTCCTTTTTATAACCATAACTTGTTTCCCCGTCTTCTGAGAGTACTTAATACCATGCTCAGTACCCTTAGAAACACCATCCCAGATAGCTAACACTCGATCCGCATTATCAATGATTTGCTTATTGCGGATAAAGAAGTGTCTAGCTGAGTAGACAGAAGCCTTGTCTAATTTAAAGTAGGGGATAAACTCTACATGATCCATACTCCATTTACTAGCATAGGACTTAGCAAACCCATCTATACCTTCTGCACCTCCTGAAATGATTGTAATCGGAACACCCTCAACTGAGTGTCCCGTAACAAATGTATGTATAGCTTCCCATACCATTTGTTCTTCTCGAACTGCCCGTGATCCTATTATAGCAAGTTTCATATCAATGCACCATCTTATCTAGTTCAACTTCAAAAGCGGAGTCATCATCTAACTCCTGCACTACTATCTCGAAATATAGATTAGGCACATCAGGATATTCTATCTTTAGTACCACTCCCTCCTCTAAATTTGCGCCCTCTAGATCCCTTAGTTGTGCTGCCAGTTCCATCAGGTACTTCTTTAACTCCTGATTGAATTTCCCTTCTTGCTCTAATTCCATCATCTCTTATCTCCTTTAGGGTTCGTCCACAACTGACACAAGCATCCCCGTCGTCATTAAGAAGACATTCAAGGATGCATTTAGTGTCCATTTTAGATCTCACAAGCACCTGCTACGCATGCTAAGTTCTGTGCTGCAGTTGTGTTATCCTTATCTTCGATCATAGTAGTCCAATCAATCCCAGTAGGCATAGTAGCAAGCATTGCTTCATACTGCTCCTTAGTTAGATCCTCATAGGGTGCTTGAACGTATACATGATCTGAATGAGGTAAGAAGCTAATGCCTGAGATGCGATCAAATCGTTCCCATACCCATGCACCTACCCCTACCCATTCATCTTCCTTCACGTACACTGTGCAACTAGGCTTATGCTCACACCAATCATCTTGGTACATCAACCATAGTTCCATCTGTTCTATTGCCGTCTGACTGCCCCTACATACTGCCCCGTCAGGTGCTTTCATAGGGAAACTTGCCACCATTGTTGTTTCCTTCTTAGCCTCATAATCAACTAAAGGAAAGCCCTTGTCCAATAAGAATTGGCATACAGGATCTTTCTTATCTAATTGAATACGGCGTATATAATAGGGAGCAAACCTAGCATGAATCCCACTAGCAGAGTTACACAACTGAGATACAGTACCAGAAGGCTTAACGCAAGTAATAGCAGTTGACACAGGGACATTAAATCTTTCAGCCCATTTAACATTGACCTTCCTAGCATGATCTCTTAACTCCTGTAATACTGCAGGTAATCCACGTACCAATTCACGATGCTGAAGTACCGCATCTTTAGCACCATTAAGTAATGGGCTATCCATAATACCAGTAAGGCTAACGCCTAGCAGCCTTTCTTCGTCCGTGTTCTTCTTCCATTCTTCGGACAAGAACTTGAAATCCGTAAGGGTTGACTGATATGTTCCAAGTATTGTTGCCAATTCAATTTTCTTCTTGAGTTCATTATATGTATCTGATTGTCTAACAACAACTTCCGTAAGGTTGCAGAACTGTTTATCTCTAAGTATAATTTCTGAGCAAGGATTACATCCGTAATCAATATCAGAACTACGTCGTCCCCAACGAGAGGCTTGATTCTGTGCAGCAATGCGGTTAAAGATTCCCCTTTCTCCAGACCCCGACTTAACGAGACTGAGCCATTCTTCCAAAAAAGTT
>TARA_R110000787_G_scaffold16735_4_pt1 | contig 10551 bp, 4 predicted proteins | sample TARA_R110000787 | Tara Oceans TARA_R110000787 (sample SAMEA4397920) | marine metagenome | biome: Polar Biome; feature: [DCM] deep chlorophyll maximum layer (ENVO:01000326); material: water (ENVO:00002006), including particulate matter (ENVO:01000060) such as... | depth 35 m
AGTGCTAGGTGAGTATCTGTGAAATTATCGAAGTTAGAGGCAAGAAAGTTCGGTCGATTTCGATACGCAGACCCAAATGATCTTGAGAGTTTAGATGAGTATGCTGAATGGCTTGAGGCTTTATTACATGAGCCTTGCTCAATCTGGGAAAAGGAAGACGGAACATTAATCCTATTAGAGATTCGTCAGCTTGTTGCAAAAGTTAATGGTCTAAAAATTGAGGTTTACTCAAATGAGCATCCGCCACCTCATTTTCATGTCAAATCACCCAATGTTGATGCTAGCTTTACAATAGAGGGCTGCGAGTTGCTAAATGGAAATGTAAGCAGCGGAGACTATAAAAAGGTCCAGTACTGGCATCAATCGTCAAAGTCTTACCTCATTGAGATATGGAACTCCACAAGACCATCGGGATGTGTCGTAGGTGAATACAAAGGCACTTAACAAGCGGGTCAATCGGACGTGGTCTGCTTCGTTCAAGTTGTGCTGGCCTACGGCCATATTTGCACAACTTTCTCTGCGCAGACCACGCCAATTACCCGAACGTTAGAGCAATAAGAAACCAAAGCAGATAACAAATTTCGCGTACTTAGGGCGAGCCACTTGGAAGATCACGACAATAAAACGGAAAAAAATCGAGTTGGTGTAAATGAACCATTGAAAGTACTTGCGCTCGATGGAGGAGGAGCAAAAGGGTTCTATACTATTGGCGTATTGCGTGAACTCGAAGCGATGCTTCGGCGCCCCCTATATAAGAATTTTGATATTGTGTTTGGAACAAGTACAGGCGCAATAATTGCGGCACTCATAGCTCTCGGTTACGCAGTGGATGAAATCCACAATCTATATAAAAAACACGTTCCAAATATCATGGGGAAAAAGTCGCCTCAGGATAGGACTCAAGCACTCCGAAAATTAGCCAATGAGGTATTTGAAGACAGCTCTTTTGAACAAGTAAAAACTAGCATTGGAATCGTGGCCACAAAATGGATTATAGAGCGGCCAATGATTTTCAAGGCATCTGTTGATCAGGCTCATGGACGAAAAGGCACCTTCACTCTGGGCTTTGGTGTAAGGATCGCTGACGCTGTAGAAGCATCATGTTCTGCCTACCCGTTTTTTGAACGAAAAACCGTGACAACCTCCGTGGGCGATAAAGTAGAACTTATAGATGGTGGATACTGCGCAAACAATCCGACCTTGTATGCAATTGCCGATGCCAAAATCGCTCTTAAAGTTGAACCCCAAAACATGCGAATTCTTAACGTGGGAGTAGGTGTGTATCCGGAGCCAAAGCCCGGGTTCAAAATGCGGTTTGCAAAGAAATACTTAGTCAGCGTTCAACTGCTACAAAAGACACTTGAAATCAATACGCAGTCTATGGATCAACTGCGTAGCATGGACTTCCCAGCCTTTACTAGACACCAAATAGCGTTAAAATCTAACTCTATGAGAGGTATTTATGAGCAGTGGAAAACGGTACACAGAAGAATTCAAAATTGAGGCCGTAAAGCAGCTCACAGCGCGTGGCTATTCGGTTGCAGATATAGCCGAACGACTTGGTACGACCACGCACAGTCTGTATGCCTGGCTTAAGAAGTACGGTGAGCCACTCCCCCCAACAAACCGCCAAGTCCGATTTGCAGGATGAGGTGGCCAAGCTAAAGTCAGAACTCAGGCGAGTCACCGAAGAGCGCGATATCCTAAAAAAGGCTACCGCGTACTTCGCCTAAAGCGCCTACTCTTGGTGCCAAAGACCAAAAGTGAAGTACGCGTTTATTCGCGATCATCGAGATCGGTTTTCAACTAAGGCAATGTGCAAGATGATGCGACTGCATCGCAGCGGCTTTTACTCGTGGCTTGAGAACCCGCAGTCGAATCGACCCATAGAAGATCAGCGCTTATTAAAACTGATCAAGGAATCCTATGTGACCAGCGGTACCACTTATGGAAGCCCGTGGATTCATCGAGACCTTCGCGATGCTGGCGAGGTGTGTAGCGTTCATCAAGTGGCAAGAATCATGCGAGAAAACAAGCTCAAAGCACAGATTGGCTATAAGCGCCGTTACTTAAAAGGCGACAAACTATCGAGTGTCGCAGATAACATTCTGAACCGGGAATTTAGTCCTGATACGCCAAACCAAACCTGAGTAGGTGAGATCACCTACGTGCGCACACATGAGGGGTTTCTATATCCGGCAACGGTGCTGGATTTGTTTTCACGCAGAATTGTCGGTTGGGCAATGAACAAAACTATCGACCGACATTTGGTGATTAAAGCTCTAGTGATGGCCGTGTGGAAGCGACAGCTGAAAGAGACGGTATTGGTTCATAGCGACCAAGGAAGCCAGTACGGTACGCAGACTATTTATCCTTTATGAAATCGAATAACCTGGAGCCTTCCATGAGTCGCCGTGGAAACTGCCATGATAACGCGGTGGCCGAGAGCTTCTTTGCCACATTCAAAAAGGGCGTAATCCAGAAAAAGATATACGTGACACGCGATGAGGCAAAAACGGAGATATTCAATTTTATTGAGATGTTTTACAATCCTATCAAGCGGCATTCCCATACAGGGGGCGTGTCGCCAATGGCGTTTGAGAACGACTATTTTTCCAAGCTAGAGAGTGTCTAGTAAAGTCTGGGAAGTCCAGTACAAAAGGCACCTTAATAGATCAGGAAACTGCTTTGCGGTTCTTTTGCGTGTCATTTAAGTCGGCATACTTAGGAGGGCAGAGTCGTTTCTTTCAGGCTCTGTTTCCTAACGATGGAAGGGCCGCCGCCCTGGTTAGTGTGGATTTCAGGGAGCACTCTCGGTTCATGTGAGAGAAGAACACCCTGCAGTTCATGATATGTGAACTATTGTGTTCAAGCATCATGAGCCTGCCAGTTGATACCCTGTCTACTGAGACCAAGCGTAAAATACCGGGTTTGCTGTCCGGGCAGCTGAACCTTAGTTTTATACTAAGGAGGTCGTGCGTCCGAACCGGACTGGCGACCAGTACCACTTCTAGGTCGATCCGTGCGGATCAAGCTACAGCAAATTACCTGGCATCGTCAAAAGAACCGTTGGCATTACCGCCGTGATCCTGATTCTTATGTTTACGATCACGATCACCGAGGTTATAACGCTATTAGTACTTGCCAGCCAGACAGTAGAATTATACTTTCAATGTCGTTGGCATTTGGTAACATCACCACACAGTTTACGGGTTCTTTATTTTGATTGCATGAGTACGTTGGGTCTCATAAAGAGATTCTGACAAAGATTGTTTGGATAAATAGTTTCTCTGGTCATATGGCCCTTCGCAATCATTGTTTAAGCCAGTGCATGCTGTTAGAACCATTAAATCATTAGCCTTTAATCGTGGTGGTCCTGCACAACACTAAGGCGATCGACTAACTAAGGCGATCGACTAGTAGCATCGCCGCCTTGTCACGGTAAAATCGGGACAATTGAGACAGTTGAGTAAAAATGGACTTGCTGAATAACTTATGGACACTGCCATCATTGAAGCTACCTGGGATACCCTCCCGGAATCATCCAAGCGAGCCAAATAGTCGGGAAGCATTTTCAGATGCTTGTCGGTACTGACCCAACGCGCTATTGAGTGGAAACTGGGGTGTAAGGGAGTTGAAAAAAACCATTTCAAACGATCTTTTCGATTCAGTTGTTGATCTTTTCCAGTTCCGAGTAAAAGCACAACCAAATGCCACTGCCCTGGTGCAAGGGGCCAGGCGGTTTTCCTATAAAGAATTAGACGAGATTTCTACTCGACTTGCGTTGCAACTAACTTTGCAGAGTGTGGCAGTTGAAGACCGGGTGGGAGTTTTCGCTACCCGAACCCTGGAGACCATCGTCGCCATAATCGGCATTGTAAAGGCCGGAGCAGTTTATGTTCCCATTGATCCGTTATCTCCAGGGGAGCGTAGAGAATATATTTTCAATGATGCGGATTTGTCCTGTATCTTGGTCGATGGACGGGATAAGGCATGCATAGCCGAATTCAGTTTGACGTGTCCGGTTCTGTCACTTCAGGGTCTGTTGGCAGCATCCGCGTCTTTTATGGTTTCCGCGCCAGTTTCACCGGTACTGCCGAGGATTAGCCCTCAGAGTTCGGCTTACGTGATTTATACGTCGGGTAGTACAGGGCAACCAAAAGGCGTGGTCGTTGAGCACGGCCAGTTGGCAAGACTCTTCAGTACTACTCAAAAAATATTCTCTTTTAGTGCAACAGACAAGTGGACACTGTTTCACTCGCTTGCATTTGATTTCTCGGTTTGGGAAATGTGGGGAGCGCTACTTAGCGGCGCTTGCCTGGTTCTGGTGCCTGCAGAGGTCGCGAGCTCACCTGAGCGATTGCGGGAACTACTTGTTGGCGAAGCCATTTCTGTATTTAACGTAACGCCGAGCATATTTTATGCGCTCATGGAAGCCGATCGAGCCGCTGTTGAGCGTGGTGCTCCTGTAATTGAGTGTCTGCACACAGTTATTTTCGGTGGCGAAGCGCTGGATTCGAGTCGACTGCGACCGTGGATCGAAGGGTTTGCTCCGACCGATATTCGCCTGGTCAATATGTATGGTATTACCGAGATAACGGTGCATGCCACCTGGTTCGAATGTGAGCGCTTCCAACAGGTCGGCGAAGCCGCAAGTTGCATTGGGCAACCTCTGCCGGATACCCGCGTATATGTTCTCGATCACAATTTGTGCCCCTGCGATACCGATCAAGTGGGGGAGCTATATGTTGCTGGTGCCGGTGTCAGTCGGGGCTATTTGCACCGGGGAGGACTTACATCTGAACGGTTTATTGCCAATCCATTCGATCCTGCGGGTGATCGTCTCTATCGCTCTGGGGATCTCGCTTCTGTAAGCGGGGAAGGCCTGTTGCACTTCCATGGGCGTGCAGATGAGCAAATCAAATTACGTGGCTTCAGAATCGAACCTGCAGAAATTGAAGCGGCACTGGTGAGCCATCAGGAGATCACAGAAGCCTGTGTTATCTTGCTCCGGTCCAACAATGAGGTCGATAACCCTATAGAACGCCTTATAGGCTTTGTTGCTGGACCTTCTATTACGAGGTGCTTTGAGCCCAATTCCTCGTACCGAGAGTGGTTAGTTGGACGGTTGCCGGACTACATGGTGCCGTCGGCGGTGATGGTACTGGAGCACCTGCCGCTGACGGTCAATGGCAAAGTGGACCGGCGGGCGCTGCTGGAGTTGGTTACGGCGGGAGGTTTGCCGGCCGTGCGTTACGTGGCACCGGAGAGTCCCGAGGCAGTGGTACTGTGCCGGGTGGTGGCCGAGCTTTTGGGACTGGAACGGGTCGGGCTTGAAGACCACTTTTTCCAGCTGGGCGGTCACTCCTTAACCGCCACTCGATTGATTGCCCGACTGCAGGCTGAGCTGGGCTGCAGCGTATCGATTCGGGACGTGTTCGAACAGCCGCGACTCCTGGATCTGACCAGTCGGTTGGAGACAGCGCCGCGCAGTGATCTAGCGACCGTAACGAAGCGTCCACGCAGCGATGTACAGCCGGCCTCCTTTGCCCAGGCCCGGCTGTGGCTGGTAGAACAGATCGACGGGCCCTCGAGCCGCTATGGGATCCCTCTGGTGCTGCATCTGCAGGGTCGGCTCGATGAGCCAGCCTTGCAGGCAGCTCTGAACGACCTCGTGGCTCGGCACGAATCATTGCGAACATTGCTGCATGGCGGTACTGATGGCAGCCCGCTACAGACGATCCTGCCCGTTGCCGAGGCACCGTTGTTACCGGTGACAGACGCAGTGGCGCGGGAACAATTGAATGAGCGCCTGGCCCAGCACGTGGCGAGGCCATTCCAGCTGGATAAAGAACTACCGTTGCGGGCCGTATTAATATCTCTCGACGACGTCCCGGAAACACAGGTGCTGCTATTACTGTTGCACCACAGCGCCGCCGACGGTTGGTCCCTGGCGCCCCTGCTGGATGACCTCGGGCTCGCCTACAACGCACGCCGGGCAGGGCGGTCACCGGATCTGGTAGCCCTGCCGGTACAATATGCTGACTATGCTCAGTGGCAGGCAGATTTACTGGGCGAACGTGATCGAGAAGGCAGCCTGATCGCACGACAACTGGCCTGGTGGCAGCAACAACTGGCCGACCTGCCCGAAGAGCTGCTGTTGCCGGCCGATCATACCCGTGTATCCGGGCCGATAGCCCAGGGCGGGCGGGTCTGCTTTACGTTAAGCCCGAGTCTGCACACAAACCTGGTGGAGCTGGCCCGGCAGGCGCAAGCGAGCCTGTTTATGGTACTGCAGTCGGGATTGTCGGCGCTGCTACAGCGCCTGGGGGCAGGTGACGATATCCCCCTTGGCGTCCCGGTGGCGGGGCGATCCTCGCCCCTGCTGGAGCGACTGGTAGGCTTTTTTGTTAATACCCTGGTGCTGCGGCTCTCCTGTGCCGACGATCCCAGTTTTAGTACCCTGCTGAGCCGAGCCCGGCAGGTGGCCCTTGAGGCCTACGCCCATCAGGATCTGCCCTTTGATCAGCTGGTAGAAGTGCTGGCTCCACCCCGCGTACCCGGTCGCCAGCCGCTGTTCCAAACCATGCTGGTGCTGCACAACGAAGCCCTGGCGCAGCCACGCTTCGATGGTCTCCAGGTGCAGATCGACGACGCCCCCATTCTGCCGGCACGCTTTGATCTCTCGTTTGCCTTCAGTGCCGGAGCCGGTATCGACGGCCCCCTGACCGGCGTGCTCGACTACAACGCGGATCGCTTCGAAGCGAGCACGGCCGAAGCCCTGTGTCAGCGTCTGGTACAACTACTCGAAGCCGCTGCCGAGGTCCCGGCCACACCGCTGTCAGCCTTGCCGCTATTATTACCTTATGAACAACAACGCCTGACTCCAGCACCGTTGCCGAGCCACACCCAGCGCCTGACAGATCTGCTGATCGCCAAGGCCGGACTATCCCAGCCAGCCCTGATCCAGAATGGCGAGAGCCTGTCACACAGGCAGCTGCACCAGGCGGCCAACCGAGTTGCCTGGTGTCTGATTGATCGGGGCATCGGTCCGGAGGATATCGTGGCACTGGCCCTGCCGCACTCGCCAGCGCTGGTGATCAGTGTCCTCGGTGTCCTCAAGGCTGGAGCCGCCTTCTTACCGCTGGACGCGGGCCATCCGCCCACGCGCCTGCAGGCGATTCTCGGTGAAGCACAGCCCCGACTGCTGATCACCGACAGCGCTCGGACCGCGCACCTGGGGTCACTCACCGAAGCCCCGCAGTTACTACTGGAAGCGCTGTTCGATGGGCAGGCACAGGCGACACCTTCAATAAGCTCCCCAGAACCAGCACAGGCTTTAGAGCCCACCGATGCTGACCGAGTCCGGCCCCTGCTGCCGCAACATCCAGCCTACCTGCTTTATACCTCCGGTTCCACGGGACGACCTAAAGGGGTACTGATTAGCCAGGCCAGCATTGCTCATTACCTCACCGTACTGTGTGAAGATATCCTGATCCCTGGTGAGAGTGAGCATGTTGCCCTGTTCACCCCGCTGGTGTTCGACCTCTCGTTGACCGGTTTGCTGCTGCCTCTGGTGATGGGCACCTGCCTGGAGCTGTACCCGGAGGGTGCGCCGGAAGAAGCCCTGGCGGCGGTATTTAATGCACAGAGTGCGGTGCGCATGGTGAAGTTGACCCCTACCCATCTGGCGCTGCTGGATACCCTGCCGGAGGCTACCAATCCCCATCTGGCCCTGGTGATGGTCGGCGGCGAAGCCCTGCAGGCCGCACAGGTCAAAGCCCTGCAACGGCGTGCCCCCCAGGCGCGGCTCCTGAACGAGTACGGTCCCACTGAGACCACCATTGGTGCGGTGGCCGCAGTGGCCAGTGTCGAAGATCAGTCTATCGGCTTACCCTATCGTGGGGTCACCGCCCTGGTGCTGGATGAACGCCTGCAACCTTGCCCCAGTGGCGTGATGGGTGAACTGTATCTGGCCGGTCCGGGTCTGGCCCGGGGTTACCTGGGCCGTCCGGGACTGAGCGCCGAACGCTTTATTGCCAATCCCTACGGACCAGCGGGTTCACGCCTGTACCGCAGCGGCGACCGCGCCCGTTGGCGCGCCGACGGGCAACTGGCATATGGTGGACGCAGCGATGACCAGGTCAAGATCCGCGGCTACCGGATTGAACCCGGCGAAGTAGCCGCAGCGTTAACGGCCCACGCAGCCATCGCCCAGGCAGTAGTGCTAGCGCGCCCGGAAGGCTCAGGTGACCAGGGCTTGTACGCCTGGCTGCAGGGGCAACCCAATCAACCACAGCCCACAGTGGTGCAGTTGCGAACCCACCTGAAGAGCCGCCTGACCGAAGCGATGATCCCGTCCGGCTTTACCTGGCTGGAACGCTGGCCGCTCACGGCCAATGGCAAACTGGATCGCACCGCACTGCCGGTACCGGCACAACCGCCGGTAGAAACTGAGACCCGCCCACCCCAGAGTGTCGAGGAACAACTGGTCTGCCGGGTCACAGCGGAACTGCTGGGTCTGGAACAGGCCACCCTGGCAGACGACTTCTTCCAGCTGGGCGGTCACTCTCTGGCTGCGGCCCGCCTGATTGCCGCGTTGCGCAAGGCCACCGGCAAAACCCTGACCATGAAGACCCTGTTTGCCGCGCCGGGTCTGGAACAGATTGCCACAGCCCTGGGTTCCCTGAATGCCCTTCAGGAAGACAGGCATCTGAGTCCGGACCCCGAGCATGCCGGGGATCCCTTCCCACTGACGCCAGTGCAACAGGCCTACTGGCTGGGACGCCAGGGCCTGGTGGCCCTGAGTGAGTTTGCCTGCCATGCCTACGCAGAGTTTGCCCTGGCTGACTTGAACCCCGAGCGCCTGACCCAGGCCTGGCGCGAAGTGATTGCGGTTCATCCGGCCCTGCGCACGATCATCACCGACGATGGCTATCAGCGTGTGCTAGCCCAGGTGCCCGACCTGGTTATCCCGATTGACGATTGCCGTGGCTTGAGTGCCGATGAGGCCGAGGCCCGGGCGCAGAGCGTCGGCGCTGAGCTCTCCCATCAGGTGCTGGATCCCGGCACCTGGCCCCTGTTTGAGCTACGGCTTACCCGCCTCAATCAACACAACTGGCGCCTGCACCTGAGTCTGGATGCCCTGATCCTCGACGGCGAGAGTAGCGCTTTACTACTGACTGAAGTGTTCGAGCGCTATCAAGGGCATATACCGCCATCACCGACATCGACCCTGAGCTTCCGGGATTATGTTCTGCACCAGGCGACCCAGCAGGCTACCCGCGAAGTGGCCGAGGCCTGGTGGCTGGAACGACTGGATGTTTTGCCCGCCGCGCCAGCCTTGCCGTTACGGGTCACCCCGTCCCGCCACCGGGCGACATGTTTTGAGCGCTGGCATCGACGACTTGATCCCGCGCACTGGGCGGTACTACAGAGCCGGGCTACGGAGGCAGGCCTGACCCCCTCAGCGGTGCTGCTGGCAGCCTACAGTGAAGCCCTGGCTGGCTGGACCCGAGAAGAATCCTTTACGCTTAACCTCACGGTCGGTGATCGTCAGTTATTGCATCCAGATGTAGCCCGTATGCTGGGCGTGTTTACCACCTTGATTCCAGTGGCGGTAGACGCCGCACGCACCGGTACCTTCCTGACACGAGCACGGGCACAACAGGAAGAATTGGCCGACAACCTGGACCATCGCGCTTTTAGCGGTGTGGACGTGCAACGTGCTCTGGCCCAGCGCGCAGGCAATCCCGAAGCCGGACTGCTACCCGTGGTCTTCACCAGCCTGTTGGGCGAGGCCGGGTTTGCCCCGGGTCGCTACGGCCTGCGCCAGGTGGACGCCATTACCCAGACGCCACAGACCTGGCTGGACAACAAGGTCTACACCGACGAAGACGGGGCACTGTGTATTGACTGGGATGCACCCGAGGGCCTGTTCCCGGAGGGTGTTATCGAGGCCATGATCGAGGCCTACCACCACCTGCTGGAGCGCCTGGCCACAGAAGCCCCCGCCTGGACAGCATCGGGTGGCACCCAGATACCGGAAGCGCAACGAATCCTGATCGATCATCTCAACGATACTGCCGGGCCCTGCCCACAAGACTGCCTGGCGGATCCGGTGTTTACTGCCATGGTGCAGAGCCCTGAGGCGCCGGCCCTGATCCAGCAACAGCGGGTGATCGACTATGGTCAACTGCAAACCCTGGTGGCGCACCAGGCGCGGCAACTTGATGCCCATCTGAGGGCGGAAGATGACCTCATTGCCATTGTGATGGAGAAAGGAGTTGAACAGATTGTCGCCGCATTGGCGATCCTCAAACTGGGCCGCGCCTTCCTGCCGATCAGTGCCGGTCAACCGGATACCCGCATTGCCACCATCCTCGAACAGGCAGGCATCCGCCTGGCCCTGACCCAGCCACAACTGACCCGGGGACGACCCTGGCAAACGCAGGTCGTGCTCCTGGATGTGCAGACCGAGATGGCAGGTATTGCCGACGACAGCAGATCATTGAGCAATACACCACTAAGCAATGCGCCATTAAACAATGC
>TARA_R110000787_G_scaffold39114_2_pt1 | contig 10551 bp, 12 predicted proteins | sample TARA_R110000787 | Tara Oceans TARA_R110000787 (sample SAMEA4397920) | marine metagenome | biome: Polar Biome; feature: [DCM] deep chlorophyll maximum layer (ENVO:01000326); material: water (ENVO:00002006), including particulate matter (ENVO:01000060) such as... | depth 35 m
CACTCACTATGGACTACCGACAACAGACACTTAACCTCATTAGCACTATGATTGAGCTTAACTGCCCCGAGAATATGATAAGGGACATAACAGCGGAGTATCAAGGTTGCTATGAGATTATTAAGACAATTCAGTCTGCGGGACATTCTGTTGCGGGAATTACTTGTTCTTATAAGGACTTTACAACGCAGAAGTTCTGGGAACACTACAAGACCAAGCCAGCGCACACCTGGTTAGTTGGGAACCGTGAAAGCACCCTGGCCTCTATGAAGCCGGTGTTTGAACCACCCATCCACCCAGGGAGCCAGTTCCGCGAGTTGGAGAAGATGCGTCGCTTTGATGAAGATTGTTCGGTCTGGCCTAAAAATAGAGAGGTTGATAGTGATGATGAGACTGATGAGGAGGAGGTGGTAGAGAAGAGCGCGCCCGCAAGGAACCGAGACCAGAGCAAGAGCCAGAGCAAGCGTGTGTAAAAGAATAATTTATAATTTTTTAAAAAATGTCCCTTGATTAAAACGTGTGTGGTTCAGTCTTATGTCGCTGGCGAACAAGGGATATACAAATCTCCCACTATGACCGTCGAGGAGAAGCAAACACTTATGGGTCTCGCCTATGATATTAGGCAGTCCTTGAAGGATAGCCAATACAAGGAACTGGTTGAGTTGATTGCGGAGAAGGAGCAGAGGAAGAAGAAGTTTGTTAAAATTACTTATAGGGTGATAGGGATGGTAGATATAACTGATATCCACAAGAAAGAGATTACGGAACTGGAATATGGCATCCCGAAAATTGTTATCTTTGAAGTTATGCCTTTGGAAAGAGCCTGTTTGGAAGGATGGGACGAAACCAAAATAACACAAGAGGAGTTAGATAAATGGGAAGACAGAACTTTCATACACCCAACAGTGAATGTCTTCAAGACACATCAGGGGGAATGTACCGCGATCAAAAATAGAATGGAACTGTGGGCGATGGAGACGACGGTGGGGGGGATGCAGTGGCATATAGACGCGAATGCGAGTGTGTAAAAGAATAATTTCCCCTCACGTTGTAATCTTGGTGATTTTCTTACCAAGATTACAGGGTTAAAGCCAAGAAGCTATTATATATTAAGAAAGATGGGACACCATATCACTATGAAGCTCAACACATCCAACGGCATCCCTGAGGGAACACGTAATAACCTTCTTAAACAAATAGACAGAAAGACACAGGTTCGCGAGAGGCTCCAGGCAAAACTTGAGGCCAAGAAGAAGGCTGAGGAAGAGAAAGCGTCAGGCGAGGCGTTAATATAATATTTATCTATAGTAATATGAGGTGCTTAGAATTATGCTCTGGGACGCAATCATTCTCCAAGGTGGCAAGGCTCCGGGGACACGAGACAACTACGGTGGATATGAACGAGAAGTCAAACCCAGATATAGTGGGGTCGGTGGTGGATTTAGTGGGAACATTTAAAAAAGGACAATTTGATTTTATCTGGGCGTCCCCACCTTGTACGGGATATTCAAACGCAAACACCCTACCCCTGGAGAGAAAGAACCTACCTATGTGGGACGAGATAGCACAGGCCTGCTTGGCTATTATAGACCAAGTGGAACCAACATTTTATGTCATAGAGAACCCAGTGGGAATGATGAGACACAGATCCTTTATCCAGCCCTGGACTGAGAAAGGATTATCCACGGTGTCCTATTGTATGTATGGCAAACCTTACAGGAAAAACACAGACCTGTGGAACAACCTGCCAGGATTTGTACCACTCAAATGTAAAAAAGATTGTGGAAATATTATTGATAATAAACACGCATCTGTGTGCCAGACAGGCAGGAGGAAGCCCACAGACACCCAGGTACCTACAACAAAATTGAACGACAGGTACTCCATCCCACCCAGACTGATGGAAGCGATCCTTGACTGTACCTAAAAATCTTGAAATCTTTTCTAAATAATTCTAAACATTTTTCACATTGTATAATAAACATTTTAACATTTTAACATTCTAACATCTGGATCTAAACATCTGGATCTTAAAATCTTGAAATCTTTTCCAAATAATTCTAAACATTTTTCACATTGTATAATAAACATTTTAACATTTAGAGAAATAAAACTATGTAATAATAAGGAAGATGCTCTACCAAGGTGATTGTTTGAAAATGATGGATAATATTGTTGAAAATAGTGTGGATTTAATATTGTGTGATCTTCCCTATGGTACAACAAAATGTAAATGGGATACAATAATAGATATGGATAAACTGTGGGTTCAGTACAAAAGAGTTCTCCGTCCCCAGGGTTCCGTAGTACTGTTCGGGCAACAGCCCTTCACCACAAGGCTCATAGCTTCCAATTATCCCTGGTTCAAATACAATCTTATCTGGAAGAAAAATAAGACAACCCAATATCTCCTGGCTAACTACCGCCCTATGAAATCCACCGAGGATATCTGTGTCTTCTCGCCCGCAGGGGCGGCACCAGCCTCACGACACACAGGGAATATGACCTACAACGCCCAGGGGCTGAAACCTGTGGAGATCAAGAAGAGGAACAGCGCCAAGCGTCTGGGGAAAATGCTGAACCAGCCCCACCACCTGGGAGAGAACAACAAGCTCACAGGGGACACAGAATACACCCAAACTTTTACAAATTATCCAAATGAAATATTGACATTTGATATTGAGAACAACACCAAGCACGAGACCCAGAAGCCAGTCAAGCTAATGGAGCATCTAATCAAGACCTACTCTAACCCGGGGGACACAGTCCTCGACAACTGTATGGGGTCAGGCACCACAGGGGTGGCCTGTCTGGGGACGGGTAGGCAGTTCATAGGTATTGAGATGAATGATGAATATTTTAAAATGTCAAGTGAAAGAATACACAAATATGAGAGTGAGCTTTAGTCTGGATTTTTCTTGGGAGTGTATATTAATATTAATCTATGTCATATGGTTAGCGAGTGGGAGACAGTTGCTGTGATTGTCATAATTCTTGGAATATTTATCATAAATATTTTAACATTTATAGGCATATGTACTAAAAATAAAATGTTCTATGATAATATAGAGAATGTTTAGCCGCCAGAAGACCCAAGTATGTGATATCCCCAAGCGCACCCGACCAGCACCCATCCGTGTGTGTCCCTGGGAAAAGCCCGCCAAGGGTGAAGAACCCGAGGAGAAGAAGTTCTCAAAGAAGGGATGTGGTGAGAAACTCCAGTTCGCTATGGACGAGTATCACCCCTAAATCCAGCGCTGGATCGAAGCCACCTTCAGGGTGGGATCAGCAATCAACAATTTATCAACCATCCACCTAAATATTACAGTTTTTAAATCAACATTTTCAAATTGACTTAATATGAAGAATTGAACGGGAATATTAATGTTCTCGAAATCATCTTCAATAGCAGAGTGGATTATCCTACATAGGTTTCTATAGAAATAGGCCGCCCTACGAGGGATGCGCTCTTGGATGTTCTCCAGGATCACATTCAGGGTAATGATCCCACAGGGGGAAGCATTCTTTATCTCCATCACTTTATTCACCAAGAGTAAATAGGTATTATCATTCATATTCTCCTTATTATCATCAAGCAGTTCGAGTATCTGGTGGTACATACTATGTGTAAAGATATTTCTCAGGAAGACTTAAAATAATAATATCAATAGACTGTATATAACTATGGGATCAATCGGAGCAGAAGTTTTTTGTAATATTTTGAGATGTAAAGACCACATTTACACCAGCAACATCGCCGCCACGCAGGGGATCAGTGGCTCGGCTGGGGGGTTCAGACTGAAGGGAAATCAGTTCGACGCAACCGCCGCCACCGTTTGGTCGCCCTTCGCCAAATACTATGACAACGTGGGACAGTCAGATCTATACAACACCCCAGGAACCGCCTATGATTACGGAGCCGAGATGGATGGTTATGGTGTCGTGGGTAGGCCAGGGATCACCCAGTTCCATTACAACGTCACTGCAGGAGCGCCCATCGTGGCGGCGGCGGCGGCGACCATTGATTTTTGGCTCAAGGACGCCCGACCCGATGGTGGATTTATTAATCAGACAGGCGACCCTTCCATTGAGACCACACTGTCTATCGGGTCGGGTACTTCCGCGGGGTGGTGGGAGATTGACGTCCAGGCCTTTGGAGACCCAGGAGGAAACCCCAACCTACAGCAACTGGTCTTCACTAACAGGGGAGCGGCCGATTATGTGGGGTACCTTGATGTGATGTATTCCCAGGCGCCTGAGTTCTACGGACAGTTCTAACTTAAAGATAAAAATCTATACATATATATATACAGGATGGTGCGAGCTACTATCGGGGTCATTACAAAAATACAGGAGGAACTCGAAGCTTCCCAGGTCGAAAGCGGTAGAGGTACCAAGGGGATCTCAGAAAAAACAGTAAAGAACTATATCGACAGGCTCTACAAGACCATTACCACCCACGGAACGTGGAACGGGCTGGTGAAGTGGGTGGATGGGAAATACCAGTCCAAGAACAGCCAGATATCATTCTATTCTGCCTATCTGGGAGCAATCAAACACTCTGAGTTCTTCGCGAAGAAAATTAATGAGGAACAGCGAGCGGAAATCAAAACACGCCAGATGGAACTGGTGAAAGGTCGAACAGCCACTACAGAACAGCACACTATCAAACAGGTTGTTTCTTACGATGAGCTTCTGGAACTTTTACCTAAATTGTCAGGCCAGGAGAAATTGATGCTGGCCTTCTACATCCTAATGCCCCCAAAACGTGGGGACTTTGGCAGGATCCAACTCCTCAATAAGGAGGAAGCTAAAGATACACAGGCAAGTAATTTCCTCGATGTTTCCAACTTTCAGCTTACTATTAAGGATCATAAAACCAGATCCACTTTCCAATATATCAAAGAAAATCTTCCAGAAGAAGTTAAGAAATTGCTCCGCAAGAGCTTGAAGGAAACCCCCAGGAGGTGGTTGTTTCTGACCCCAGGGGGGGAGGAGTTTAAGGACAACGAGGCCTTCACCAAATGGGTCAGGGGGGTACTCACCCCTCACTTCGGTAAGACCGTGGGGATAGACGCTTTGAGACACGCCTACATCACAGAGTTTCACAAAAACTCCAAGACCTACGCCGAGCAGAAGGATGTGGCATCCAAGATGGGACACAGCGTGGCCGAGAGCCACAGGTACCGTCAGGAGGCGTGAGTTTGTTCGCAAAAATAATATATCAATATATAAAACTATGACTTCTACAGGTTCTATATATTGTATTGATAGTGAGGCAGAGAACACCACCTATTGTGGTAGCACCACGCACAAGTATCTTTCCCACAGGTTTAACCAGCACAAATATGACTACAGGAACAGAGACAGGCGTTTTTACTCCTCTTGCTTCAGGGTGGTCTGTGATCCCCAGGCTACGATCAGGCTGGTGGAGACGTTTGAGTACGAAACGAGACAGGAACTGCGGGTCAGGGAGGCACAGATCCTGGCGGAAATGGTAGCAAATCCCCAGGGGAGGGAGATCGTAAATATTAGGAAGCCAAGTCTGATGACTTAAAGATAAAATGTTATATACTATTATACAGTCCGATGCCATCCCAATCTCTTACCGATTATCTTGACGCAAGGGGAACACTTTGGTTTCCTATCAACACTCATATAGGAAATGAGAGAACACCCGAACATCCCAACGGTAAGAAACAACTTGACCCATATAATGAGACCAATAAGAGACCAACAATTCACGACTTCAAGACACTCACACTGCAGGAAATCAAAGCGCGCCAGGCATACACAGGATACAATCTAATTGCTATTGATACAGGCTCTAAAATACAACAAATTGACATAGATGATTTTGATATGGACTGCTCCAAGTGGAAAGCAAACCACCCCTATTACCTGTCGGCAGTCAAGAAGCTCCCGCATATATTTATGAAGTTTGAATGTGCTGAAACAGAAGACAGAAACAAGATTGTTTTGAAAGCACAGCCAAAGGTAGATCTGCTGAATGGCCTGTGGGCGTGGGCTGACAAGAACGCTGTGGTATTCAACACCGAGATGGAGATACAATCAATACCCGTCCCCGATGAGAGGACAGAGGGGGAGAGGGACACAGATCGCTACAACATCGCCCCCCAGGCGGACTATTCAAAGGTGGATATTCAGCACCTGCTGGGGGGGATCCCGGCAACCCTGCCTTACGATGACTGGATTAAGATAGGGGCGTCTGTACTCAACTCTGGGTTTGATTATCTGGACTGGTACAACTGGAGCGCGCCTCGCGGTGTGGGGGACAACGACCAGCAAAAGCCCACCCAGGCCAAATGGAACACCTTCCACTCGATGGATCGCGTGGGGTTTGGTACCCTGCTGTGGTACCTGGAGGCGCACGACCCCACCCGCTGTAAGGAAATCAAAGGGAATATGAGAACCCCAGCGGAAAATGTATTCATTAAAGAATGGGTTGAGGTGGTGGGAAGCACTATGACAAACAAGAGTGTGGGACAACTCTTCTACAATAAGTTCAAAAATAAGTATGTATTTGATGATGACTGGTTTATGTTTGATGACAAATCTGGAATTATGAAAAAACTTGGAAAGAAGATGATAGAGGCTCATATGTTTGGAGATTGCAGTGATTACCTGGGTGGATTGCTCGCCAACGTCATCGCGGAGACCACCGATGAAGACTTCCTCAAAAAATTGTATAGGTTTAAGCACAACGCCGAGACCACAACATTCATTAAGGGTTCATTTGCGTTCAAGGAAGTAAGGTTCAAGGATACCAAGTTCAGAAAATCCCTCGACGCTAACCAGGAATTGATGGGCTTTGAGAATGGGGTCTATGATATGGGGATGGGTGAGTTTCGCAAGGGGGTCAAGACAGATTACGTCTCCTCGTACCTGGACTTTGAATGGTCGGACACCCACGATAACCAGTTCTTCGAAGACCTGATTTGGTCTATATTCGAGGACGCCCCTATGGTGGAATGGTTCAAAAAGCACCTTGGTTCTATCTTTGTAGGGGGAAACAAGGAGGAACTCTTTTACTTTTGGAATGGGAATGGGAGGAACGGAAAGGGAACAATCGACACCCTCATCCGCGCTGTCTTGGGGGACTTCTACACCCCCTTGGATGCCACACACTTCACCACGACGCCAAAAGAGCCAGACAAGCCACAGCCTTCCCTGCTGAAATTACTACACAAGAAAGTTGCTATGGTTATTGAATTAGGAAATGATAAGCTCCACAGCGAAAGGGTCAAGTTGTTTTCAGGCTCCGACGTCCTCAACGCCCGCACCCTGTATGACCCCACGGTAGTCGAGGTGCCTTGCGAGTTCAAACCCATCGTCCAAACAAATCAACTCCCACAATTCACAGAGGTGGATCCCGCCCTCCTGGATAGGATCTGTCCCATCCACTTCCCCTTCAGATTTGTGGCAGACCACATCTATGATAAGAATGACCCCACGCATCGCCACGGTAATGAAAACCTTAAGACTAAGTGTAAGGAGAAGAAAGTGGAGTTCTTCAACTGGGTACTGGAGTGCTGTGTCCCAAGGTACCGTGCGGAGGGGTTGAGGCCACTCCCCCAAAAGGTTGAGGATAACATCAAGGTATTTAGGAGAACCATCGACGATGTGAGCGACTACGTGGAGACAGAACTGCGAGTGTGTTTGGGTGGAAGGCTGTCATCAAACGAGGTCTGGGATCACTACAGACACTGGCGCATCCAGGTGAAGGAAAAGGAGGCACCTGGCACAAGGGACAATTTCGCCAAGCGCCTTAAACAAATCATAGGGGAAAACAAATACAAGAAGATTACTTACGAGAATAAGCAACAAAGGTGTATTTTGGGCTATGAGTTCATTAATAAATATGAGAAAATAAGAGACACATATGATGATAAATATTCAAATGACTTTTAGGTACCAAATCTCCTGGTGGTACCCACTGCACCGTGTTGTGTGTAAATTACAGAGGGGCGAACAGGCGCCTGGGGTGGCGGAGCCTCGCCTTCCTCCTGAAATCTCGTGGCTTTGGCCTGTTTGGGTTTGCGCTTATAGACCACCTGAGCCTCCTCCTCCTCACTGTCAGATCCAGAGACATAGACAATCTTCTGCTTGCGGGGTTTCTTCTTTTTCTTGTAGATTATGGTCTCCTCTTGCTCCTCCTCCTCCTCCGGGGGAGCCACGGCCTGGTACTTGGGGGACGCAGGCTTCTTGCCCTTGGCGGCCAAAAGTCTGTCTAATTTCTCCCTGCGTTCGCGCAATTCCTCCTCCTTTTCCATCTTCACCAAGTCCTTTTCCTTCTTCCTCAGTTCAGCATTACCCTTGCGAACCAAAATAGCCTTCTCCCTGGCTGAGGCCAAAACAGCCAGCTGGGCTGGGGTGCGTTTGGATTTCACTTTGGGCGGTAAAATAATTTCCTCCTCCTGGGTTGTATCAATCTCCTCGGAACTCATATACCTTTAAGAAATATTATAATTTCTTAAAGATTTCTGAAAGACACGATTAGACGCCTTAGACGCCTTGTTTTTTGAGGTGTCTAAGAAAAAGTCCCATCATCTGTGGGTCAAAATAGAAATTAGACACCTATCCACCTTTTTTGCCAAAAACACTTTTATTATTCTGAGATAATATTCTCAAACTGAAAACACTCTTTTAGGCCAAATAGGTGGATAGGTGTCTTTTCATACTTTTTTAAGAAAATAATAAGAGAATTGTTATAGAGGAGACCAGCAAATGAAAACATAGTCAATTAGACACCTCAAAAAAAAAGGTGTCTAAAGGCGTCTAAAGGTGTCTAAAAAATCTTGAAATATTTATTGAAAATATTTGAAAATTAATTTAATATAAACTCATCATAACATCTCCTAAATTGTGAGAGGTGGTGAGATTTTGGACTTGTATCTACAAATAAAAATGAATATTCTTTACTATCACACACACTGTCCCACATATCTACAAAACTATCAGCATCCATCCCGAAACTGAGATCCTCGGCAACAAGTTGTTTTTCTTTATCATTGTAATTTTTGAAAAGACACCATAAAGTTGAATTGCTTCTTATGGGCTTCGGCAAACCATTTCCTTGAGATTTATACACTTGTGTGATTATGAATGGTGAAATCCCTATGGCTCCCTCGCCTTTGATGGAGCCGCAATGGCGGTACAACAAACAGAGCTGGCTCAGCTTCTTACCAAAAACTTTACTCTGGACGCAATCGTCAATAAGTAGGGCTATTTTTGGTTTTCTTCCCCCCCACTTGTGGGTGGGTTTCTCAAAATTGCCATTCTTGAAAAATCTCAACATATATTGTTCTAAATGTCTTCCATTTTTACCATCATTAATATCTTTCATTAAATCATTATATCTTTTGAGATCCTCGTGGTATTTTACATAATCATCTCTCTCTTTATCCACCATATCTCTGACTTTCTGGATAATGTGTGGGTCATCCAGGTCATCAAATGTGTCATCCTCCCCCACCTTGAGTTCTTTAAGCATCTCCCAGTTAGAGTTTGCCGTGGGGGAAATCAAGATTGTCCTATCGTACTCCATCTGTTTGATGAGATTAATCGCAGCGACTGACTTACCAGCCCTGGATCTCCCCACCAAGACTACCAGGGCGTGGCACTTGGGGCAGATGGCTGGTGTGTTGTGCGACCCTGACATAGATTTTGGCGGTTTAATTGTTGCTCCCTGTATTTTGATAGTTTTCATATCCTGTTAGTAAGAGGATATATTTATTCAGCCTCCAAACCTACATCTTCTTCAACAGCTTCAATAAGATTTGTATTCACACGGGTTTCTCCCTCTGTCTCTACTTTGACGTTATCCTCCACAATCATATTGAGCTGTCTCAACAAATTGTCCCTGGCGTTGTCGCTCTCGCCATAGGACACTCTCAACATCGCGATCTTCTCCCGTCTTGTCAGACTACCAAAAACACTCAGCCCGACAAGTCCAGCGCCCTGAAGCTCCAGCTGGAAGGCGCGACTTCTGGATGCCGTACCATAGGACAGTCCTATTCTACGCCTATAGGCCTCCACCAAATCCGTGTTATTGAACGAACCTGGTACATCCTCCCCTCGTCTGATGGGGGCGCCCTCCAAACGCGCGGTGTATTCTGCGTCAGCTTGAGCCTTCCCCGCCGTCTGCGCCAGGGTCTCTGCCTCATCCACCTCCTCGATGAGCTGATCGTTTCGTCCCACAAAGATTGCCTCATCAGCGACTTTTCGGGATTTAATGAGTTTCGCGTCGTCCATCAAGCTAACCATCGCCCTGAGTGCGCCCTGAGTGTCTCCGCGTTTGATGATATCCACCACATTAGCCATCTTATTCAAGAATGGATCACCACCGATATTAAAGGCTCCAGTCTTTAGCTTGTCTTCCATCAACTGCATTGCCTGCGCCTCATCAAGTTCTAAGGCAAGAGTTTCCTGGATCTCTCCCGCTAACTCCACGGGATCCTCATTTCCAGTTATTGTCAGAGCCAGATTAACAAACCGCTGACGCAGTCTCTCGACTGGGTATCTGATCGG
>TARA_R110000787_G_scaffold9028_5_pt1 | contig 10539 bp, 10 predicted proteins | sample TARA_R110000787 | Tara Oceans TARA_R110000787 (sample SAMEA4397920) | marine metagenome | biome: Polar Biome; feature: [DCM] deep chlorophyll maximum layer (ENVO:01000326); material: water (ENVO:00002006), including particulate matter (ENVO:01000060) such as... | depth 35 m
GGAGGGGCTAGTATAGCCGCGCGCCCACCCAAACCTTTCAAGCGAGTCCCGTGCCTCGCTTGAACCTGAAGGGGAGGGGCTAAGTGGCGGTTGCGCCCGCACGGCCCTTAGCCCTGGCTTTGGCCGAAGGGGCCGCGCCTTGGAGGAGGCGGGGTGGGCGTGGGGGTGCCGTCTTCGCCGAGGGCGGCCTTGGCGAGCGCGCCGATGCCGCCCAGGGTGCCGATCAGCTGGGTCGCTTCGACCGGGAAGAGGATGGTCTTGGCGTTGGGGCTGGTGGCGAATTGGCTGACGGCTTCGGTATATTTTTGCGCGATGAAGTAGTTGAGCGCCTGCGGGTTGCCGGCGCTGATCGCGTCGGAGACCATCTGGGTGGCGCGGGCTTCGGCTTCGGCTTCGCGTTCGCGCGCTTCGGCGTCGCGGAAGGCGGCTTCGCGGCGGCCTTCGGCTTGCAGGATCTGGCCCTGCTTCTCGCCCTCGGCGCGCAGGATTTCGGACGCGCGCATGCCTTCGGCATCCAGGATGTTGGCGCGCTTTTCGCGTTCGGCCTTCATCTGGCGGCCCATGGCGCTGACGATGTCGGCGGGCGGGCGGATGTCCTTGAGTTCGACGCGGGTGATCTTGATGCCCCAGGCGTTGGTCGCCTGATCGACCACGACCAGCAGGCGGGCGTTGATCTCGTCGCGCTTGGACAGGGTTTCGTCGAGGTCCATCGAGCCCATCACGGTGCGCAGGTTGGTGGTGGCCAGCTGCATGATGGCGACATAGAGTTCGGAGACTTCATAGGCGGCCTTGGCGGCATCCAGCACCTGGAAGAAGACCACGCCGTCGACCGACACCATGGCATTATCCTTGGTGATGATCTCCTGCCCCGGAATGTCGACCACCTGCTCCATCATGTTGATCTTGCGACCGACGGCATAGAAGAAGGCGGGGTAGAAATTGAGGCCGGGCTTGGCGACTTCGGTGAAGCGGCCGAAGCGTTCGATGGTGTATTGATAGCCCTGCCGCACCACCTTCACGCTGACCGCGAGGTAGAAGAGCACGAGGCCCGTAAGCGTGAGTGCGAAGGTGGTCAGCATCATGGTCTCCCGAAACAGGGTTGGACTATGCGCCTTATTTGTTAACGGGGGAAGGCAAACCGAGGAGAGTCCCATGTTGCTGCGTCACGCCCGATCGCTGTTGTTCCTGCCCGCGTCCAATGCGCGCGCCATCGCCAAGGCGCGGACGCTGCCGTGCGACATGGTGATATTGGACCTGGAGGATGCGGTGACCGACGACGCCAAGGAGTCCGCGCGCGAGGCGGCGGTGGCGGCGCTGAGCGAGGGGTTTGGCGAGCGCATCGCGGCGGTGCGGATCAATGTGGCGGGAACGCCCTGGCACGGGATGGAGATGGTGGCGATGAAGGCGGCGGCGGCGGACTATGTCGTGCTGCCCAAGGTGGAGAGCGGGCGGCAGGTGCGCGATGTCTATAGCGTGAGCCAGAAGCCGGTGATCGCGATGATCGAAAGCGCGCGCGGGGTGCTGGCGGCGGTGGAGATTGCCGGGGCGGAAGGGTGCGCGGGGCTGTTCATGGGGAATAATGACCTGCGGCGGGATTTGGGGATACCGGCGGGCGCGGGGCGGGAAGGGCTGAGCCATGCGATGCAGACGGTGGTGCTGGCGGCGCGGGCGGCGGGGATTGCGGCGTTCGACGGGGTGTATAACCGGTTGGATGACCTCACAGGGCTGGAGGCGGAATGTGCGGCGGGCCATGCGCTGGGCTTTGACGGCAAGACGCTGATCCACCCGGGGCAGGTGGCGGTGGCGAACGGCGTGTTCGGGCCGGATGCGCAGGCGCTGGCCGACGCGCGGCGGCTGATCGCGGCGGCGACCGGCGGGGCGGAGCGCTTCGAGGGGCGCATGATCGAGACGATGCATGTCGAAGAAGCCCGCGCGCTGGTGGCGCGGGCCGAAGCGGTGGGGCTGTAACCGATCAGGCCGGGCGGTGCCGGGCGGTCAGCAGATAGTTGATCGCCTTGTTCGCCGACAAAGTGAAGCCGGTGGCGGGGGAGAAGGTCAGGCCGCTGCTGTCGATGACGTCGAGTCCTGCGGCGTCGAGCAGGGCGGTGAGTTCTTCAGGCGTGAGGAACTTGCCCCAGTCGTGCGTGCCCCTGGGGATGCCGCCGATGCTTTCGCCGATGGTGATCATGGCGAGGCGCGACAAAGGCGTGCGGTTGGGGGTGGAGAGGATCATCAGCCCGTCGGGCGCGAGCTTGGCAGCGAGCGCGGCGACGAAGGCGGCGGGGTCGGCGACATGCTCGATCACTTCCATCGAGGTGACGAGATCATAGTCGCCATCGGCCACATCCTCGACCGGGGTCGCGCGATAATCGATGGCGAGGCCTTGAGTCGCGGCATGGGCGGCGGCGGCGGCGATATTTTCGGGCGCGGCGTCGAGGCCGGTGACGGTGGCACCGAGCCTCGCGAGCGGTTCGGTGAGCAACCCCGCGCCGCAGCCGACATCGAGTGCGCGCTTACCCGCAAGCGGCTGGAAGGAATGGGCGTTTGTTGGCCAATGGGTGTCGATCGCGGCGCGGATATAAGTGAGGCGCACGGGGTTGAGCTTGTGCAGCATCGCGCTGGACCCATTGGGGTCCCACCAGTCGGCGGCCATCGCCCCGAAATGGGCGGCTTCCCTGGGGTCGATGGTTGCTGTCGGGTTGCTTGCCATATCCGTATCCGCTGCTAAAGAAACGCCGTTTCGCCCTTCTGGGACATTTTCTTACTCACCAACTAGCAGGTTCGACAAGCAAATGGCACGCATCGTGATGAAATTCGGCGGCACCTCCATGGCGGGGATGGAGCGAATTCGCAACGTGGCCGCGCGGGTCAAGCATGTCGTGTCGCAGGGGCATGAGGTTGCGGTGGTCGTGTCGGCGATGGCGGGTGAGACCGACCGGCTGGTGGGGTTCTGCAAGGAAGCCTCGGCGCTCTATGATCCGGCGGAATATGATGTCGTGGTCGCGGCGGGCGAGCAGATCACCAGCGGGCTGCTGGCGATGACGCTCAAGGCCATGGGCGTGGAAGCGCGCAGCTGGCTCGGCTGGCAATTGCCGATCAAGACGGTGGAAGCGCATGCCAAGGCGCGGGTGGACAGCATCGACACCGGCGCGCTGCTGGCCGCCATGGGCGCGGGCCAGGTCGCGGTGATCCCCGGTTTCCAGGGGATGATGGCGGACGGGCGCGTATCGACGCTGGGCCGGGGCGGGTCCGACACCTCGGCGGTGGCGGTGGCGGCCGCGATCAAGGCCGACCGATGCGACATTTATACCGACGTGGACGGCGTTTACACCACCGACCCGCGCATCGTGGCGCGGGCGCGCAAGCTCGACCTCGTTACCTATGAAGAGATGCTGGAACTGGCGTCGGTGGGGGCCAAGGTGCTGCAAACCCGCTCGGTCGGCCTCGCCATGAAGGAAGGCGTGGTCGTGCAGGTGCTCTCCTCCTTCGATGATCCCACCCAGACCGACCTGCCCGGCACGCTGATCGTCAGCGACGAGGAACTGGAAGCCAAGCGCAAGGAAAATAAGATGGAACGTCAGCTCATCACCGGCATCGCCCATGACAAGAATGAGGCGAAGATCATCGTGACGCGCGTGCCCGACAAGCCGGGCGCGGTCGCCAGCATCTTCACGCCCCTGGCCGATGCCGCGATCAATGTCGACATGATCATCCAGAATGATTCGAAGGATACCGAGGAAACCGACGTCACCTTCACCGTGCCGCGCGCGGATTTGGCGCGCAGCGTGGACATTTTGGAGGCGAACAAGGATGTGATCGGTTTCCGCCGGATCATCACCGATACCGAAGTCGCCAAGATCAGTGTCGTGGGTGTGGGTATGCGCAGCCATGCCGGCGTCGCCGCGACGATGTTCAAGACGCTCGCCGAACGCGGCATCAATATCGAGGCGATTTCGACCAGCGAGATCAAGGTGTCGGTGTTGATCGACGAGGATGAGACCGAATTGGCGGTGCGGGTGTTGCATACGGCCTATGGGCTGGACGCCCCGGCGGCTTGACCGCTATTTGGCTGATGCCGGGCTGCAAATGGCACCTTTCTGCGCTTCCGGTGCTCACGTGCTTTAAGCACGCTGCGCGCCGGTTCTCAAAAGGCACCATTTTCGCTCCGGCCTGAGCCAAATATCGATCAAGCCGCGCGGCCTGCGGGACGGGTTGCCTCGGCGGGGCCAGGCACCCCCTAAGTCAGCGTTGCTCTTTACTTCGATCGTCATTCCCGCGAAGGCGGGAATCCATCTCCAGCCCCATCCCTCTGCCGTAAGGCTGGGAGATGGATCCCCGCCTTCGCGGGCATGACGGGGAAAAAGAGACAGCAGGAAAGACTTTATGACCAACGCCAAGCTCGCTTCCCTCATGGCTCGTGGCACCGACTTTCTGGGGTGCGAGAGTGCTATCCTGTGTGGGGCGATGAGTTGGGTGTCCGAGCGGAACCTGGTGGCGGCCATCTCGAATGCGGGGGCTTTCGGGGTGATCGCGTGCGGGGCGATGACGCCGGAACTGCTCGACCGGGAGATTGCGGCGACCAAGGCGCTGACGAGCAAGCCGTTCGGCGTCAACCTGATCACCATGCATCCGCAATTGTTCGACCTGATCGATGTGTGCGCCAAGCATGACGTGACGCATGTCGTGCTGGCGGGCGGATTGCCGCCCAAAGGCAGCATCGAGGCGATCAAGCAGAAGGGCGCGAAGCTCATTTGCTTTGCCCCGGCGCTGAGCCTGGCCAAGAAACTGGTGCGCTCGGGCGTCGACGCGCTGGTGGTCGAGGGCATGGAAGCGGGCGGGCATATCGGTCCTGTATCAACGAGCGTGCTGGCGCAGGAAATCTTGCCCGACATGGCCGCCCAAGTGCCGGTGTTCGTCGCGGGCGGGATCGGCCGGGGCGAGGCGATCGCTGCCTATCTGGAGATGGGCGCGGCGGGCGTGCAACTGGGCACGCGCTTTGCCTGCGCGACCGAGAGCATCGCCCATCCCAATTTCAAGAAAGCCTTTTTCCGCGCGTCGGCGCGCGACGCGATCGCCAGCGTGCAGATCGACCCGCGCCTGCCGGTCATTCCGGTGCGCTCGCTCAAAAATGCGGGGATGGAGAATTTCACCATCAAGCAGCGCGAAGTCGCCAATCTGCTCGACGAGGGCGCGGTCGACATGATGGAAGCGCAGTTGCAGATCGAACATTATTGGGCGGGCGCGTTGCGCCGTGCAGTGGTCGACGGCGATGTCGAGGGCGGGTCGCTGATGGCGGGCCAGTCGGTCGGCATGGTGACCAAGGAAGAACCGGTCGCCGACATCATCGCACAGTTGATGGCGCAGGCCGCCGATGCGCTGGAGCGGCGAGCCGCCTGAAAGCGTGCGACGAACCGAGCATCTGGCAGGTTTCATCCGAAGCGAATGCCCGGCATGACCGAGGGATAGTCCCTTCGGAGATTTTGATGTTATCCATGCGCCGTTTTGCTGGCCGTCTCTCGCTCGTGTCGCTGGCGGCGATCGCGGCCTGTTCTGCTCCCGTCAAGGAGCCGCCGACCCCGCCGCCACCCGTTGTCGAGACGATCATGCCGCGCCCGCCCATGGGTGCGGTCGAAAATATGAGCATCCCCGAAATGGTGGATGGCAAATATCTGACCCCCAATCGCAAGGTCACGTCCAACACGGCCTTGTGGCATGTGCGCATGGCCTTGAACGTCGCAGCCTTGTCGTGCCGCAGCCCGGCCGACTTGCCACGGTTGCAATATAACCGGTTGCTGCATGTTCACGGGCCGTTGTTGACGGCAGCCAATGAGGCGGTCGACCGGAATTACACGGTTGCCTATGGCGGTTCGGGGCTTGGCGCGCGCGAGCGGTTGAACACAGTCGTCTATAATTTCTTTTCGCTGCCGCCGGTGACCAAGAGTTTCTGTCCGGTCGCCGAGACCGTAGGGGCCAAGCTGTTGGCGATGCCATCGAGCGCGCTGCTCGATTATGCGCCGACGGCGCTGGCCGAACTGGAAAAGCCGTTCCAGGATTTCTATGCCGCCTATGCCGATTATCTGCGGCGGCTGGCCGAATGGCAGTCGCGTTTCGGTGCGAGCGTGACGGTGGTCATTTCGCCTACACCATTGCCGCCGCCGCCCGTCCCGCCGGGCGAAGCGCCGCCGCCCGGCTTTTCGCCGAGCGTGACGAGCGCCGTGCAGCAGAACCTGCCGCCACCGCCCGATGCACCAGCCACGCCGCCAGCCACGCCACCGGCCGCGTCGGCCCAGCCGGGCGTCGCGGGGCCGAAGCTGATGATCCAGCCGCTGCCGACCAATCAGGAATAGGGGTTAGTCGCGCGTGTCGAACCGGGCGCGCGCGGCTTCCACCGTATCGAGGTGGGTTTCGGCCCAGGCCCATACGCCGCAAAAGGCCGCGCTCAGGCTGTTGCCGAGCGGGGTCAGCGCATAGTCGACATGCGGCGGCACGACCGGATGGACGGTGCGGGTGGCGAGGCCATCCCGCTCCATCTGTCGCAGCGTTTGCGTCAGCATCTTCTGGCTGATCCCTTCGACCTGGCGCGCGATCTGGGTGAAGCGGAGCGTGCCCTTCTCCTCCAATAACTCCAAGACCAAAAGCGTCCATTTGTCGGCGATGCGGCCGATCAGGTCGTTGACGAGTCGTTCGACGCGCGGGTCGATGGGGGCGGTGTCCCATGGCGCCACCGGACAATTTTCAGCGGTGGGAGAAGTTGTGTGCGCTGGATTTTCCATTTCTTACTCGGCGGTACGTATAGCACTTTGCGGTGCCTTCTTTCCAAGGGAGAGCATGGCGGTAGGATGCCGGTCAACCCACTATGACAAGGAGTGACATATGCAGACGACAGGCAACACCATCCTCATCACCGGCGGCGGATCGGGCATCGGCGCGGCGCTGGCGCATGAATTTCATGAGGCAGGCAATCAGGTGATCATCGCGGGGCGGCGGCAGGCGGCGCTCGATGCGGTGGTGGCCGCGCATCCCGGCATGGCGGCCATGACGCTGGATATGGAGGATCCGGCGGCGATCGTCGCCTTTGCAAGCAAGCTGGTCGCGGATTTTCCGGCGCTCAATGCCGTGGTGCTCAATGCCGGGGTGATGATCGTGGAGGAGGGGATAGACCTCGCCATCGCGGAAACGACGGTGGCGACCAATTTGCTGGGGCCGATCCGGCTGAGCCATGCGCTGTTGCCGCATCTGCGGGCACAGTCGGCGGCGAGCCTGATCACCGTGTCGTCGGGGCTGGCCTTTGTGCCGCTGGCGGCGACGCCGACCTATAGCGCGACCAAGGCCGCGATCCATAGCTGGTCGCAGGCGATGCGCGCGCAATTGCAGGGTAGCAGCGTCGAGGTGATCGAGATCGTGCCGCCGGGCGTGCGGACCGACCTGATGCCGGGCCATGCCGACAATGACCAGATGATGCCGCTGGCCGATTTCATTACAGAGACCATGGCGCTGTTGCGGCAACAGCCGACCCCGGCGGAGATCCATGTCGAGGGGGTGAAGTTTCTGAGCGAGGCGACCCGGCGCGGGGATTTCGATCAGATATTTGCGATGTTGAACGGCGGGCATTGATCGGCGAAGACGAAGGGGGCGGCCAACGCTTGGTCGCCCCTTGGATGGAGATGGACCATGGCCGACGTGAATGGGCAATTCTTCTGGTATGAGCTGATGACCAGCGATCTGCAGGCGGCGCTGGCTTTTTATGGCGATGTGGTGGGCTGGACGGCGCAGGCCTTTGCCGACGCGCCGGGCGATGATCCCTATATGGTCGTGTCGGGCAGCGCCGGGCCAGTGGGCGGCGTCATGGCGATCCCGGCCGAAGCGAAGGATTGTGGCATGACGCCCTGGTGGGGTGGCTATGTCGGGTCGGGCGATGTCGATGCGGACGCGGCGCGGCTGGCGGCGGCGGGCGGGCGTGTGCAGCGAAAGGCCGAGGATATTCCAGGCGTCGGCCGGTTCGCGGTGATGGCCGATCCGGGCGGCGCAACCTTCATGCTGCTCAAGGGCTCCAGTCCCGACGATACGGACCCGGTGCCGCCGATGGCGATGGGGCATGTCGGCTGGCATGAACTCTATAGCGGCGATTTCGATGCCGACATGGATTTCTACACCGGGGCGTTCGGTTGGACCAAGGGCGAGGCCATGGATGTGGGCGAGATGGGCCTGTATCAGCTTGTCTCGCAGACCGGGGGCAGCGATTTCCAGAGCATGAGTGCGGGCATTATGCCGCGGCCAAGGAAATGCCGGTGCCGCTTTGGCTGTTCTACTTCATCGTCGGCGACATCGACGCGGCGGTGGCACGCGTGACGGCGGGCGGTGGCACCGTGCTGAACGGGCCGATGGAAGTGCCGGGCGGGGGCTGGATCATCCAAGCGCTCGATCCGCAGGGGGCGATGTTCGCGCTGGTGGGGATGCGTGGGGACGGGTGAGCCGAACCCGCGTTGCCGGATGGCTCAGCGGGCCTTGGCGACCTCCACCGCGTAGATGGCGGGCTTGCCCTCCATATTGCTGCGATAGACGATCCATTTGCCGTCGGGCGTAAAATGCTGGTTGGGTTCGAGCGTATAGTCATGCTTCGCCAGGTCGGCGAGCCGCTGCGTTTCCAGCGTGCCGGTGGCGACCAATGTGTCGCCGCCGAGCGTGTTGCGCGCGCGGTCGCTGTCATCGGGGCGGGGATGGAACAGGCTGATATATTTGCCGTCATTGCTGCCGTCGCCGGAGAAGGTGCGGCCATCGGGCGATGAGCTGAAATGATAGGAGCCCTGGGTCGGCTTCAACGCATACCAGCGGCGCTTGCCATCGGCCACATCCTGCCCGGCCAGCCAGCGCACCCCCTGCGGCATGATGAGGTCGTACCAGATGGTGCGGCCGTCGGGTGCCCAATATTCATGGCCCGCAATCTCGCCCTGCATCAGCCGCTGGTGGATTTTGCGCTTGTCGCGGCCGTCGGTGCGGATCGTCCAGATGCGGTCGACCTGATGCCAAGGCCCTTCATGGCAATACATCAGCAGCGTGGGATCGGTCGGCGAGAATTGGACATGGTTGAGCCAATCCTTCGACGCGGTGATCGTGCGCCGCGCGCCGGTGCGGATGTCGATGCTGAAAATCTCCATCGGCACGCCCGCCGCGAGGCGCGCTTCCATCCATTGTTCCTTGGCTTGCGCAAAGGAGAGGGGGCGACCCTGGGCATCGACCCCGGCATAGCCGGGCGATCCGGTCTTGGGATCGCGCTTGCCCTGCGCCGCGATGGCGGGCGGGGGTGGGGCCAGTTCGCGATGGCCAGCGAGCAGCGTGTCGTCGGCGTTGATCGATGCGATGCGGCCGCCGGGCAGGTCGGCGATGCGGCGGCGCTGGCCGGTGGCGAGGTCCACCGACCAGATGACCGACGCGCCCTCGTCCGCCGTGCCGCTGGTCGGACTGGTGGTGTAATAAGCGGTGGCGCTGCGATAGCCGACGAACAGCAGCCGATCGACCTTTTCGCGCAACACCAGCCGGGTGGTCCAGTCGCGGGTGTCGGCGACGCGGATGCCTTCGGCGGTCAGATAGACCATCTGCCGTCCGTCGGGGGTGAAGGGGTTGTAGTTGAAATAGAGGCCGTAATTGCCGGGCCGGTCATCGACCCGGACAATGCGGTGACCAGTGGTGGCGTCGATCCATTGGGCGGGCGTGGGGGCGGTGGTCGCAGATTGTGCGGGCGGGGAGATTGTGACCAGCGCGGCGATCGCCACCGTCATTGCCTGTCCCAGCCGTGCCATCATCCGCCTCCATTTTGGTTCGTATTATGGACAAGGGTAACGCATAGCGGGATTTGATGGCAAGGGCCGAAAGGGCATGAGGTGCGGATGCACGTGCAGGTCATGATAATATGTAGCCGCCTGAGATCCCAGCTTTCGCTGGGGTGACGGACGCGGGTTCAGGCGCAGCAGCGTTTGACGTCCCCGGCCGGCCCCGTTCGCGTCATCTCGTACCAACGAAAAGGGCGCCCGGTTGCCCGGACGCCCTTTGCGCTGTCGTGAGGAAAAACCTTACGCCTTATAGACCTTGTCCACGGCGGCGCAGAATTTCGCCATGTCTTCGGCCGAGCCGACCGTGACGCGCGAGACGGTGGGCCAGATGGGCCAGCTGCGACCGATCTGGACCTTTTCCGGGGTCGCGACCAGGGCGGCCTGCATGTCCTTGGCGGGCTTTTTCCAGTTGACCATGAACATGTTGGCCTGGCTGCCGGGCTGCACTTCGATGCCCTTCTTGGTCAGATAGGCGATGGTTTCCTCGCGGTTGGCGATCATTTCATCGCGGCGCGCCTTGATGAGGTCCGCTTGGGTATAGACCGCGTTGCCGCAGGCCATAGCGGTGATCGACAGGCCACCGGCGGTGGGGCCGAACAGCATCAGGCGCTTTTGCACTTCGGGATCGGCGAAGGTGAGGCCGAGGCGGATGCCCGCCATGCCGAACAGCTTGGAGAAGGTCCGCATGACGATGATGTCCTTGCGGGCCCCG
>TARA_R110000787_G_scaffold94348_2_pt1 | contig 10527 bp, 4 predicted proteins | sample TARA_R110000787 | Tara Oceans TARA_R110000787 (sample SAMEA4397920) | marine metagenome | biome: Polar Biome; feature: [DCM] deep chlorophyll maximum layer (ENVO:01000326); material: water (ENVO:00002006), including particulate matter (ENVO:01000060) such as... | depth 35 m
TCTTTGATTACGGTAGCGGTTCTAACCTGTACGGCTTTAAACTCACCAACAACTTCAATCTTATCTTCTACTAATTCTTTTGTTAAACTCATTTTATTTTCCTATTGTTAAATTAAAAAGTCCACCCCCTCCATCCGAAGGGGGCATAATTTATTTCTTAGCTGTTCGTCCAATACATCGCACTAAAGGATACGTCGTTTCCGGGGGCCGTACCTGACGTCATTAAGTTAATACCAAAAGTAGTTTGATTAGTCGTTGGGGCTGTATGCTTTATCAGTTGGATGTGAGTGTTGTTGTTTAACACCTGACCAGTAATGGGCATATAGCCATTAAAAAGTTGTGAGCTGCCGATAATACAATTGCCCGATGCCTGTGTACCTATCGAGGCAGCACCAAAAGGTAGATTACCTATACGCATAGTACCTGTGGCCGTTCCAGCATTAAACGCTGTGGTTTTAATACGACCATGAACAAACACTTGATTACCTATTTTAGTATAATGTCCTCTAGTCAAGGAGTCATAAGAAATAGCTCCTAACCCATTGCCGGTGTTGGTTGTATACGTAGGAGTCCACGTACCCTCTTCATAGTCGTCCAACTTAGTATTGGTTACATTTGTTGTGGAGTTACCAAAATCAACACCTTCAGAAATGTAAAGCGTTTTAAACCGGCCACCCGCAGCTCCTAAGTCACAAGCATCATCGTTAGAATTAAAACCATTTATAGTAGGTTTAACCTGAGTGCCTGAAACACGTATACCACCATTTGCAACATTTGTAAGGTAGGCGCTAGTACCGTCATGTCCAACATTAACCACATTGGTGCTATCAACATTACCTTGAATTAAAGGGCCACTAGAGTTTATACGGGTAGCTACTAAAGGTGCGCCGCCGCTAATTGTTGCTAACACAGTCCCGGTTACGGTTGTATTACCGCCTACTTGTAGTTCACCCGTAAACTTACCATCACCTGCAACATCTAAAGTTGCTACAGGGTCATCATTTTTATTAACACCTAAGCGACCAGTGGATACATCTAGGAATAATCCTTTAGTTCCGTTAGGTTTAAATACTTGGAAATCACCAGCATTTGAAAGAGCTAAACGCTCTACATTATTCCCGTTGCCGTCCATAGTTTGCAAAGAAACACTACCAAATGCGTTTCCAGATCCTACAGACCGTAAGACTAATGCCTGAGCATTTTGTGAAATTTGGCCAGTACCGGAACCATCATTATCTATTAGATTAATAGTGGGGTTTGAGTCGTCCAATACTAAATCAGAAGCGTACAGTGTACCACTTGCTTTAATGTTGCCAGATACGTCAAGTCTTTCTTGGGGGGAGGCGTTATCTATACCGACGTTATTCGTAATACCCTCTGCAAAAATCAAATGAGTCTTCTGATTACTCTCAACTCTAAAGTCTACGTCAGCACTGCCTTCATTAAAAACAGTTTCCCATTGAGTAGTTCCAGTTACAGGTTTAAAAGCAATGAAGTTTTGCATAGTACCTGCACGGCGTCCTTTTAAAACTACCGAAGCTCCTTCGGCACCTTCCAATGAACTTTCACACGTTGAAAGCATCTGAGTAAAGTTCTTAGTAGTTACAATATTATTTTGTGCGTCTACGGTATTACCAGAAAAACTTACAACACCTATAGTGTCACCTGCGCTTGGTGAGGCAGAGTTACGCCTTAATAATAAATTTGGGCCACTGTCTGCATCAGCGTCAGTGCTTTGCAACTCTACGGTAGTGACGTTACTGTCGTTTAAGAATATGGCTTTATCTGTAAAAGTTTTTACACCAGCTACTGATTGATTACCTGTTACTTTAACAGTGCTTGCAAGAGTGGTTGTTGCTTCCCCAGCTTTAGTTGTCGCTATACCTGCTTGAGTTGTAGCTGTAGCTGCGCTGGTTGCTGCCTCTGCTGCTTTGGTAGTGGCTGTAGAAGCATTTGCTGAAGCACCTTGTACGGCTGTGATGTTGTTTGCCACCGTCGTAACATCTGAGACATTATCTGCTACAGTGATAACCTTTTGCTTGTAACTAGCTTCACCTACAGTTGTGATGCTAGTTTTATATGCGTTTTGGGAAACAACGCCCAGTTCAGTGCTCAATCCAGATACAGTTGTGACGTTGCTTTCAATACCCGCAACTACGTTAATAGTGCTGGTAGATCCATTAGCGAGGTTAGTGGCGAGTGCCTGTACCGCTGAATTATCACGAGCTGCTTCTGCTGCATTCTTTGCCACGACCGCTGCGTCTTTAGCCGCAATTGCTAATGTCTTCTCTGCCGCTGCTAAAGGAACTTGTGCTGCTGCTGTAACTGCGGATGCTGCTGCTTCCCCAGCTTTAGTTGTTGCTATACCTGCTTGAGTTGTTGCAGTGCTTGCACTAACTACTGCCTCTGCTGCACTTGTTATTGCTTGTGCTTCTGACGCTGCAATAGCCGTACTAAAGGAACCTGCGTGTGTGACAATTTCCAGCACGTCAGTTGCTTGAGGTAAGTCTGCAAAGTACACTCTATTAGTGGAGGCATCGTGGAAGTACGCACCGCCGTTAGTCGTACCAACAGTCGTGATGCTTGAGGTAGACCGTAGACGTACACCGTTTAGATAAACTTCAGCTTTATCATTGAAAGCTGTATCAGTTATGTAAGATCTGTTATTGTAGAAAGTTACAGTGCCTGCGTCGGTGACCGCTATAAATCCATCGCCACCGGCATTTCTGTATTGTTTCTTCACACTTACCGGAACTGTGAGTTCCCAGCCGGTTCCACTATAAACCTTTAGGACGTTTGGAGAACTTGCAGTGTCGTACCACAAAGTACCAGCTACAGTTGACTCAGGGGCTGTACCTTGAGCGAAATAAAATGTACCCGCTGCAAGGTTTGTCTCCCCGGCTGTGTCTAAAGCTTCTTGAGCTACGTAGAATAACTGGTTAGCATCTTGGTCTAAAGCGTCGGCTGTTAAAAGAGACGCATCGTTGTAATCGTTTAGGCGTGCGCTTTGGCTTGAGTTACGGGTGATACGTATGATGGAACCGCTTGTTGGGAGGTAGGCATTGTTAAAAGTTATAGAAGTGCCAACTAAATTATAAGCTGAACCACTTTGTGTTTGACCATCAACGGTAACAACCAAATCGGTTGCCCCCCTACCCGGTAGGTAGGAAGGAGTGGTGAAGGCAGTACTTGAAGATACATTACCTGCCGTATATTCTTGATATGAATTTGCCATTAAATTTTCCTGTGTTTAATTTATTAAAGGGTTGTTGCCACGGTTTGTGGACTTACCTATACTAAGTTGATCTTCAAAGAAGTTCTGATCTTGGACTTGGTTCCACAATTGTTTATTCTGTAGAATCACTGCGTCCAATGCTCTTTTACGTGCATCAGAGATTAGCTTTTTAGTTTCTGTCACTCTTGCTCCATGTGTGGAGGTATTGAGTGGGCTTCCTAAAGGTAGCTGTGTGGCATCAGCATAGAAAACGATGCTACTAATTAATACGCCGTTGTCATCTGCCATCTCTAACATCATTGCGTCGAATAAAGACATTTCCCGATCATTGTATTGAACCTGAATAGTTCTTAAATCTTTACCGGGAAATTGGTTGTCCTTAATCTTCTGACGTGTGAGATTACCAAAGCCTTGCGCTTCTAACTCTGCTAGAAAATTGTTAGCCTTCATATGGTCATCACTACGTCCTTGTTTGAGATCATCTGCGTAAGCTGCACCAAACCCAGTTACCTGAGTGTAGGCTGCTTCTCTTTGCATGATGTGTCCAAAAGTGTCATAACGTCTCGGGAGTCCTGCCCAATTAGGGTCAATCATTGCGTGAAACTTTTGATACTTAGTTTTAGGCTGCACAATTTCATCAGCACCCATCGCTTCTTGCGTCTTCTTAATAGTGCTAGGAATAACGGCTAGTAGTTTCTTCACAACAAAATCAGAAAGAACGTCAAATGCTTTCTCTTGATCCTGACCAGTCTCTGACAAATAGCCAGTTGCTTTCACACCTGTACTAATTGCATCTGTAATGCCCTGTGTCATAGCTGAGTCACGTATAGCTGAAATAGCTGTAGCAAAAGCAATACCAATCCCTGATGAAACTGCGTCAGGTAATAAACCATCATCTTTAATACCATCCATGTTAATCTTTTCTTGATGATCTAAGTAACCTTGAAGAACATTAGTAACGATTGTAGCTGGAATGCGTAATGGTTCCCAACGAGCGAATGACACTTCCTTTCCTCCGTCAAAGAAGAAGGGATCCTTAATAGTGAGAGGACGCATAGTAGATGTGTTCTTCTCGCCAGTCATTGTGTAGTCAGTGTTAGCACTTCCTGAGATTTGCCCTTGAGCAAACTTTGTCATTACATAAGTCATCCAAGCATACGCAACTGCTGCTTCCGTTTTAGCTCGCGCCTGACGACCGGGGCCATTAGCACCACCTAAGTCATTCTTGAACTGTGGAAGAAGGGAGTTGATGCCCGGAGTCAAACGTAAAGACTCGTTAAACAACCATGCGGGTGTTCTAAAGAAGTAGTTACCAGTGATCTTAGCCCATGCGTTTGCTTTGGCAAAGTCCTCATAGACTGCGGCACCGTGTTCTACTTTACCTGTGAAGCCTTTACCTCCTTTTTTGAAATCCTTTTTATAAAGTAAGGTCTGTACTGCTAATAAAGCCTCATCCCCCATGGCATCCATAGAGTCGGCTTCAGCCATTAAGGCTTTAGCGGCGGCTTTGCTTTCAAGCGTTCCCTCCTTGAACAACTGTTCGGCTGTTTCACGTATTTCTTTAGAACCGGCTCCATCACCTAGAGATTTAAAAGCACCCTTTCCTAGTCTGTCAATTTCACCTTGTACGTAATCTTCTAACTTCTTACCAGTGTATCCACGTCTAGTGCCTGTCTCAAAGATAGGCTTAAGTTTCTTTTCCGTAATGTGGAAGTCATACCCTTTGTTAATTTCTTTTTGAATGTTGTTATCAATAAAGTCTGTTAAACCTTTCCCTTTCAATCCGTTCTTTGTACCGATGTCGGCTAACTGATCAAAAGCATTTGCAGTTAATACAGACACTGCGGCAATCTCTTGGTTAAACGCATCAGACGAACCTACAAGTCTTGGGAAGAAACGCATAAACTGTGCTGCTCTTGCTGAACCTAATACTTTATCTACCTTCACACCACCCTCAAGGAATCTTGTGGGATCTCGTGTTAGGAATGTTTGTTCATGCGCTGCTGCTGCTCTAGCTGATACCATTGCAGCTTTCATCGACCCAGCCATCTGAGAGTAAACCCGGAGGTTCTTCTGCCATGTTAGTTTCTTTAGTGGATCAGAGAATGTTGCATCAAGTAGCGGATAGAAGTGTGTCTTCATTAAAGGCCACACAGTGTTAAACACAATCGTCGATGTACTAAATACACCGGAGATAGACCACTCAAGAATCTGTTCATCCAATTGAGATTTCTTACTTGGCATAAATGTTCTTTCAATATCAAGCTCAACCATCTCTTCGTTCAAGCGTTGGAACTCAGGGTCAGCTTCACGAGCTGTACGTAGCTTGCTGGCTTCCTCAAAGTCACCCTTCTTAAGAGCCTCATCGATACCTACGTTGTGCTCTGAGTGTATCTTCTGAAGTTGGCTGTTGTAGTATTTCCCTTTAGTTGTTTTCACTTCAGCGTCCGTCATTTCCTCACCAATTTCTTTTCGGTAAGTCATAAACTGCTTAATAGCTTCGAGGTTTCTACCTGAGTACGCATTAGCGTGCTGACGTATTTCACCCATGCGATCTAAGTCGTTGTTTGCTTTAATTAAGGCATCTTCCAGAACACGTTTTTCGCTGTCGATTAAATCCTTCTTTGCCAGCATACCAACAACACGATCTAACTCAAATCCCATCAACTCGTCAGCAGCGTTAATCTGCTTAAGAACTTCTTCAAACTCTTTGGGGGTGTATTGGTTCTCTTCAAAGTCTGTTAGAATCTTTTGTACTGCATCCTTATCATTCTTCACTGTGTCAAAGATGTTGTGTGCGTGCTTAAATACACTGGGTGCAAGTTTAGCTTTAGGTGGACGAGGATCGCTCGTGTCCTTTGGCTTTGCTTTGCTCTTTGGTTTAGCTTTTGGTTTTAACTTACCACCATAACCAACCTTAAAATTAACCTCACCTTTCTTAGCGGCAGCATTAATCGCAGGCCGAATGGCAGCAGCTAATGTGTCAATATCTTTTACACCAGCCTTCGTTAAGAAATCCATATACAGGTGGTGGTTCTTACTTGGACGTTTGGTGTTGCCAACAATGTACAAAGCTCTCGCGATGTCATTTTCAAACTCTAAGTCAACCTTTGTTGTGCCGTAGTTGTAAGTAGGTTTAGCACCTTTAAGATTATTAGGTAGTGTTGGAATAACTGGGACTTCTTCATCAACAGCTTTGGCTGCATCGGTTGTGCCATTTACTAATTTGTCAATGTCGCCTGAAGGGGCTTCATCATCAACAGCTTTAGTAATAACACCTGCTTCAGCTTGTGCAGTTTGTAGCTTTCTTTCTGCTATAACCTGTGCTTGGATTTTTGATTGGTCTTCCTTAGCAATTCTTTCTGCTGCTTCCTTACCAAACTTCTTTGAGGCAATCTTTGAGATGCCTAAGTCTAGCGCCGTACCAAGGATAGCTCCCCCGGCAAGACCTATACCACCAATCATAAGTGTTTGGGCTGTGTTGTATTCTTCTTGAGCGCCCGCATCCATACGCACACGCTGTGTGGTAGCGTCCATTGCTACGCCGTGAATCATTCCCTCTGTACCAGCTAAAGCGCCTGCACGTTTGGCAGATGTATTAAGACCTACTTTTGCTGATGCCTTTGCTGCTTCCTTAGAACCCTTAGCGAGTGACGCTTGGATAAGCTCTTTAACACCTTGCTTACCCGCAAACTTAGCGGCTGTGCCGGCGACTGTTGCAGTACCAAGTGTTAGTAGTCCTGCCCAGTTAGTAATATCAGTCATCATCTCCCAGCCAGCTTGTCCTGCTGTGTGCCAAGAGGTGTCAACATTGTCATACTGATCGAGCATATAGACAAAAGACTCTTTCATCTTTTGGTCAGACTTCATAACTCGTGAAGCGTCGATAGTCATGTCACCGATGTTGAAATTAAAGCCAGCCATTTGTTTCAGGCCATAATCTGCAAGCTTCTCACGGTATGAAGAACCATCGTAACCTTCTAACTTGTCGTCCCCCTTTTGAGGGACGTAGCCGTATGTCATTTCAAAGAAGTTCTGTGAACCACGTACCCAGTCGTCGTTAGAATATAGGTCACGATGATTCACATCTTGTTTAACTTCACCGAACGGTGTGTAGCCGTTTTGCATAATGGCAGGTTGTTCTTCTTCCTTAAAGAAGTCGTCTAAGTTAGCCTGAGTAAACTGTCCTGATTCAACCGGCTTCACTTTTTTCTTTTCGTCTTCCTCTTCAAAGAAAGCGTTTAAATCATTTTGATTAAAATCTGCCATTAATGGCTCCTATACATTCGGTTAATCTTCTTTGTACCAATCAGTACGTTTAAGTTGTTCTAGCCATGGTATTGGATCCTTAGTACCTTCGCCTTGAATTACAGATCTATTCTTTAAAGTTCCTTTAATAAATTGATCCATTTTCATAACATTTTTAGGATCTGCTAATACTTCTTCTATATCCTTTTCGTAAACAGCCTGTAAGCTTGTATCAAAGGTCTTGTTGTAGAAACCATTCAGTAAGCTAACAAACTCATTAGCTTTAGTATTGATAAACCTGTCCATTAGAACTTTGCGAGTTCCCTCATCTAAGCGCCCAAACTTTGCTCGATCCATACCGGCTGTGCTGCGGACTCCGTCGCCATATTCATAGTTAGCAACACCAAAGAGCATCTCTTCTAAGTCCTCGTCTGACATCTTGTCTAACTCATCATCATCGACTGTGGCTCTAACTTCATCATATTCACCCGGTACTTCTTCCACAGGCGCTGGCACAGGATAACCTCTGTCCGTCCACATCTTAACCATCTCGGGGTTGTTTTTAATCTTCTCCCAAGTTCCCTTCTGATTGTCGGTTAGTAAGTCATAGCCTTCTTGATTAGAAAGAGTAACTACAGGATCTCCGTCAACCTGTGCGTTGTCTGCGGAAACGTCAGAGCTGGTCACTGTATCAGCAACATTGCCATCTAAGTCCACTTTACCGTCTGTAGATTTACGAGTGAGGCGACCATTAACTTCAGCTAAGAAATCTTTGTGTGTTTTTTTACGCACTTTTTTTCTCTCACCGGGTGTTAGAGGGTTAGCCCAACCTTTCTCTTTCTTCGCGTCATAATAATTAGTTTCATACTCATCGCTATACCATTCCTGCATATCTGTAGTGAAGGAACCTTGAAGAGTTGGCGGGACTTGTATAAGGCTGTTTGTAATTACAACATCAGCCATCTGCATCGGAGTACCTGAGAGATGTTTAGAAATATCAAAACCTACAAGCTGTTCATCTACGCCCTCCATGAGTCTGGTGGCGTCGGCTTGGTTGAAGTTAGGATTAAATTCAATAAAATCTACAAGAGATTGTTTGTCTACTGGGATTGTGTCTCCATTAACTAATACTTCATTGCCAGCAGAGTCTAGCAATACGTCGCTTTTCATTGCGATAGACATTTCAATTTGATCTTCAAACAACTGTACATTCTTTGATGAGCTAGTTTGTTTAATGTTTGTACGCTTCTCTGCTGCAATTACTGCATCTAGTTCAATACCAGTGGATGCATTATCTCTAGTGAGACCACCATCATAAGCGGCGATGTTAGCGTTACGGACGTCTGTGTAATACTGTGAGTTGGCATCAGATCTCTCTTGGCGAACTTCCGCTTCACGTTTGTCTGTTATATCTAAACGCGCTTTGTTGAAGAGCCAAACTGTTTTATCATCTTGATATTCAACCGGGATATTCTCAGGAGCTAATAAGTAATGGTTTCCTGATTCCTGTGCTGCTAATATAATCTGCTCACGGAAAAGATCTTTACGAACTGAAGCTGGGACTGTAACACCCTCAACCACACCTAACCTTTTAAAGAGGGGTTCAAGTTGAATGTAAGTGTTCTGCGCCGATACGTTCATGTCTCTATCGGTAGATATTTCACCTGTGAGTGCTTGGTTATTTAAAAGGACTTCGCCTACTGCTGCAATCTTTTTAGAGACATCAAATTTAATTGAATCGTGGAGCTGCTTTTGTCCCTCTGCGGCTTGGGCTTGAATAACACCGTTGTTAATTTTATCTAACCCGGCGTTCCATGCAGTCTCCCAGCCAACATTTTCAAAAGCGTCCATACCTGTGCGCGTTCCTTTAGGCGTTCTGTGGGACTCTAAATGTTCTGCCATAGCTTCAGGACTTAATCGCATATCATCAGTGATGCCTGCATTAGCTTCGTTAATGGCACGAGCGCCAGCAGCCTGTCCGACTTGGTTTCTTAATTTAACTTGAAACCGTACAGGTAAGTCCCTAAAGGTGGCTAGATCATAAGGATTGTTGTCTTGACGTTCCTCTTCTAGCATATGTGCTGTAATACCAGCGAGATCGTCTGTCAGAGCTTTTACTTCGTTCTCTCTTATTTTAGCTTTAGCGTTTACAAAATCACTACCCATTCCTGCAAGAGCTTGAATGGCTTGGGCTGTTTGTGCTTTACCGCTACGTGCTAGTTTCTGTTGAGCTGTTTCAGACTGTACAAATGTATCAACCTGCTGTGCTCGTTTCTCGTAACCTTTCTGCTGTACAGCCTCACCGAAGTTTACTGTTTCTGCTAATGATTTGCTCATCCTGTTGGGCCTCCGGCTTTGTTTGCTTTAATACTCGACATTGAGCCGTAAGTGGATACACCAGTGCTTACACCTCCGGCTACTGCACCTAGTGCTGTGCCTATACCAACACCAGCGCCTTGCGATACGGAGTTGATACGAGAGGTATAGTTAGACTTAGCACCAAGACGTGACTCACCCATCTGTGCGACCTCTCTTCCAAGGTTCTGTGTAACCATAGTGTTTGCTTCTAAGCCTTGGCGTACAATGTTCTCTTGTGCTGCTAAGGTACTTTGACCAAGTGCTCCAGACTCACCCCCGGCTACCACTGCTCGTGATACTAGGGCTTTTGTTTGTAAGTCGTTTGCTAGTTGTTCTGTTGCCGCTGCTTCTTGAGCCTGCGACTGTTGTAAATTAATTTGTCTATCGGCATCCCTTTTAGCTTCTGTGGATGCTCGAACATTCTCAGCGTAAGCTTCGTCCTGAGCGTCACTTGCTGCCTGAGCTTGCATAACCCCGGCGGCGGCGCTCATTATGCCTAGTGTAATCGATACTGGTTCACACATCTTTTATCCTCACGAATTGGTAGAAGGGTTTTTGCCCTACTCCGTAATCTAATAGTTTTATAAACTTAAATCCAAGAGACTTAAGCCATTTCATCGACACCGTATTATCGGCGTCCACGTAGTTAAGCAGTAGTGAGTATTGGTCTACTTTCTCCTCCACCC
>TARA_R110000787_G_scaffold54242_1_pt1 | contig 10518 bp, 5 predicted proteins | sample TARA_R110000787 | Tara Oceans TARA_R110000787 (sample SAMEA4397920) | marine metagenome | biome: Polar Biome; feature: [DCM] deep chlorophyll maximum layer (ENVO:01000326); material: water (ENVO:00002006), including particulate matter (ENVO:01000060) such as... | depth 35 m
GGGGGTTCTCGAAAACTTAGCATTCAAACAACCGAAACCGGCAGTCGCTGAAGAGTGGATGGAGTTCGATATTCAATGGTGCTTTAACGATGTCTTTGGCGGTGATGGCAGGTACGAGGCGATTTATCAGCACTGGTGGGATACAGAAGCGGAAGAATGTGTTGATCTGGATTTTGTGTACGGCGAAACGGTGAAGGAACTTATAAATAATTTAGCAACCGTACTCGGCCGCAAGATTAAGAACGACGAGTGGTCATTAGGTTATGACGAGAGAAACGAAGATAATTAAGCCATGATCGAAGACATAGTTTTCTAGGGGGGTTTTTACGTTGCTTCACCTAAAGTACTTACACCTGCTGCTGTAGTTAACGCACCAGAACGACCACGGAATCCAGTAGTACGCTCCTCGCGACGGCGACGCATCCTAGTAGCAGCATCAACATCTAACCCAAACTCAGCCTCAGCAATAGTAGAAGCACTCAAAGCTTCTTCCTCACCTAACAACTCATCAGTCAAACCAACACGCTGACCCAACCGTTGCTGAATCTCGCGAGCCTGAACATTCTCAGCTTGCAAAGCTTCCGCAGTTTCCATATTCAAAGCTTCACCAATAGTTTGTCGTGAAGCAGCAGCTAACCCAGCCGACTCCATACGACGCCTATCCTCAAAAATGCTTGTTGCCCGCTCAGGGTCAAGATAATACGCAGTAAGATCAGAGTCTGTAATATCGTAAAAGTCTCGCAACAAACGAACTGTATCCTGGTTAGCCCCTAAACTTGCTTCCATCCCCAACTGGACACGCTCATTATATTCTTGCGGAGAAACATCACCAGCAATTAACTGATCAAAATCATCTGGCTTATCATAAAAATCAGCCGGTAATTTAGCTGCTTGACCGATCTGACGGTAACTTCTTTCCAAATCTAAATAATCAGCTTCGCTAATAGCAGGCAAATTTAATTTACGGCGTTGCGCCATAGCAGGAAAACGTGCCGCATACTCATCAGTTTCCCTAATGCTCATTGCTATCCCAGTAGCTGATTCCCCACCTATAAGTTTAGCGTTAAGTTTTGCAGCTAATGAAGCAGGCAAACCATAAAACGCTAACGTGTCTTTAATAATATCTTGAGAGTTTTTAACACTTGTTTCTTGTATGCCTTTAGATTTAGCTAACTCTGAATTAACTTTCCCTAACGTAGCTTGCGTAGTTTCAAATAAAGTTTTGTTTGTGTCTACGTCCGCAAGAGCAGTCTTTAATTGCTCTTGCAGTTCTAGCATCTCAGCATTAGGGACAGAATCACCACCGGGACCATCAGCACCACCGGTACCAGCAGGGTTCATGCGTGCCTCAAATTTTATTTTTTCATCTTCGTTGTAAGCAGCTAAAGCGGCAGCAGAAATGTCCCCAAAATAGCCATCACTTTGGCCTTCTTCTAAATAATCATTTTCAATTAAAAGGTCTTGAATATCTTTGACATTTGAATCAGAAGCACCTGAAACATTTCTGTCAGGAACTTGTATCCTATCGTCTAAAATCACCGCAGGTTTAAGTTCTAATTCTGCCATTAGCCTACCGCTCCAAACATTCTAGTAATCTGAGACGTAGCATCATAAGCTTCATCCCTAGCATTATCCGTATAACCCCACTCAGGCATACCCCGAACAACACGACCAAATTCGCTATTAGTCATAGGACGTTTCAACCCATCTGAAGAAACTTCAGACGCACTCAACGTAGTAAACAACGCTGAATCAGCACCCATAAAATCAACATTACGACCCAACAACTTCTCTGCCTGATTCTGAAACGTAGAAAAATACATTCGAGGAGTGTAACCCTGATCAATCAAACTAGCTAAACCAGGGTAATCATTTTTAGATTGCTGCCTCATACCCGCTTCTAGCTCAGTTATAGTTGATTGACCTAAATAAACTTGTTCAGCAGCATCATTCAAATAGCTTTCATCAACTTCCATCATAAACTTACCGGCATAATCTTGTATTTTATTACGGGTAATTTGAAGCTTGCTAGTAGCCGAATCTAAACTAAAACTGTTATCTTCAGCAGCATCTAAAAACTGTTGCCTAATTTCTGTAGAATCAAAACCTAAACTGTCAGCTTTGTAAGCCATTTCCCACAGATCTTGTTCATTAAGCTCATCGTCTGAAATGCCAAGCCGGTCACGTTCAGTTCTTAACGCATCCATCTTAGAATCAAGCAAACCTCTAAGATTCTCTGGAGAATCTTCGTAAGATTCTGGGGGGAAAGTCCCTCCTGCCGCTACCCATTTTTTTTGAAAAGCTTTTAACTCAGTGCTTGTATCTTTAAACCAGTTAGTTTTTTGAAACAAAGTAAGAATTTGTTCGCTGTTTGAAATACCAGTATCTCTAATGTATTCAACAATATTATTAACCTCAACCATGTTCCCCGAACCAGGAGGGTCTTCAATAGTTGCCCCTAACTGGTCGCTGCCCATTTTTAAGAAATAGCCGGACATCCCAAAGTTTTCTTGAATATATTTTTGAGTATTTTCATCAAAAACAACATCGTCATCTAAGCCACTAGGACCGCCAGGACCGCTTGGGCCACTAGGGCCACTAGGATCTGTTTCTTCCTCAACACCGAACTCAGCTTCAGCCAAAGCCATTTCATCTACATCAGCAGGCAAAGGCTGCTCACCCAAAAACTCTGCATTAGCAAAATCTTCTTCAGTTTCACGTAAACTTGTTAACGCAGCTTCTTCTTCTGCATCTTCTTCAATAGCAACTTCTATAGCTTCTTGCTCTAACTCAGGGACAACTTCTTCTTCTTCAATCCCAGCACGAACTTCTAAAGAAGACCGATCAGAATCATCTATTCGTTCATTACCTTCACGAACTCGTTCTTCAACTCTGTCAAGTTCATCTACAAAAACTTTATCTCTAACAGACAAATCTTTTCTAGGTAAAGCCCCTATTTCTTTTCTTGCTTCTGGAGAAAGAACTTTAACTAACTCATTAGGGCGACTATTTTTTCCGGCGCTTATAGAATTGTCTATTGCCCGACGTAACCTACGCTTTTCAGTTTGTGCAAAGTTTTTGTAATCAGGGTTATCTTCGATAAAAGGAACTACTTCATCTTTAGATGATCTAACTTTTTTAATAGCATTATCTATTTGAATTTCAAGTGCTTTAACTGATCTTGTTACATTATCGCCATCTATATTTATGTAACCATTTTTCCCAGGTTTAACAAAAGCAGGATCTAACTCTAGCTTAAGAGCAGCTTCTTTAACCCAAGTAGCCCATTCTTCACTAGTAAATGCGTCTTCTTTATTTTTAGTGATCTCTCCACGTTTAATCGTTATCGCTTTAGCAAGCTTTTCAGCGCCACTAATAAAACGATCAGCCGCCCCTATATAATCTTCTGCTTTTTCAAACTTATTAAATTTACCTTTCCCCATTTTAGATAAACTATTTTCAACAAACTTAAAAGCTTCACCAGATGTGAAAGCAACGGGTAAAAGTTCATCAGTGGGCGTCATATCGTCTGACAAAGTTACAAAAGAATCTAAATTCTTATCAAAATCTTTAATAATTGTTTGCGCTAATTTAGAATTTATTATAGTTGTGTAACTATCAGGGTCTTCAGGACTTACATACCCACTACGAGAAAGAGAAAGAACCACACCCCGTAAAAAATTAGAATAATCTTTTTCAGTAAAACCTGCTCCAGATTTAAGTTCTATATCAAACAATTTTGCCATTAGCCCAACCCTAACGCTTTCCAAATAGCTGACGTAGTATTAGAAGTAGAAATAGCTTTAGCTTGCATAGGATCAGCAGCTTCCGCTTGCCCCTCTAAAATGCCAGTAGCATCAAAAGCTTCAACCACCCCCCCAGACTGCTGCGCCTCATACGCTTCTAACTGAGCAGCCCGCACCAAACTAAAAGCAGCACGCCGTTCAGACTCAGTAGCCTTACGACCTAAAACGCTACCCCAGCTACTCTCTACCAAACGATCTACCTGAGTAACAGGCATAACCATTCGCACAGGATCTTTTTCTTCTTTCAAATATTTGTCTAAAGCAGCATCCATACTTTCAGCAGTAATCTCACCACTAAATCGTTCTTCTAAAGTAGGGATACCTTCAAAACCTTCACTTAAGCCCCACCTAGTTTCATTAGCAGCATCTCGCGCTGCAAAACCTAACGCCTTAACAAACTCATTAGTATCTTGCAACTCATCTATAGAAGATATAGATCCGTAATAGCCATCAACAAACAAAGCTTCTTGAAGTTCTTCTTGTTCTTCAACAGTCAACAGACCAACATACTCCATAAAGTTTTGTTCTGTAAATTGTTCAGCTTCAGTCATAACATCACGACGAACTGAACCCCCATCTTGACCTGGGATAACATCAGTAAAAGCCAATTCGGGTGGTTTATAACCTAAAATAGCGTTACTACTAGAAACAGGCAAACTGCTTAAAGCATTGCTACCATATTGAGCATTGTATTTTTCTAAGGTCATCAAACTTCCTGCCAGCTATCATATTCAATAGTATCATTCTCTAAATACCTATCAAATATTGTTGTGAATTGAGGGACGTTTCTTATAGACACTCTCGCGTTTTCCCATAAATCTTCTAAATCTTGGTTGTTACGGTTCTTGATAGAACGCATATCTAAATCACCGCTTTGTTCAGCACGGTTAGCTAACTCTTGCTGGATTGCGTCACGAACTTCCATGTACTCGTTAAGTTGAACAAGCTCAGGACGGTAATCAAACGTGTCATCATCTAACACTTTTTTGAAACCTTTAATAATTTTAGTTAGCTCTAAAGGATCTTGAGGAGCTTTATACTCTTCCCACCACAACGGATACTTAGAACGCAAATCTGTTTTAGCGTTTTCAAGAATCGTTCTTAAGTCCATATTGCTTTTAGCTCTCAAACTAGCTGACCCAGACACTTGAGAACGACGCTCTAACTCGTCATACACAGCATTCCGTACACCGCCCCATTCTGTCCACCCTAAATTTTCTTGAGGCTTACGCAAAATCTCTTCAGGCGTAGCACGCTCACGTCGCCCTTCAGCTATCTCAGTTTTGTATACTGCATAGTTAAACTCAAATTGGACATCTTCAGCCCCAACTTTACCAATAATGAAATCTTTCAATAAAGGATTATTGTCAGCAAAATCTTTGTGCTGCTGATACTTTTCTTCGCCTTGTAAAGTTCCTGAAGCAACACCACGCACCATGGTACGGCGGGCAGTTAAAGCAAAAAACTCTTCTCCGTGTTCTTTCAACAACCAAGTAGTTGCATCTTCAAAACCATCTTTCTCAGTTTTTTTGCGGTACCCCTGGATTACGTCATGATAAGGAGATTGTACAGAAAAAGACATTGGGATAGCTAACCCAGCTAACGCTCTAATTTTTAAAAGATCTGTAGTTCGACGTTCAGCTTCTTTTTCAAAGTTACCAATCATTTCTTCATCAAGAATTTCGTTACCATTCAATTCCCATTGAACAGCTAAATCAATAGAAACTTGAGCCAACATTTTTTGGCGTTCAGCCGTATTAAAATAAGCGCCTGCTATACGACGCACAAATGTAGGTTCAATCTGTTGAGCTACACGACCAACCATAGAAGTACCTTCAGAAGCCCCGTAAGGAAGCATCCAATCTAAAGATTCTTGAAGCCCAGGATTTCTTATAATAGTTTCGCTAGCAACAGAACTTACAAGCGGCCCGAAACCTGGAAGCCCAGCAGAAATCATAGACATTGATTGAGGGTTTAAACGTAAACTTGTAAAACCTAACTCGCCAAGTTTACCAAACGCTTTTTTACCCATTAACTCTTTACTTAATAAACCTTCAGGTAATCTCCAGACAAATTGAGTGTTACCTTCTTCGTCTTCTGTTTCTAACGCTTTAAAGTACCGAATCCCTCTTGCAACAAACACAGGATTTTTGACAGCTAACCCTGACCAAGTAGTAATAACTTCTTGCCATGCACCATAGAACGGCATCATGGAACCAACCATTTCTTCAAACCGTCCACGTTCAGCAAGATCGTAAAGAAGACTTCTAGTCTCATTTAAACCTTGACGACGAGCAGCAGTTTCAATACTTTTTAAACGATCAGGAGTTAAACTATAACTGCCATCAGCGTTACGGTAAGCTTGCACTCGACGTGCAACTTCTCGACGGTACACCCCAGCAAACACTGTGCTTCGAGAAAGATTATCTACAGGCATTGTGCCTAAAGATTTCATAACCCCATCAATGCGACTTCCTGCTTTAGCAAATACTGAAGCGCTTTCAAGAGAACTAGCTACTGTAGATTCACCAACAACTCGGCCAAAGTTACCAAAATTTAAAGGGTCAATTTCTCGAACAGTTTCAATAGCTTTCAATACATCATCTGTTTTTGTAGCTTTTGTAAGAGCCGGAACGACGTGCTGTTCCCAAGAAATATCTTGGCCTCTAAACAACCGTTGCCGAGTAACCTCAAAAATGTCGTCAACATCTCCTACTTTAACAATAGGTAAAATGTCTGTAGTTTCTCGACGAACCGCTGCTACCCATTTAATAATATTTTCATCCGTAGCTGTGTGCATAGGCATAGCTTCTCTAAGACGTTTAGCGTCATTACTCTTAACCCACCTAAATATAGTTTCGTCGCTTTTAGTACGGTCCCAAAAAAGTCTTGTAAAATCTTGAAACTCTCTACCGTATTCTTCACCTTCAGGTTTCCATTGTTTATTAACAGTGTCATCGTAAGCATTCCCAAACGTTTTAGGATTTTTATTAACAACGTCATCGTAAGCTATGCTTTTCCTTGGGCGAAGAACATCACTTATTTCTTGGGTGGATTGTTTGTTAATACTATTAGCTATAGCTTTATTAGATTTGTCTGACGACAAAGCTTGCTTATTCATTTGCACTTCGTAAGGGGTGTCACCAAATTGATTACTAAATTTAAAGCCACCCATATAATATCCGCCAACTCTGGCGTCGCTCATGAGTTGGCCTACTTTATCAAAGTTCATTAAAGCTTTAGAAACTTCAGGGTCTAACTCGCCTTTAATACGTTTTAACTCTCGATCAGTTTTGTTTTTAAATATTGAATTTCGTGAATTATCTACTTGTTGAACATAAGGTCCACGTAACAAAGTTTTAGATTGCAACTCTAAAAGTTCTGAAGCTTTAGTTAAATTCTTAACTTCAGTTGCTGCTTGGTCCATAGTTAAAGTTTTGTTGGAACCTTCAGCTTTTTTCCAAATAGAAGCTACTTCATCATCTAACTGCGATCTAGCTATACTTCTTAAATCATCAGCAAACGTAGTCCCAATTTCTTTAATAGCTAACGTTCTCATAGACTTACGAGCGTACAATCCGTACATTCCCGCAGCAGCTAAACCAGCAGGCCCCATAGCAAACATCCCTAAAGCCGACAAAGCTCCGGTACGTCTAACTATTCGGCTTCTGCCATACTCATCATTAATAGTTCCTTTAACTAACTTTTCGACTTCATCTGCACCAAACTCGTCAGCATATTTAGAATACAAAGCCCCTACATCGTCAGAAGTTTCTATACCTTTTTCAGTTAACTGATTACGCATTTTCTGGATAGAAGGACTCATAACGTCAATGCCTTGGCGTCTAAACCAAGCCGCTCTTAGATCGCCAAACCCAGCCATCACTCCACGCATAGTATCTATGCCGCCAAGAAGAGCAGCAGATCTACCTAACTCATCTGACAAAACTCGGATAGGCCACGCTGGACGCAACAACACAGATTTTTTCCAAACACCAGTTAACTCTTGCACCATATCTTGCGAAGATTTTAACCCTTTACCAAGAGTGCCTTTGTCAAACAAATCAGAAATAAGATCGTACCGAGGTACAATAGAAGCTTCTCGTAATTGTTGAGGAGTAAAATTTTCTACGTGGCGTCGATATTGCTGCATTCCTTCTTGAGCCATATCGAAACTTAAAGAACCATTACCGTAAACTCTTGCGTTCATGCTTTGAGCATTCAAACTAGCTTGAGCAGAATCAATATTTCCTTTCATTCTCCTCAACGCTAATCTCAACACATCTTGTTTATCTTTATCAGCTACTCCTTTAAGAATCTTGTCGCCAAAAAGATTAATAACGCCTTCGTTAATATCTTTTATAGTCCTAGTAAATAATGCTTTGCGAGCACCTTGGTCCATACGAGTCCATTGGCCTAACAACTCATCACTATTTATTTTTTGATATTCAAAAATGTTTACGCCACCAGCTTTAACTCGTTCAGCGTCACGAATCATTCTTTGAAACTGAGTAAAGCTTTGATCCGGGTCATCCCATTTCATTAACCCTTGAGGCACACGTTCATGGAACACAGAAACTTTTCTTCCAACAGCAGAAGTAGCTGCACCTAAGTAAGGAAGATCAGAAACAAATGTGCTTACCCCGTAACCTAAACCTTGGATTATGTTAACTTTAGGAGCTTTTAATAAAACACCAAATTGCCCTTCGCCTACTACATCTTTAATAATCATGTCAGCAGCGGCTGTAATTAATTGTGGCTTTTCGTTTAAAGCTTCAAAACGAGCATTAGCTGCAATCGAATCTTCAGTTTCATCAACAAACTTTGATAACTTTCTTATGTCAAGTTCTTTCATGTTTAAAGCGTCAACAAAAGGCAACTCTGATGCAGCGTTAGAAATATCTTTAGCTATGTCTCGTTCAGCTATAGCAATCTTGTTTTCTAACTCAGTTATTTTAGAACCAAACGATTCTGTAGTTTGAACAGTTTCATCAAACGCATCAACTAACGCATCAGAAAGATCCCCGCCTGACCCAACAGGAGTAGCGGCTTGAGCATTTCGTGCTTCTAATTTAAGATTTTCTAACTGGTTGTATTGTTCAGATAATTTAGTTAAAGCTCCGTTAGGTTGAAGCGAGTTGCTCCACGCTGAAGCTGAATCTTCAATTAAAGCTCTAGCTTTAGGATCACCCATAGCTAAACGCACAACAAGTTTACGACTATTTTTTACAGCAGTCCCTGCCCCAACAGCGGCTTCTCCCGAAGTACGAGCTAAAGCATATGCTAATTCAGGAGTAAACCCTTCAGTGTCCCCAAACTTTTTTTGTATTTTGCCAGCTAACGCATCTACTAAAGATTTATCTCCTTCAGAAAGAACGCCTTCTTTATAAAACGTTTCGCTAAATGTACCATCTAAAGTGTCAGCTAAATCGTCTATCTGTTTGCTAAACTGAGAAAACCCTCTTGTCTCTACAAACTTTTCGGCACCGGTCCCCATCCATCTACCGTTACGAGACCATTTAGTAGCCATCATTATAGGCTTACCTATAAAGTTTAATGGGTCTAATATTATGTTAGCTAACGCATCAGTTGTACCTGATATAAGTTGGTACATGCTTGTATCTTGGGCAGCGGCTACTTCTTCTTCGTCTAAAATGTTTCCTGCTAAAGCAGCTAAAGCTACTGATTGGCCTAAGCTTCTAGTTTCTGCAATGTCCCATGCACGACTCCAAGTGTCCGTATCAAATAGTTCCCCAAAACCGCCGCCATCAGAAAAAGTTATATCAGCAAGAGTAACAGCAGCCCCAAGCGGGTCATCGATTAAAGTTTTGTAAGTTAACGTAGCAAAGTCCATTACCGGGGTAAGGACACTTTCGCTTACGTTTCTTATGGGTTCTGGGATAGCACCAATAATGGTACCGCCTACACCTTCAGGTCCAATAGCGCCTTGCAAAGCGCCACCTTCTCCTAATATATTGTCGTTAAACGATCCCCAGATAGTGTCAGCTATGCCGTCGCCTTCAAATTCGTCTTCGTCTGTTAAACCTTCTTGGATAATATCTCCAACAAACTCAACAGATTTAGCTCCTGTTTGAAAAGCCCCTTGAGCTATTTTAGAAATAAAACCCCATGCACTCATTCGGTTTCCGTTCTTGGAACTTGAGCTTGCATAGCTCTAACGACCCTACGGGTAGAAGGAGAAGCTAAAGGAGAAGAAGCTAATTGCAACATAGAAGACATAATACGTCCCATGTTGGGACTTTTTAAAGGGGAGTTTGGACGAGGCACTACATCTGCTTGGGTATTAATAGATTGTGTTGGTAGTTGAGATGGACGATTTAATGCGCCATCACCACCAGGGACTACTTTAGGTGCAGCCATTGGACTAATTGATTCTTCCATAGGAACCGCAGCTAGCGCTTGTTCTTGAACTTTAGCTTTCCCATAACCTTGACCTGTGAATCCGCTTTCAGCCATGATGATGAACTTTCCATTCTTTAGGGTAACCGCATACAACGCAATCCGCAGACTCGCTAGACGAAGGTTTAAACTGCATAACTTTAGATCCTTTACCTTTTCTTGGCATTACAATGCACCAAGCAACGCACCAAGATCCCCACCTGCTTGACCCGGAGGAGCTTCAACTGATCGACCTTCCGCACCCATTCCTGGCATAGCTAACCCAGGTTGAGCCGCTGGCGCAGCCGCATCA
>TARA_R110000787_G_scaffold234375_3_pt1 | contig 10512 bp, 8 predicted proteins | sample TARA_R110000787 | Tara Oceans TARA_R110000787 (sample SAMEA4397920) | marine metagenome | biome: Polar Biome; feature: [DCM] deep chlorophyll maximum layer (ENVO:01000326); material: water (ENVO:00002006), including particulate matter (ENVO:01000060) such as... | depth 35 m
CGTAGAAACTCACGGATCGTTAAAACAGATCGCCGTTTCTTTAAATAAAATTGCCAATGATATTCGTATGATGGCATCTGGACCAAGATCTGGAATTGGAGAAATTATCATCCCTGCGAACGAACCAGGAAGTTCTATCATGCCAGGAAAAGTAAATCCAACGCAAGCTGAAGCTATTACAATGGTTTGTGCACAAGTAATGGGAAATGATGTTGCTGTAACTGTCGGTGGAACTCAAGGGCATTATGAATTGAACGTTTTTAAACCAATGATGGCAGCAAACGTATTGCAATCTGCTCAGTTGATTGGAGATGCTTGTGTCTCTTTTGATGTAAATTGTGCAGCTGGAATTGAACCAAATCATACAAGAATTAACGAATTATTGAATAACTCTTTAATGTTGGTAACTGCATTGAATACCAAGATTGGATATTACAAAGCTGCTGAAATTGCAAATACAGCACATGCAAACGGAACCACTTTAAAAGTAGAAGCAGTACGATTGGGATATGTAACGCCAGAGCAATATGACGAATGGGTAAAACCAGAAGACATGATTGGGAGTTTAAAGTAAATAGAATAACACAACATGATAAAAGCTGCACTTTATTTTGCAGCTTTTTTTATCGAATTAAATACAGAAAATATGAACAACCACGAAGAGTTTATGAGTGAAGCTGTAAAAGCGGCTTTAAAAGGAATGAATAATAATGAAGGTGGTCCTTTTGGTTGTGTTGTTGTAAAAGACGGTGAAATTATTGGAAGAGGAAATAACAAAGTAACTTCTACAAATGATCCTACTGCACATGCAGAAGTAACTGCCATTAGAGATGCATGTACCAATTTAGGTTCTTTTCAATTGGATGGATGTATTGTGTATACTTCTTGCGAGCCTTGTCCGATGTGTTTGGGTGCTATTTACTGGGCAAGACCAGATAAAGTGTATTATGGAAGCAATCAAATAGATGCAGCCAATATTGGTTTTGATGATGAGTTTATCTACAAAGAGATTCCGTTACCGTATGAAAAGCGAAGTATTCCGTTTGAACAAGTAGGAAGAGAAATTGCATTAGAACCTTTTCAGAAATGGTCAGCAAAACAAGATAAAATTGAATATTAATAAAAAAGCCGAAACATTTGTTTCGGCTTTTTTATTACAAATATCTCTCTTTAAAAATTTTAATATGATGTTGTTGGTGTCCCGACATTAGATACCCTATAGCTCTCACAGAAATTGCATTACCAGAAGCAGTACCGATTCTTAGTAAAGCTTCGGCTGAAAAACTCTTAAATAATGTTATAGAACTAGCTCTTACAGATGTAAACTCTTCTAAAAGATCTTGAAGTTCTCTTCCATTTGCATCAACATTATCGTTATAATCATCTTGATCAAAGCCTTGTAAATCCGTTGTGTCATTTCTAGCAAAACGCAATGCTCTATAAATAAAAATACGTTCTGTATCTATAATATGAAGCAACAATTCTTTAATAGTCCATTTTCCTTCAGCATACACAAACAACTCTTTTTCTTTAGGAAGTTTAGAGACAACTTCTTCCAATTCGCTGCTAGTTTCTATTAAATTTTCTATGATAGATAAACCATTCTTTGTCAAATGATCTATATAGGTCTTAAAGTATGGGTGGTATTCATCTTCTGACAACATAAAGTTTTCTTTTTTTAGTGTAAGTTTGTTTCACGAAAGTAATCAATTCATATGACAACTTTATTCATCAATATTAAAGAACTTATTCAAGTTAGAGACGCTTCAGTAGAGAAAATATCTGGAAAAGAAATGAGCGTTTTACCCATATTAAAAAATGCTTTTTTATTGATTAAAAATGAAATTATCATCGATTTTGGAATCATGGAATCATTAGATAAAACTTCCGCTGATAAAATTATTGACGCTGAAGGAAGATTGATTTTACCAACTTGGTGTGATAGTCATACACATTTAGTATTTGCTGATACAAGAGAAGAAGAATTTGTAGACAGAATTCACGGATTAACCTATGAAGAAATTGCACAGAAAGGTGGAGGGATTTTAAACTCAGCGAAGAAACTACAAAACAAGTCAGAGGATGAATTGTATGATGATGCTGCTAACAGATTATTAGATCTTATTAAAATGGGAACTGGAGCTATTGAAATTAAGTCAGGATACGGGTTAACGGTAGAAAGTGAACTTAAAATGCTTCGAGTTGTTAAAAGGTTGAAAAAGGAGTTTACACTTCCTATCAAAGCAACTTTCTTGGGAGCACATGCAATTCCTACAGAGTTTAAAGAAAAAAGAGAAGAGTATATTTCATTAATTATCAATGAAATGCTTCCCAAAATAGCTAAAGAGAAACTAGCCGATTACATAGATGTTTTTTGCGAGAAAGGATATTACACACCTGAAGAAACGAATCAAATTTTAAAAGCTGGAAAAAAGTACGGATTGATACCAAAAGTTCATGTAAATCAATTCAATTCTATCGGAGGGATTAACGTTAGTGTTGAAAACGATGCATTGTCTGTAGATCATTTAGAAGTTTTAACTGAAGAAGATTTAGAGGTTTTAAAAAAATCGAATACTATGCCTGTTTCACTTCCCTCCTGTTCATTCTTTTTAGGGATTCCTTATACCAATGCTAGAAAAATCATGAATTCAGGTTTGCCATTGGCCTTGGCTTCAGATTATAATCCTGGTTCTACTCCATCTGGAAACATGAATTTTGTGGTTTCTTTAGCGTGTATTCAATTAAAAATGACTCCTCAAGAAGCTATTAATGCAGCAACCATTAACGGAGCTTTTGCTTTAAATTTGTCTAATAAAACAGGGAGTATAACCAGAGGAAAACTAGCAAGCTTTATGGTTACAAAACCAATAAACTCCTTTAGCTTTTTACCTTATAATTTTGGTCAAAATAATATCGAAAAAGTATATTTAAAGGGTAAAGAAATAGAATAATTAAATATTATTTTTTAGGTTTAATAAAACCTATTATTTTACCAAACAATGTTTCTGGCTCTTCATTTTCATGATAACCATTACCATACTTACCATAACCGTATCCATAGCCGTATCCATAGCCGTATCCATAACCATAGCCATAACCATATTTACTTTTGATACTAAAGTCATTAAATATATAACTGATATTGGTAACCTCTTTATTTAAATATTTACTGTCAATCATCTTCATCATTCCTAGTTCAGAATAGTTTTGTCTAACAACATAACAAATAGCATCGGAGTATTTAAATAATTCTAAAGCATCAGATACTAATCCAACTGGCGGTGTATCAATAACAATATAATCATAGTCTTTCTCAAGTTGATGAATCAACTTATCACAAGCTTCACTTAATAAAAGTTCAGAAGGGTTTGGTGGTATAGGGCCAGATAATATAATATCTAAATTTGGCACTTTTGATTTGGTTATTATTTCTGGTATTGTTTTCTGATTAATTAAATAATTAACAACACCAACATCATTGTTTAATTCAAAATCTGTGTAAATTTTTGGTTTTCTTAAATCTAAACCAAGTAAAACCGTTTTTTTACCACTCAGTGCGAAAACAGTAGCCATATTAATAGAAATCATAGTCTTCCCTTCCCCACTTACAGAAGATGTTAATACTAGTGTTTTACCTCTTTTTGTCTCGTTAACTTTATTGTTAAATAAAAATTGAATATTAGAGCGCAAAGCTCTAAATGACTCAGCAACAGAAGACTTAGGTCGTTCAAAAACAGCTAAATTATTTAATCCAATATTCCTTCCGACAACTCCTAAAACTGGAATTTTATATTTTTTTTCTATTTCATCAATAGTATGAACTTTATTATCTAAAAGTTCGCGAATAATAATATAAAACAGTGGTAAAATAACACCTAACATGATACCAACTAAGTAATTAAAAGTTGGTTTTGGATATATAGGTCCCTGACCTAAATCTAGAGCAGTATCTATAACTTTCACATCTGGAACACTTGCCTCTACAGCAGCACTTGCTTCATATTTTTTTTGTTTAAAGTAACTATAATAAAATTCAGAGAATTCATAGTCTTTTCTATATTTAAGAAGTTTTTGCTCCTTTTTTGGTAATTTCTTAAGTTTATATTCAAATGAAGATAATTCTTTTTCATTATCATTTTTGTTTCTGTTAAGAGTTTTTCTGTTATTTGAAAAATTCTCATATAAATTATCTTTTATCTGTTCAATTTTTTTAACTAACTTTTGATATTCTGGATGTATGGGTTGAACCTGATTTTTTAAAATTTCTAGTGCGGTTGATTCTATGATAAGTTCAGATATCATTGAAGAAATTTTTGAGTCTTCTAATTGAACAAATGCTGGAACTGGAACTGGATCTTGATAAATAGTGTTTAATCTAATATATCTTTCAAGGATATCTAGTTCTTTAATCTGTTCTTCAGTTTTTCTGAGGTCTAGAGCTATCGTTCTAGTTTTTAAGAATATTTCATTACCCTCAATAGAGAGATTATAAATATTATTTTCTTTTTTAAAATTTTCTTCTTCCCTTTCAATAGTTTGTAACTTATCTGCTTCTATTTTAAATAAATTATCAATATATTTAACTGTTTTTGTAGCATAAAGGGTTTTTTGTTTTTGCTTATCTCTTGATAATACTTGAACAGACTCATTTAAATAATCTACAATTCTATTTTTGTTAGCCCCTCCCATTGATAAATTTAAAAGAGAAGCTCCTTTTGTTACATTACTAATTCCAACTCCTCTGAATGACCCAACAGTACCATTAAAGTTTCTGAATCGAATATAAAAAATTTGATTTGGAATTATATTTAATTTAGTTGTAAAAATATTAAGATCTAAAAAAGGAGTTTTTACATGTGTTCCTATAGAATCATCTACATTAAAAAAATACGTTTGAGAAAATGTTTTATCAGTGGTATTATATACTTTAGAAAAATCATTGCCAGAATATCTTATTAAAGCATTATATCCTGAAGGATTAAAATCTGCTGTAAGTCTAAATTGATTGTTTTCTAGTGTTTCTAACTTTATTATGTTATTGTATAATTGATGAGAACTACTATCAATTTTTACTTTAAATGGCGTTTTACCATAAGCATCTTCCATTCTATATCTACCATCTTGAAGGTATTCTATATAGAATTGAAGTTTAGATACAACTTTTTCATTATGAGTTCTAGATCTTAAAATAATTTTAACAGTTTCTAAAATATCACTAGCACCACCCCAATTAAAAGTCAAATTAGTACCAGAAGAAAAAAGTGGGTTTGTAGTTTCTTTAACAGAAATAACTGTGTTTAAGCTATAAAGTTTTGCCCTATAACCATTTAAAAATCTAGCAATAATTAAAGAAATAATAATCGTTACAAGAAACAATTGCCAATATCCCAAAACTTTAAAGATGTAATATTTAACATCAAAAGAACTTTGTTGCTCTTGACTTTGTGCATTACTAGGTTGTGCTTTGAAATCTGGGTTCATATAGTTATAATCCTCTAGTAATTAAAATAGTAGAAGTTATTAGTGTAAAAATTGAAACAAAAGTTGTTAGCGATGATAAACCTGTAGTACCTGTTCCCCAAGATTTCTGTCGTAAAGGCATCACATTTATATAATCATTATTCTTAATGAAGAATATTTCAGAAGTTAAAGCTTCTATTTGTGTCAAGTCAATATTATATTTCTTAGCACCTAACGGTGTAATTCTCAAAACCTCAACATTTGTTCTATTCCCTACTGTTGAGATATCTCCAGAATTTGTAATTGCATCTATAATACTTAATTGATTTTGATAAACTACTTTTGGTCCAGGGCTTCCAATTTCACCCATAATAGTATATTTTATTCCATCTAGGTTTACCGTTACAAAATAGCCTTCATCATCTTTAAGATATTTTGAAATTTCTTCTTCAAGTTTCAATCTAACTTCTTTAGTAGTATACCCTAAAACATTAATCTCTCCAAAAGTTGGCATCCTTATATTTCCCTGTCTATTAATAGCATAAGAAACACCTGCAGATCCTAGTCCAACTACTGATGAACTTGTTGATTTAAGAAAAGCTTTAACCAATTCTTCATTGTCAGATTTAACATCTATAGAAATATTATCACCTACTTGTAATTTGTATGGAGCATCATTTATCTTATGTATTTCTTTTTTTTCGACAGGATTTCCTTGTAAATAAATCAATTTTTTAACAGGAACACAGGAAGATATAAAAGCTACAAATAACAGAAAAAAGAATATTTTTTTCATAAGACTTAATAAATTTGTTGACACAAATATAATTTTTATAAGTGGAACCCAATAAATTTTCTATTAATTTCGTAAACAAATTCTAAAGAACTTGTTTTCTAACATTATATCGTATTTAAGATTTATTTTAAAATCAAAAAATCAGCATGGTATTCATTCTCCATTTGTCTTTGATTTAACAACAAAGTGCTTTTATAAAAATTTAAAATACAGACACTTAAATGTTTTTTTTAAATTTAAAAAAGAGTTATTATCAAACACTTCAAAAATACAAGTTACAGATTTTGGCGCGGGTTCAAAAATCTTTTCATCTAACGAAAGGAAAATATCAAACATTACAAAACATGCAGGGATTTCTAATAAAAGAGCAAAATTATTATTTAAACTAATACAATATTTCAAACCAGATACTATTTTAGAAATCGGAACCTCTTTAGGTTTAAGCACTGCTATTTTAGCTCTCTCAAACTCAAATTCGAAAATAATAACTTTAGAGGGTTGCAATGAAACGGGAAATATTGCAACTAAAATGTTTAAAAAGTATGATTTAAAAAATATCCAGTTATTGATTGGAAACTTTAATACTACACTACCAAAAGAATTAAAAAATAATCAATTCGACTTCATTTATTTTGACGGGAATCACACTAAAAAAGCGACTATAGAATATTTTGAAGCTTGTCTATTATCTATTCATAACAATTCTGTTTTATTATTTGACGATATTCACTGGAGCAAAGAAATGGAAGAAGCTTGGGAAGAAATTAAAAATCACCCCAAAGTTACAGTCACGATAGATACTTTTCAATGGGGATTTGTTTTTTTTAGAAAAGAACAACAAAAAGAACATTTTACCATCAGAGTATAAAAACTTAAATTTGCAACATGAAGATTTACACAAAAACTGGAGATAAAGGAACAACTGCATTATTTGGAGGAACAAGAGTTCCAAAACACCATTTAAGAATAGAGTCTTACGGAACGATAGATGAATTAAATTCTTATATTGGATTGGTAAAAGACCAGGCCATTAATGAGGAGACAAAAAATGTTCTCATCAAAATTCAACATGATTTGTTCACTTTAGGATCTATGTTAGCAACACCTGTTGATAAAAAAACTTTAAAAAGTGGAAAAGAGCGATTAAATATTCCGAAAATTGATACTGAATCTATTCTATACTTAGAAGATCAAATAGATGAAATGAATACCAAGCTTCCTCAAATGACACATTTTATTCTTCCTGGAGGACATACAACGGTGTCATTCTGTCATATTGCTAGGTGTGTTTGTAGAAGAGCAGAGCGATTATCTGTTTCTTTAAGTGAAGAAGAAGAAATAAATCCTGACGTTTTAAGATATTTAAACCGACTTTCTGACTACCTTTTTGTGCTGGCACGGAAGTTGTCACAAGACTTATCAGCTCAGGAAGTTAAATGGATTCCTGAGAAATTATAACTAAGTTCTTTTTTTATTAATATATATTTCGAAAATAACTTGCTTTTTTCAGTAAAAAATTTACTTTTGCAGAAAATTAAATCCTATAGAAATGTATTGGACTTTAGAACTTGCATCTTATTTAGCAGATGCACCATGGCCGGCAACAAAAGATGAATTAATAGATTATGCTATTAGAACCGGAGCACCTCTAGAAGTAGCTGAGAATTTACAAGAGATTGAAGATGAAGGCGACGCGTATGATTCTATCATTGAGATTTGGCCAGATTATCCGACCGAAGAAGATTATCTTTGGAACGAAGATGAATATTGAAACACACAATCAAACAATCAAAAAAAGTCTCTCATGAGGCTTTTTTTTTGTTTACTTTTAAAGCCTTTTATCTTAATAAAAAAAGTAAAGACAAAAACATACCATAAAGAATGAATATCTTAAATTCAGTAATTAAAATATTTGTTGGAGATAAACAACAAAAAGATTTAAAAATACTACAACCAATTGTAGCACAAGTGAATGCTTTCGAAGCTACATTATCAAACTTATCTAATGATGAATTAAGAGCTAAGACAAGTGAATTTAAGATAAAAATAGCGGAAGGAACTAAAGTTTTTACTGATAAAATAGTCGCATTAGAAAAAGAAGCTGAAGAAGCAGAAATTGATCGACAAGAAGATATTTTTACAGAAATTGATTCTTTAAAAGATCAAGCATATGAGGCTTCAGAAGTTGTCTTGACAGAAATTATGCCAGAAGCTTTTGCAGTGGTGAAAGAAACGGCTAAGCGTTTTGTGCAAAATGAAGAAGTTGAAGTTACTGCTAGCCCTTTCGATAGAGAACTTTCTGCGACAAGAGAGCATGTTGTTTTAGAAGGTGATAAAGCGTTTTGGCAAAATTCTTGGGATGCAGCTGGAAAACCAGTTACTTGGGATATGATTCATTACGATGTGCAATTAATTGGTGGATCTGTTTTACATCAAGGTAAAGTTGCTGAAATGATGACTGGGGAAGGAAAAACATTAGTTTCTACCCTACCCGTTTATTTGAATGCCCTAACTGGAAAAGGAGTTCACCTAGTAACGGTAAATGATTACTTAGCTAAACGTGATAGAGCCTGGATGGCTACCATGTTTGAATTTCACGGATTAAGCACAGATTGTATCGATTTTCATCAACCAAACTCAGAAGAAAGAAGAAAAGCATACAACGCAGATATTACGTACGGAACCAATAACGAATTTGGTTTCGACTATTTGCGTGATAATATGGCTAGCTCTAAAGAAGATTTAGTTCAAAGAGCTCCTAACTATGCAATTATTGATGAAGTAGATTCTGTTTTAATTGATGATGCTAGAACTCCACTGATAATTTCAGGTCCGGTTCCACAAGGAGATCGTCATGAATTTAATGAGTTAAAACCTTTAGTAAATGATTTAGTAGTTCAACAAAATAAATATTTAGTTGGAGTTTTAGCTGAAGCAAAAAAGTTAATCGCTGATGGAAACACAAAAGATGGTGGTTTCTTATTATTGCGAGTCTACAGAGGAATTCCAAAAAACAAAGCATTAATTAAATTTTTATCTCTAGAAGGTGTAAAACAAGTTTTACAGAAAACTGAGAATATGTATATGGCAGACAACAATAAGTTGATGCCAGAAGTAGATGCTGAATTATGGTATGTAATTGAAGAAAAAAATAACTCTATCGATTTATCAGATAAAGGAATTGCAGCTTTATCTACCAATACAAGTGATGAAGATTTCTTTGTACTACCAGATTTAGGAGTAGAAATTGGACACATAGATGCTACAGAAGAGACTTCCGAAAAGAAAGCCGAATTAAAAGAAAGCTTATACAAAGACTTTAGCGTAAAAAGCGAACGTATTCATACTATGAATCAATTGCTAAAGGCCTATAGTTTATTTGAAAAAGATACAGAATATGTTGTTGTAGACAATAAAGTAATGATTGTTGATGAGCAAACGGGCCGTATTATGGACGGTAGACGATACTCAGACGGTTTACATCAAGCCATTGAAGCAAAAGAAGATGTGAAAATTGAGGATGCTACACAGACTTTTGCAACAGTTACATTACAGAACTACTTTAGAATGTATCGTAAGTTATCTGGAATGACAGGAACTGCGATTACTGAGGCTGGAGAGCTTTGGGAAATCTACAAGTTAGACGTGGTAGAAATCCCAACAAACAAACCTTTACTAAGAGACGATAAACAAGATTTTATTTACAAAACTACTCGTGAAAAATACAACGCTGTTATTGAAGATGTTGTTCAGTTAGTAGCCCAAGGAAGACCAGTTTTAGTAGGGACAACTTCGGTTGAAATTTCTGAATTATTGGGTAGAATGTTACAAATGCGTAAGATTAAACACAATATCTTAAATGCAAAATTACATAAACGGGAAGCTGATGTAGTTGCAGAAGCTGGTAATCCAGGAATTGTAACAATTGCAACAAACATGGCAGGTCGTGGTACGGATATTAAACTATCTGATGAAGTAAAAGCTTCTGGTGGTTTGGCAATTATTGGTACAGAAAGACATGATTCTCGTCGTGTAGACAGACAATTACGTGGTAGAGCTGGACGACAAGGTGATGTTGGTTCATCTCAATTCTATGTTGCTTTAGATGACAACTTAATGCGTTTGTTTGGTTCTGATAGAATCGCTAAAATGATGGATAGAATGGGATTAAAAGAAGGCGAAGTAATTCAGCATTCTATGATTTCTAAATCTATTGAACGAGCACAGAAGAAAGTAGAAGAAAACAACTTCGG
>TARA_R110000787_G_scaffold79469_4_pt1 | contig 10499 bp, 12 predicted proteins | sample TARA_R110000787 | Tara Oceans TARA_R110000787 (sample SAMEA4397920) | marine metagenome | biome: Polar Biome; feature: [DCM] deep chlorophyll maximum layer (ENVO:01000326); material: water (ENVO:00002006), including particulate matter (ENVO:01000060) such as... | depth 35 m
AACGGATACACTTACGGGCGATCCGCTGAAAAGACGGCACCTCGACAGAATCCTTGCCGGTGCCGTTGCGGACCATGATTGAACTCATCTCATCCCTAGTCAGGCGAGGGTGAAACTCGAACCTCAAGGTGTCGCCATCCTCAGTCGTGATACTTAGCGCCGGAAGGTCATTGTCCAACAAACTAATGTGCATCATTGCCCCTGCCCCTCGTTTTTGTGATCAAATACCTATTTCTTCTTGTCAGACTTGGCCAGCTTCGGTGCCACCTTCGGCTTGGCCATCCTCTTGCGAGCGGCCTCTACAGCGGCCCCCCACTTAATCTTCACCTGCTGTGGTTCTTGATCCCAGACATCTGGTCGCGATGCCCAAATCTCGACACTTTCAGAATCGTCGCGTCTCATTTATTTCCCTTATGCCGTATAAGCGGAAGCGAGTGCTAGTGTTGAGTCCCTGAAATGGCTATTCGTCCGAACATCGAACACTGTTTTGAGGTCCACTTCGACCAAGGGCGATGCGACACCTACATCCACAACACCGACTAATGGGATCTGGACATCGATGTCAGAAGATGCGTCTCCACTATTCGCTGCGAATTCTTCCGTGACTCTCATATTCGGAAGGACGATATCCAATGTTTCGTTGGCACCGTTCGAGAACCGTAGAGTACAGACGATCTTCTGGTTATTAACCATCGCCGTCAGGAAGCCTGGATCGACATAGGACATACCCAGAGTAGCGGTCACCGAAGGCCTGCCATCCGTCAACAGGGAACCGAATTCATCTGAACCCAAGTTGTCACGACCATTGATACCGTTGGTCATCTCAACTGATACTGAATCCATCCAGTCGGTGAAGGTTGCGACTACGTCACCTGCGTTAATAGTCAGTGCTGCCAACGAGAACGTATCTGGCGCAAACACCTTCTGGGTGCTTAGGGAGCCATTGATTCCTGGACCCCAAGTCGCGGCAGCGTAATCCGCTAACTCGTTGGCGGTACGACCGAATCCATCGGCTGTGATCTGGAGTACCGAATCAGCGCCACGCGAACACTCAAACATCAGTTTGTTGGTGATGCAGTTGTCGATGGAAATACCATTGCCCGTGTCACCGAGGTCGCCATGACCATAGAGCCACTCGAGCCCTATCGTGTAGGCGTCACTCATCGTCACTAGCTCGCCATAAGTACCGGCTGCGGGATCGTATGTCCCGACGATAGCACCTGTATGATCTGGGCGGGAATCCAACATCCCGAACTCAAACTGTCCAACCTCAGTGAATGGGGTCGTGAAAGTGGGGGTACCGGCACCAGCGGCGAGAACCGTGTAATTACTGTTGTGGAAGAAGGACATCAAGAAAGGAACCATATCCTCTGCGATGCCATCCATCTGGACCGAATAAGTCGGCCTCACACCATGAACAGAAACTGCACTTTCTGGGATCGCGGCGATGCCCGTCAGGACACCATCACGAACACGGACATTCCGACCAACTGTGATCGTTGGTGCGGAGGTTAAGGATGGGAAAATACCACGGTCCTGTTTCGACGCACTTGCGCGACCGAGGTAATGCTCTACAACCCGTAACCCTGACTCGTATCCTGCTGGCATTTCTAATTCCTCGACTCTCGCGAGTATCCACTGATGGTGAACTGCATAGCTTGCAGGCTGTCACCAGATTTAAGGTATCGTGCGGCACCACACTGGACACCAGAACTGTTAAAGATCCCAAGAGTTGATCCTTGGAGTGTCGTCATGGCAGTCTTGACCAGTGTAGTGATATCATCTGTTATACCGTCACCCAGTCGGGTAGACGATGAACCTAAAGTAGAGTGAAGACAGGTGACGATCAAACTGAATTCAAACGTAACATTTCTTCCAAGCCCTGGCTCGAGTTGTATTGCGCTCAATGTGCTATAGCTAACTCGGCAAACATTGCGCTTTCGACCCATACCCTTCGATAATGCTTGTACGTCTTCTGGGTCGGCATCCATGAGGACGATGTCCTCAAATACAGTTGAATTATCACCAAGGAAGGCCACGGTTGTTGCCGCGAACTCGCGCAGCGTTACGGCCCCGATAGGCATTAGATCGACACTCGGCCAAGCGAAACAACGCTACCAGATGTCCCTAAGTCGGAGTCGCCTGTTCCGAAGGTGTACTCACCATCACGGATACCATCCTTGAGGTCACGGACCTTCGCTGCGACCCAACTCCAGTGGTCCTCGAATGCCTCGCCTGCCATCGTACCAGTGACGACCATCCATACGGCAGAGTACACATTTAGCTCAATAAGTGCCTCCGGGTAACCACCGTCCGCTTCCACGATAATCGGTATATCTGCGTCGGGTATGCGGTTGAGGCCACGGAGGAACTCATTAATCTTACGGGCCGCTTTCACTAGTGAGGCGTCCACATCTGCGCCCTCACTCTCCCACAATTGGTGAGTTATGTTCGGGATGTAGAGGTCCACATCTGCCCGTGAGGCATAAGAGGTAAAAGACATTACTCAGTTGTGGTTGTGGGTTCTTCTGGCGTGGAGAAAACGTCAATACCACGACTATCCGATTTAATCGGAGCGTCGGTGTTCAGTGCCTTCTTGGTTTGCCGGGTCTTTCTCGTCTTTACTGCTGGCTTCGCGTGTTCTCTGTACTGAGAGAGCGTCAGCGGGCGCACCCCGGATTCCCACGCATCACAAAGCGTCTCTGGTGAGATTCCCGCAGACTCCAATACGGCCTCGAGATGGATCTTCTCAACAGCCGTCTTAAAAGACTTATCCGAACTGAACCGAGTTGAAAAATTGAGCTTCGCCACGATATCCCTCTCGTTATTAGAATTGGTTCAGGGAGAGGCCCGAAGGCCCCCCCCATCCCCAAGTTGATATTACTACACGATGGTCGGAATCGCGTAAGCACCAGCGAGTTGGCCAATAACAGCCGTCCCACGCGCACCTACACCATAACCAAACCAATCCTCCCAGAAGGTCTCCTGGAGAGGGAACTGCGTTTCCTGCACCCGCTGGATGCCCTGAAGCGATCCAGTCGTCGGAACACGACGACGCAGTGGTGCAAAACTATTCACGCGAGACGCACCCTGGCCACTTGGCACAGAGTCTGTCATAAACGCAACGGCATAGTCAGCCGGGACGTACTCGACTTCGCGGATGAAGCAGCGAGCAGACGAGTTGTATCCGATATACACATCTTGATCCATACCAACGGCAATCTTGTTGATGTCCGTGATAATTGGATCGTTGGAAGCAATGAAGCCCGTGTGTGCAATCACATCCGCACGTTCTGCGGAATTGATCCAGACTTCAATACGACCACCCATTCCACCGTTCGCTCCACTGACACCATAACCATGCTTGCGGAGTGCCGCAGTCATCGTTACAAGGTCAGCTTCATCGAGCGTACCCGCGCCCAGCGCGAGATAGTGATCCTCGGTTCCGTCAAACGTCTGAGACATCCACTCCGGTGAGACGTAGCCATCTGCATTCAACAGTGGCTTGATCTTCAGAGACCCGTCCTCCGGGAACATATCGTGGGTCCAAGTCCATTCGGCGTTCTGGAACAGAGCCCTCATGGCCTGCTTCCAGTTGGTCGCCATGTGAGACGCCATCACACTATCCATGTGACGAACGATCTCACGGTTTGTTGCCTTCGCGAGATAATCGCGAGTCCAGCCAGACCGCACAGGACCAAACTTCGTCACCGGGAAGCCGACCGCGTCGAGACCAGACGTTTTCTGCCTAGCACCACGCGAAAGCTCAGTCCCCGCCGACCAGTCGGGCATCGCCGACTCTTGGCCAAGCAGCGAGCCCCTTGCCATCGTTGGCAAAGATAGTTCGCCGAGCATGAGGTTGATCGCCCCATTTCTTGCAGTAATTCTTGCGTCAAGGAAAGTAGCCAGGTCAGCCTGACTAAGTTTCTCAACATCCATCCCATCGACAGTTCCACCGAGCAGCTCATAATCTGCGCTCAAGTAACCGCCAAAACGTGAATCAGCCATTGTAGGCCTCCATTATTGTCGGTTAGAGGGTCGGTAGGATAAATTCTACTTGGGTCGCGTTTACCGCGAATCCAACAACCTTGCCAGTAACACCGGCCCCGGTTGGGTCAACGCTTTCGATAGCGCCAGCCGTAGTCGATGTGAAGAGGGTCGCGCCAGCCGTCAAGCCAGTGAAACCCTCGGCGAGTGCGCGTCTAGCACAACTCACACGATAACCAGCAGCACCCGCGTTGGTGCGGATCTGTTGAAACGCCGAGACTACGCCAACAGGCTCAACCAGCGAGTTCGCGTCCGTCGCATCGCACTCGTCAACCTCACCGTTACCAGAGATGGCAACGAGGTCACCAAGCACAGGAACATACGCCGCCGCAGCGTCGAAAGTCCTCTCGTCCTCCGGGTCGTCTCGCACTAGGCGAAATCCACCAGCGGCAATTACTAGATCAGCCATTTTAGGCTCCTAATATATGAGTATCATTACTTAATGAGACCCGCCAACCTTGCTTCCTTTAGCCCGTCACCGGACCAACCAAGTCGATCAGCGAGACTCGTTTCCGAAGCCCCTCCACCAGGTTCGCCGGGGTTACCCTGGTCACCTGGGTCCATTTGCCCCTTACTGATTGGTTGCACGACCTGAAGCGCACGGAGCGCACGGAGCCGACCCAGATAATCATTCTCTGGAAACGATTCCAATAGTTCCGTAAACCGCGCCTTTTGATCTTCGTCTGCTAGTGCGTCCACATCAGAGACCCCAGACTCGTACTGGGATTTAACGTGCCGCTGGTATGGCTCTAGAGTTTCAACAAGAGAAGCGCGAGCCTCCAGGGTCGCCATCCTCTCCGCATCCTGCTCTTCCGCCGTTTTACTTTGCGACTCCAGTTCAGTCAGTCGTGCAGTGAGATCATCAAGTTCTGAGGTTGCAGATGTCAGCTTTTCCTCCGCTGCTCCTGCGCGAGTGCGATACTTTGCGCTCTCCTTCCTCATACCTCGGATGATATCAACCAACTCAGCCGCGTCCTTACTACCCAATGAATTTGTCTGGTCACCTGAACCAGATCCCCCCTCATCAGTATCCGGGGTGACGGTCTCGCCGCCTGGGCTAATCTCCGTCTCGCTCATCATTTCTTCCTATCACATGGAGCCCTGAACATTGGATTGTTCCGTGGGCGTAGTGTCTGGGTTCACCTCATCCTGAGAACTTGTCTCTTGTGAGTCAATTGTCTCAGTTATGTCAAGGAGCATCTCTTCTACCTGTTCTTCCGATGCGTCAGGGTGACGTTTCCGTAGTTTCGCTTCCCTTGTGTCCAACCCGGTCTGAACCTCGAGCGCGTCCTTCATGGCCTCGGTAGCAGGGTCGAGCATGAACGCATCGTCAGGCCAAGTCACGCGGATCTTGAGGTCGCGATAATCGGGCCGCTCATCTACTGGGAATGCGTGGAATAGTGTCATATCCACGAAACTTCGGAATGTGTTCTGCTCCCACTCGTGGGCATACATGATCTTCCGGCGACGACGGCGTTCCGAACGAGCTTGCAGGCGAGCGATAGCTGGTGCGGAGCGCATCTGGCCCATACCCTCGGTCTCACCTCTATCGAACTGAGAGATACCAAGGGAGTCGTCCATCATTTGATGGATAGAACCTTCCGCCAAGCCCATATCTTGCAAGCCGGTCGGCGAACCTACTTTGATGATATCAGCAGACGGGTCGATGGCCACATGGGCGATATTGGGGCCTCTATCGAGGATCTTATTACCATTACCGTCTTCCCTCATTGGTGGCTCATAGCCACGATACAAAGTCTCTGGGAAGGCGTGTTGCCTTTTGATCTCCGAGCCTGAGTATAAATGCTCGTTGAGTTGGTTCTGTGCCTTTAGCGCGTCTTCGGAATCTGCGACCTTGTCGGGATTCTCGGCAATGACGAAAATCGTCCTAACGTCACCATAACGGTTGGTGAAGCCCCACTGGTGGGGAGTCGGGACTCGTCCTTTGAACTGAATCCAGAGGTTGTCGGTGACAAGTTCAGTGATTGTGTTGTCAGAACCCGGAACCGGCACCATGTTGGACGATATCTGGTTGCCGAAAGGGTATTGAGGATCGATATACCAGCGGATCACAGCACCGAGTGTGGAAGTTTGATCCGGGTGCGGTAGTGCGATATAGGTGAGAGCGTCCAGGGTCTCTATCCAGACGACACCATTTTCTTTGTGGAACGAGCGGTCGAGGGAGTCCCCACCGAACCTCTTGAGCCGTCGAGAGGTGCCATCCATCCAGCGGAGCATCGCTAATGAGTTCCGTTCGGCTCCGGCCTTGTTCCAGATCTCCCAAGCTAGTCGTGGGAAGTTATTCTGCTCAAGGAATCGCTTCCGGTAGTATTCATTCCAGAAGTCACGAGAGGATTCGTCCTCGACCTCAGTGTCCTCCCAAACTAGCTCACGGGAGATTGCGCGGCCCTTACCCCAAGCGTACAGGGCGTCAGCATGAGTGTTGACACCGTCGCGGACCCGGTTCCAACTCAGTTGCTCCATCCTGTTGGCGCGTACTTCTAAATCTGCGTCTTCCTCGCCTGGCCAAAGTGAGATGTAGTTTCGACCCTTGAGTAGGCCTGTTCCACGGATCTGGTCGCCATTGTAGAAGTCACGGAGTTTCTGGACTTCGTCACGGGATTCAGCGGTATCATCAATGACCTTCTTAACAACATTGAAGCCACCGTCCTCGCCAGCGACTTCTAGTTCGCCGAACAACCTTTTCGATATTTCTGTGATTGTGTCGCGCAATACAGCCATTCGAGATTCCCGCCGAGTGATAAAGCCTCTAACTCTCAGTCAAAACATTACCACCTTAATAGTCTCCGATCCAACCCGACAGTCAGCCTGTCTTTATCCTGAACGCTGTCGCGCCGGTTTCTTTCGTTAATTTCTTAACGAACAAGGGGATCGGAAAGCTCCAAACCCGCCGAGATAGGAATATCGCGGTCCTGTCTCTATGTAGTTGGATTGAACCAACAATCCGCCAGCCTGCGCGTAGGTACGATAGGACGGTCTTGGGTCCAAACGGTGTCGCGTCAGATGTCCTGACCTGGACCTCTTTGAAGATTGTGCGATAGATCATGATTCGTAATCCCCCAAAGGTTGACTAAATTTAATCGCTTGTTGGGTATTGTTTCACATGAAACATAAATCACTCGAGACGCAAAGAGTATTCGGCGAAGCCGCTAAGTCTCAGGTTATTCTACCAATTTCAAATGCCGCCTATAAATACTCGGCGCAGCCGCTCTATAAGTATTCGGCGTAGCCGCCAATTCAGTTGCTTTTAAAAAAAAGCTGTTAACATAGACGTTTTCGGCTCCTAGGCCCGCATAGGGCCGCTGTACGAAAACAGTGCGCTTCTATCAGTTGCGCCAAGTTGGCGTTACGCCAGTCTGCTTCCTTCGGAAGTGCGTCTTGCTAAGTCTACCTCTTCGGACTCCGCCCTGAATGGTAATCCCAATTTGTGGGTTTGTCAACTAACGGAATGTTGTTCTAGTTTAGAGTTCGCTGATCTGTTTAGCGGATGGTGCTGCTGAACGCCTTCCGCCGACGACCTTGTTGATTTCTTTTGGGCTCACACCGAACTCCCTCGCCAATGCGGCACCACCATTCAAACGGCAGCAAGCAGAGTATCGGCTTTGGATCTCAACGATCTCATGGTCCCTTAGTGAGCCGAACTGGAAGAGTGGTTTCCTGAAGAGGATGTCCGTCATCTCGGCACCATGATCCTGAATGCTGGCGCAGCCTTCATCTCACTAGCCACCCAGGCCAATGTCGCCGCCATGTAGAAATGAGGATCGATCCCACCCATAGCGTTCTTCGGGAAATCGTAACCCGTCCCTCCTGTTGATGAGTGTTCGATCTCAACCAACGTCGGTGCCTTGAAGTGATCCCTCAATGTCTCCTCAGTCGTCTCTGAGCCTTTCTTCTTCGATATACCAGCACCTACATCCCAAGCCTCTCTCGGTACTAACCATTCACCATCGACGATACCACTCTTGACCGCCTCCATTACCGCCGGTCGCTTCACTACAACCAAGTTCTTGTCACCGCCAACTTGCCAAGTGGCACCCAGTCGCTGGCTGAACTTTCCACGAGCAGCCCGCTTACCCATAGCTTGAACCAATATTCGTGATTCATTGAGGTCAGGTTCAGAATCCATCAAGAAGGAAGGCCTACCGAGCTTGTCCCAGAGCATCCTTAGCTCCATCGATGTCGGAACCCACCCAACATGGCTGACGATCTTCTTGTCACGACCAGATCTCTTCAAACAAAACACATGATACTGGCCATCACGAACATCCACTCCCATCCAGTCAGGATTGACGTTCTTTAGACCGAACATTGTGCGGCCCATCACCTGTATCCAAGGCTTGTCTGGCTTGAAGGTGGCCAGCAAAAGATCATTGTCCGTTAAGCGCCCCTCGGCAGGCACATAAGGAACACCTATCGTGAAGTTCCACCAACGTCGTAGATGCCTTTCCTGTCTAGCACCTAGCAAGTTCTCACGGATTCTACTTAGGACCGCTGGACTACCACCATCATACAACCTCTGGTAAATCTGGATGTGGTATCCTCTGACCGAACGAGAAGGATATCTCGCGACCCAACGGCCTCCACCAAGAGATGGCTTGGATTTCACCATAGGGTTAACCAACTCGAGTGCCTTACCACATTTCCGACACGGTATGATGTAACCCTTCGGATCTGGGAAATCAGTCTCGTTCAAGAAGTTCTTGAAGAACTTGTCGGCGTCAGAGGAATCGTAACTACCGATCTCAGAGGTCAAATCATTCTCACCCCCACACGCTCCACATTTTATTAGCCAGATGTGCTGGTCAGAAGTCGCGAAACTGAGGTCGATCCCGTGGTTGGGGTAGGTTGGTGTCGATATTTCGTACCAGAACGTGTCACCCATCGCGCCCTGGCGTCTCGAGGTCTTCGCGCCATACAAAGTGTCGGGATTGTGGATGTCAGCTTCGTCAACCGTGATACCATCAGCGTCAAACGTCGCGATAGCACCCTCACTCGTTGTGTATCGGAGATATAACGAACGATCATAAACATCCACCGAGTCCTCATTGACACGGTTGGCTTTCGCCGATATTGCATGGTTCGCAGCCAATGCACCCTGGATTCGAGACTTGTAGAAGTTCCGCATCGTCGCTTGGGTTGGAAACAACACACCCCAATTCCGACCGTGGACCGCCATATGGTAAAATGGCCGCTGGAGCGTGTATTGTTCCGATAAAGCCATCTGGGCAGACTTCATGACCACCTGGTTCATTGAGTCGTCCCGTATTAACCCCTCAATACAAGGGAAAGCGTCGAAGGTGTACCGCTTACCCTTCATCGCACCCGACGAGATCCTCCAATCGACATCAGCGAACAACCACTCATGGAAACTCTGGGTGTGTTTCACTCCGTTAGACCATGACGTAGAACCCTGAGACGCTCGATCCTCTCCGAATCAGTCAAATCACCAGCTTCGTACTCACGAGTGATCTCAACTTCCGCCATCAATGCGGTTTGTTCAGCCGCTCGCTCCGAAGGAGGCTGGAAATGCTCCATCATATTCTTTTTCCCGACGAATTCATCGAACCACCTCAAGTGTGGACCCATCGCTGCATCCAATTTGCGGACCCTGTCTTCACGATCATCCGTTTCTAAGTCAGGATCAGCTTCCGTCGCAATAATCCGCTGCCTGTAGAATTCAAGCAGCCGAGCCCGCCAAGAAAACCGATGAGCCCCACCAACTAAAGGTGAGAAAGCCTCAGTGGCTTCCAGCATATCAGACTGGATCGCAAGAACAATCGGACGATGAGATTGCAACACCTTCACACCAGCCCGATACAAAGACTGTAGTTCAGGTTGCTGGCGTCCCTCCGACTCACGCAACGCACATAGTCTCTCTCGGATCTCTCCATGAGTCACCCCAGTAGCTCGACCAAGGATATACAACGCCTTCTCCTCCACAGTTAAGAAGTTGGCCGTAGTTCTACATTTCGGTGGCTTCCCACGGTTCCGCTTAACACGAAGTCCAATCGCGTCAGCTTTCATCGAGACATACTGGTATATCGCGTCGATGCCCTCCTCTATACGAGGCACCGCGTCAGAATCAAAGTTGCTCAGACGACCTCGGCGATAAGAGAACTCACTTTCATCCTCCCGTAAGAGCCCCATACCAGGGCGAGTGGATGTTGGGTCTTCTCTTCTTAACCCGTCCGAACGACGACTCCCACCACCCTTTCCAGACCAGTGGTCCTTCGAGTCAGTCTCCTCCAACACCACCTTTGTTCTCTCAATTCTCTTTGGCATTCGTTCAACTCCGTCAAAATGTCCAAACACGCTAGAAATACAATATAACAACTGGCCAGTACAATAGTAGGATAAGTGCGAGGATTTTAGGGCCAAAAAACACCTCGCTCAGAAATGCGCGACATACCGGAGGGGGCAACCCCACCGGA
>TARA_R110000787_G_scaffold136193_6_pt1 | contig 10489 bp, 6 predicted proteins | sample TARA_R110000787 | Tara Oceans TARA_R110000787 (sample SAMEA4397920) | marine metagenome | biome: Polar Biome; feature: [DCM] deep chlorophyll maximum layer (ENVO:01000326); material: water (ENVO:00002006), including particulate matter (ENVO:01000060) such as... | depth 35 m
CTTTCTCCCATTTTCGGTAACTTTAATTCAAACTTTGCCATAATAATTTCAATGCTAGAAGGATTTATTTTAACGCTGCAAAATTAGTTAAAATTTATATTTTTTAAACGTCCATTTTCTTAAAAAACGAGAACTGACCCTTTTTGGTCACTTTGATCGCTTCCTAAAATAAAATTACATCCCGGAGGACTAATGCGAAATGCGTTACCATTTCCGCTAAATTTTTTCATTACCATAAATATTTGTGAGTATGGCATGTAATCTACATCAAATATAAAGGTGCTGTTTGATAAATTCTCATCAGAAAATATGGTCTTAGAACTGGTTTTTATTTCTGAATTATATTTTTCTGAAAGATTTTTTAACAAGAGTAGATTTTCAGTTAATACAAAGGTTTTTCTATTCCTATCAATTTCATGAGGATCTGTTTGAACACTACTTTTTGTCTTTTTAGCAATGAAAACACCAATCTTTACGATTGCATTAAAAACCGCATTAATATGAAAATGTTTTTTATAAAAAATAAGCATTGCTCCATAAAATCGATCTAAATATGCTGCATCTTTTTTAGTGCTTTCTCCTTTGTAATGAAGTATGCTTACGCTACCCAAATAATGGTTTTTATATCCTGCTTTAGTTATCTTATAGGATAAATCAATGTCTTCTCCATACATAAAGTAATCTTCATCAAATCCTTCAACTTCATTATAGACACTTCTTTTTAGCAGCATAAATGCTCCTACTAAAACCGAAACCTCACCTTGACCGAATGTTTCAATATGACTGGCATAATAACTTTTTTCAAATCCTATTAATTTTAATAATGACGCTTTTGGAGTAGGAAGGTTTCTTTTGCTTTCGGGTAAAAAAGAACCTGTTCCGTCCATTAAATAAACTCCTAAAGCTCCAAGATCTTTAATGGATTCTGCATATAACAAAGATTTTATAAAGGTATCTTCTGCAACCGCAGTATCGGGATTAAGAATACAAACATATTCTCCTTTAGCAATTTTTACGGCTTGATTATTTGCTTTACTAAAACCTACATTTTCTTTATTCTCAATGATTGTAATTTCTGGAAAAAAATCTTTAACCATTTGACAACTATCATCTGAAGAATTATTGTCCACCACAATAATTTCTGACTCTATACTTTTTAAACTACGTTGCACACTTAAAATACATTGTTCTAAAAAATACCGAACATTATAATTTAATATGACAACAGTTAATTTCAAATTATTAATTTTTTAAGGAAGCTTCGAATGGAATTCTATTTAAAATACTTCTACCTAAAGTAACCTCATCTGCATACTCTAGCTCGTCTCCTACGGAGATACCTCTGGCAATAGTGGTCGTTGTAATTTGATATTTTTCTATTTGTCTAAATATATAAAAATTTGTGGTATCCCCTTCCATGGTAGAACTTAATGCGAAAATTAGTTCTTTAACAACGCCAGATTTTACTTTTTCAACTAAGGAAACTATATTCAATTCGCCAGGACCAATACCGTCCATTGGTGAAATTTTTCCTCCCAGCACGTGATACTGACCTCTATACTGACTTGTATTTTCAATTGCCATTACATCTCTAATATCTTCAACAACACAAACTATCTGTTCATCTCGGTTTGGATTACTACAGATTTCACAAACTTCTTTATCTGAAATATTATGACAATTATTACAAAAAATAATTTCATCACGCATTTGTTGCAAACTTTCTGAAAGTTTTTGAGTATGAGATTTCGGTTGTTTTAACAGATGTAAAACCAAACGTAATGCGGTACGTTTCCCTATACCAGGAAATTGTGACATTTCGTTAACTGCATTTTCAAGAAGTCTAGATGAAAAATCCATTTGATTTATTGTTGGAGCAAGATAAAAAAAATGCTTCAGATAATATTAAATTACCTGAAGCATTAAAACTAAAATTATTTAAAACTATTTTTTTACAAGCTTTTTTGTAATAGTACCTGCATCTGAATTGATTCTAACAAAATAAACTCCATTGTTTAATTTTGAAATATCAATTGTATGTGATTGAGAGATTGATACATTAGGTTGATATATAACCAATTTACCTAATAAATCAAAAATACTAAAATCTGCTTCTGTACCTTTATTAAAATTCAAAGTAATTTTATCATTTGCAGGATTAGGATACAATTGTACATCTCCAGCAGTTAAAAATGATTCTGTATTTAAAATATGTGGCACAATAGGCGAAGCCCAAACACCTCTTCCATAAGTACCTGCATAAATTTTTCCATCTGCACTGTTTATTTCTAATTCATTTACAATTACGTTTGGTAAGTTGGTATTATATGGTTGCCACTCTGTAAATGTATTATCTATATAAAACAAACCATAATTCATACCTAGGTATAAACCGTCTTCTCCATTATCATCCCAAACTACTGCCAATGAACTGAAATTTGGAAGATTAAATTTATAATCAATCCAAGTTGCCCCACCATCTAAAGTAACAAAAACCTTGCTTCCACTTGAAGTTGCTACTGCAACCATATCTGGATTTGTTGGGTGTATTGCTATTGATCTTATAAGTCCACCAGCATTTGGTAATTGTGTCCAATCTGTAGCGCCACCATCTTCAGTTTTAAACAATAAAAGCCCTCTAGACGCATACAATACTTGATTGTTAGATGCAGCAACTTTTAATTGATCTAAGTTACCACCAAGATTTTGAGAAACTGGAGTCCAAGTATTACCAGCATTTGTTGTTTTATAAACAGTATTGTAACCTAAATAACTTGTAATTGATTCCACCGGATCTTGTTCCCAAGGAGTAACCCAATTTCCAGATCCAGATCCTGGTTCAGATATATTTGACAATGTAAGTCCTCCATCTAAAGATCTGTATAATTGACCTTGTTGAGATGTTCCAAACATTCTGTCATTATTGTCTTTATCGATAAAGGTTTCCATACCATCAGCACCAATCCAGTCTCTCCAACCATCAGTAGAGTTATAAAACGAAGTACCATTATCTTGTGATCCTCCAGAAATAATAACATCTGCAGTTTGAGAAACCCCTATTTTATAGTTTTGTCTAATACCTAATCCTTTTGTTATGTCCGTATAATATCCCGCCATTAAATCTGTAGAATCTTCCGTTTTAAAAATACCTCCATCTGAACCTACATACAAAGTAGTCCCATCAAATATTAATAAATCAACATCGGCATGACAGTATCCCATATTTTGCGAAGTTGCTTGACCGGGTTGCCATTCAGATGACTGATCAAAACTGACTCCACCATCCATAGACCTATAAGTTAACACACCAGCAATATGCACTTCATCTACATCTATAGGGCTTACTGTAATATCCATATCACGAGGTGCTTGACCTCCAGATTGACCAATTTCATAACCAAAATAATTTTTACCTGTATGATCTAATTCAGTAAAGCTATCTCCAGAATCAATAGATTTATATAAACCTCCAAAACTTCCTCCACTTGCTTCTACAACATAAACTACGGTATCATCATCTGCAGAAAGACCCATCATTTTTGCTGATGTTGAAAATCCTCCAACTTCGGTAAAAGTAACTCCTCCATCAATAGATTTATGTACTTTAAGACCAGAAGCATAAACAACACTAGTATCTCCAGGCTTAAATTCTACATCATAACACCTACTATCTGCTGTTGGCGAAGTCCAATTTGTACCTCCATCAGTAGTAACTTTTAAACCACTATTCTCATAAGAAGCAAATATAATATCACTATCTGTTGGGTGAATTAAAATTTTATTCACATTTGTACTATTTAAACTTGCAAATTCTGTCCAAGTTGCACCTGCATCTAAGGACCTATATATCAATCCACTATTAGATCCAAAATAATAAATATCAGAATCTTGTGGGTCTATTGCAACAGAATATACATATAAGTTTGAAAAATAATCCCCCATTGGAGTCCAAGTTGCTCCTGCATCAATTGATCTCCAAACACCACCTGTTTCTGCTCCAATAATTATATGGTCGCTATTAGTTGCATCTACTGCTAATCCAGTAACTCTTCCAACTCCAGGACTCCACGCAGTTGTAGAGTTCCAATCATCTGGGCCTAATTCTACCCAACTATCGGTTAACGATTGTCTAGTTTCTGAAGTTTCATTTAAATATGCATTAAAACTTTCTACTTCAGCTAAAACATCTGTAATAGCAGGAAGTTTTCCATCTTCATTCATGGTTCTTTTAGACATATACTCCCAACGTTTAAACTGAGTATATCCGGTTCCTTTTCCTTTATCACGGTCAGCAAAGTAAGCTTCACCATTATCAATAACTTCTTGAACAGTGTATGTTCCCGCCTCAATCATTTCAAGATATTCTTGAGAATGCATTGTTGTCACACCCATAAAAAGAGCAACTAACATTAATAATTTTCTAGTCATAGCAATAAAATTTATTTTTTATAATTCCTAAAAATAATGATTTTTAAATTAAACATTTATAAAGTTATATTAATATCACAAAGTTTCATTGAAAAATTCACTAAAACTTTGTGATATTAATAAATTATTCCTTTACAATCCTCTTAGTAACAGTACCAATTTCAGAATCTATAGTTATAAAATAAACTCCAGTATTTAAACTTGAAATATTCATAACATACACTTCAGATACTGAAATATCTGTTTGTTTTTGAATTAATTTTCCCACAACATCAAATAGTTGAATAGATATAATTACCTCCCTAGGAAAAGAAATAGTTACTGTTTCATTAGATGGGTTTGGGTAAAATGTGACGTTTTCACTTGTTAAAAAATCATCTGTAGAAAGTACCTCAACAACAGTTACTATTGCTGTACACGTAGAACTATTACCATTAGTATCTGCAATGGTTAAAGTCACTGTGTTTTCACCTAAATCACCAATATCAAAACTATTTGGAGATACTGTTTGTGAAGCTATTCCGCAAGCATCAGTTGAGCCATTATTAATATCGTCACCTGTTATTGTTGCATTTCCATTCTCATCCAGTAAAGCAGTAATATCTTGACAATTTGCAACTGGATCAATATTATCTTCTATGGTAATTATTGAAGAACACGATTCTGAATTTCCTCCAGCATCAGTAACCGTTAACATTACTGTGTTTGCACCTACATCATCACATCCAAACGTATCAATATCTAATGAATACGTGTCTATTCCACAATTATCATTTGACCCATTATCGACTTGTATAGGTGTAATTACTCCTTCTCCATTTGCATCTAATTGAACAACTAAATCCTGACAAATAATTGTTGGAAAAATAGCATCTTCAACTGTAATTGTTGCCGTACAACTTTCAGAATTACCATTAACATCCGTAACCGTTAATGTAACAGAATTAGCCCCTATATTATCACAGTTAAATGTATCATTATCTAAAACAAAAGAATCAATTCCACAAACATCATTTGAACCATTATCAACTTGCGAAGGAATAATTGTCGCATCTCCATTGGAATCTAATTGAATCGTAATATCTTGACATATTACTGAAGGTGAAGTAGTATCTTCTACTGTTACAATTGCTGTGCAATCATCTGAATTACCATTAACATCTAGTACGGTTAAAGTGACGGTATTTGAACCAATATTATTACAATCAAAAGTAAGCGTATCTAATGTATAGGTATCAATTCCACAATTATCAGAAGAACCATTATCAATATCATTAGGTGTTATCGTAATAGATCCTGATGCATCTAATTGAACTGTGATATTTTGACATATTACTGAAGGCGAAGTATTATCTTCTACCGTTACTGCAGAAGTGCAGGTATCTGTGTTCCCAGCGGCATCTGCAACTGTTAAAATTACAGAATTAGTCCCTATATCATTACAATCAAATGTGTCATTATTAATACTGTAATTAACAATTCCAACATTATCAGTAGACCCATTATCAATATCGTTTGCGTTAATTGTAATCGTTCCAGCTGCATTTAATTGTACTGTTATATTATTACAATTTGCCACAGGAGAAGTTGTGTCTGTATTGTTAAACAAAGAAGTTTCCCAAATTCCTCTACCAAAAGTACCAGCTCTTATTTTTAAATTAGTATGGTTTATTTCAAGATCATAATTTGGAACATTAGGTAAGCCTGTATTATATAAAGTCCAAGCTGTGATATCCGATTTATAATAAACTCCAACACTCATACCTACATATATTGCATCTGCTGGTGATCCACCAGTATTTTCAAAAGCAATACTTAAAGCTGGAACATTGGGTAAGGACCCAGAAATATTGGACCAACTCGTCCCAGCATTTGTAGATTCATATACTTTTTGTCCAGAAGTATATCCAGCAAGAGTAATCCATAGTCGGTTAGCATCTAATGGGTCTAAAGCAATAGAAGTTATCGTTAAATTAGGCCAAGGTCCTGTTATTGTTGTCCAAGATCCACCCGTATTTGAAGATGTTTGTATAGCATTTCCATTAGCTGCATAAAGTCTTGCAGAATTATTGATTCCAACTGCTAATGCCCCTCTACCATCAGATCCTAAATTGGTCCAGGTTGAACCCATATTAGTACTTCTATAAACATCACTATAACCTCCATAAATAATACTTGGGTTGTTAGCATCCATAGCATAAGGGGTTACCCAAGCACCTGAAGAACCCGATGGTTTTATATTGGTACCAGTACTTCCTCCATTAGTAGATCTTCTCAAACCTCCATTTTGGTAACTATAATAAATAATATCATTATTATTATAATCTATCATACAATCCATACCATCAGCACCATAAATATGCTGAATATTAGGAGTGCCTGTATATTTATTAGACCCATTATCTTGAGCGCCACCAACCAACAAATTTTGATTATTTTCTACACCAGCAATTTTATAAAATTGCATAATCTGTAAGCCATCCCAAATATTTGTCCAGTTTTGCCCATTGTCTGAGCTCACTGATATTCCTCCATCACTTCCACAATACAACTTATTATTAATAGTATTATATACCAATTCATGGATGTCTGCATGAACATATTCAAAGCTTCCTGAAGGTTCCGACCAATTAGTTACACAAGTGCTTGAAGAGCCCCCATTTGTAGAACGCCACAAATTTACTCCACCCGTAATTGTATTTTCAGCATTTGAGGGGTTCACAGCGATAGCTAAATCATACCAAGATTGACTACTCGAATCGTTCCCATTGGTATCATAACCCAAAATATTAGGTGTCGTAGCCATGGCATTAAAAGTTAAACCAGAATCAGTGGAGCGGTATAAACCTTTAAAACTATTAGATCCAGATGGACCTGCTAAATAATAAACATAGTTACTATTTGCTACACTTACTCCTAATTCAATTCTATTTTCTCCTGAAGGCAACCCTGAATTTATTGATGAAAAAGAATTTCCAGAGTTGGTAGATCGATAAAAACTGTTAGATGTAGAAGCATACATTATTGAAGTGTCTCCCGGTTTAAATTCAAGATCTCTAAAACTTCCACTTTGCACATTTGTCCATGTTGCCCAGCCATCGGTAGTTTTTAAAATCCCAACTGTAGTGACTGCAAACATAATATTACTATTAGAAGGGTGCATCAATAATTTATATCCTCTATTAAAATTTGTGACATTCCAACTAAGACCAGTAGTTGACCAAGTGGATCCTCCATCTGTGGATTTCATTACTCCAATAGATTGTGTATCACTAGCATCTCCATCACCAGTTAAAATATAAACAGTATTAGGACTAGTATGATCTACAGCTATTCCAGACACACCTAAACTAGCTAAGGCATCAGACATTGGGGTCCAGCTACTTCCGCCGTTAGTTGTTTTCCATAACCCACCTGCAGGAACACCAATGTATATTGTATTTGCATCTGTAGGATGAAAAGCTATTATGTTTACTCTTCCTAATCCACCATTATAACCACTATTCCCATTTGAATAACTTGTTGGACCAATGGGAGACCATGTTCCTGATGACCTTTCTAAACTTGAATTTTCTGAATTTAAATTGGCAATTTCATTCCAATTTAATTTGCTAAAATTTTGAATTTTCCCATTTGCATTAACCTTTCTTTTTGTATGATACTCCCAGCGTTTATATTGTTTATAACCACTCCCCCTACCCTTATCTCGATCGATAAAATAGGTGTTTGCGAGTTCTTGAATTTCTTGTAGCGTAGTGTTTTCATTGGGGCTTTGAATTAATTCTAAATATTCCTGTGAATGGACCGTAGGTAATCCCAATAAAAACCCAAATAAAAAAAGTAATTTTAATTTCATAACTTTATTTTTTTAGATTTTATGTGTAAATAGCTGATTTTCAGCATCTAACAAAGATAGTAAAAAAACAAGAATCGAGTATTACAATCTTTGTATTTTTACAAAAATTAAAAAAATTTAAATGCAACCCACCCATATAATTTTACTGATCGCAATTTATTTTGGCGTATTAATTTTAATTTCTTATTTAACTGGTAAAGAGGATTCTAACGAAGCATTTTTTAAAGCCAATAAATCTGCTCCTTGGTATTTAGTTGCTTTTGGAATGATAGGCGCTTCCTTATCTGGGGTTACTTTTATTTCGGTTCCTGGTGCAGTTGAAGCAAAACAATTTGGATATTTACAGGTAGTTTTTGGATACTTTTTCGGATATCTAGTTATTGCATACGTTTTACTTCCTATTTATTATAAATTAAATCTTACTTCCATTTATACTTATTTAAGAGATCGATTTGGAAACACAAGCTATAAAACAGGATCTATTGCCTTCTTGATATCAAGAGTTGTAGGAGCAGCATTTCGATTATTTTTAGTTGCAAAAGTGTTGCAACTCTTAATCTTTGACTCTTTAGGAGTTCCTTTTTCAGTTACTGTAATTATCACTGTTGCATTAATTTGGCTTTACACCTTTAGGGGAGGTATAAAAACCATCATTTTCACAGATACATTACAAACATTTTTTATGCTTGTTTCTGTAATTGTAACCATTACTTTTTTAGCAAATGCATTGGATCTTACTAGTTTTTCTGAAGTATACACTAATGTTAAAGAAAGCGCTATGAGTAAGGTGTTCTTTTTAGACAACATAAATGACCCCCAGTATTTTATAAAAAGTTTTTTAGCTGGTATGTTTATATCTATAACTATGACAGGCTTAGACCAGGATATGATGCAAAAAAACCTAACTTGTAAAAACCTTAAAGAAGCTCAAAAAAATATGGTTTCTTTTAGTGTGGTTCTGGTTTTTGTAAATATATTATTCCTAGTTTTAGGTTTGTTACTTACCCAATATGCTACACAAAATGGAATAAATGCTGCTAAAGATGATTTATTCCCAACGATAGCTATGCTTCCAGAAATAGGAATTATGACCTCTGCATTCTTTTTATTAGGCCTTATAGCCGCTGCTTATTCAAGTGCAGATTCTGCACTTACTTCATTAACAACTTCTTTTTGTATTGATATTATTGAACTAGACAAAAAACCCAAGGAACAACAGAAAAAAGTTAGAAAGAACGTTCACGTATTGGTAAGTATTGTCTTGATTGTAGTTATTATTTTATTTAATTCTCTTTTTACAGATGTTTCAGTAATATGGGAATTGTTTAAAGCAGCTGGTTATACCTACGGACCATTATTAGGATTATTTGCGTTTGGTATTTTAACAAAATCGCAAATCAAAGACAAATATGTTTGGATAATTGCTGTTATAGCACCTATTGTATCATTTATAATTAATCAATACTCTGTAGATTTATTAAATGGCTATCAAATAGGGTTCGAAATATTAATAATCAATGGATTATTAACTTTCTTAGGACTAATATTGATTCGTAGACAACAAAACTAAGGTACAAGCTTCTTCGTATTCTATATTATTTTCAATTAAAATATTATAAAACTCTGAATTTTCTGTTCCTGGGTTAAATAATACTCGTTTCGGTTTTAATGAAACTATATAATTATAAAACGCTACTTGCCGCTGTGGATTTAAATATAAAGTAACTGTATTGATGTTTTCAAACGATTCATTATTCTTTTTAATTTCTACTCCAGCTACTTCTCCAATCCTCAAGCCAATAGCTACAACTGGATGTTCATGAGCTACTAATTTATGAATCGCTTTATATGAATACCTTAAAGGATTTAAACTAGCTCCAATTACAAGTGTTTTCTTCATTTATACAAGTTTATAATACAAACCTATGTTAAAAATATAAATATATGTAACAATTACTATTTAGTTACGTCTATAAAGTAGAAATGTTTCTCTCTTTACTGCGTATTTTTTACGTTGATGGTTAGTGTTAATATTCGCAGTGAAGTATCAAGCCCAAAGTCATTCTTTGGGCTTGTTTGTTAAAATATGTTAAAAGACAATTATTACCGTAACATATTTTTTTTCAGCTCGTCTTATTTTTAAATCAAATCATATTGGATTTTCCTTTTTTGGCAAATCCAATAGTATTAACATCAATCAATCAA
>TARA_R110000787_G_scaffold15088_25_pt1 | contig 10487 bp, 8 predicted proteins | sample TARA_R110000787 | Tara Oceans TARA_R110000787 (sample SAMEA4397920) | marine metagenome | biome: Polar Biome; feature: [DCM] deep chlorophyll maximum layer (ENVO:01000326); material: water (ENVO:00002006), including particulate matter (ENVO:01000060) such as... | depth 35 m
CCGTTTTCAAGTATCGATTCGGTAGCTGCAGGCGCGGGTTCAATGGCGGCGGAATCGCGGCTGACGATGCGGGCAGTCAGTTGTTGTGCCTGTTGCTGATCGCCAGCTGCGAGCGCTGCGGCAATCGGCCTCGCGTGATCGTGCAGGCTGCGATGACCGAGTGCGAAATACAGCAGGCTGATGTCGAGGATCAGGCTCGCCCAAGTCGGAAGCCGCATTTGCAGATAAAGAGTCAGCGCGGTCAGCGGCAGCAGCAGGATTGCCACCGCCAGCGCGCCGCGCCGTCGTGTTGGTTGGTAGATTCGGGATTCCACCTTGCTGATGCATCGCCCGAATCCCACCAGCGGGTGCCAGCGGCGCGGTTCCCCAAGGCCCGCATCCAGCAGTGCGGCCATGATCATGCTCAGTGCAGTCACCTTGCCCTATTCCCACTGCCGTTAGGTTCAATGCTCTGGTGTAAGCCCAGTGTCATTGCCGCAACGAAGATTTCAAAAATGACGCGCGCATTCCGGTGCTGATGATCAGGCGGTTCGCAAACTGCATCTGCGATCAGCCGCAATTGTTCTGGAAATGCACACAAGATCATTGCAGGTTCAGAATCCCTGCCCCCTCATCGGCAAAGCAATTGGCACCTCGCTGAGTGCGCACCGGCAAGCTCATGGCTCGAACAGCGCTGCCGTCGCCAATGGATTGGACGCAAAGTAAAAGTGAACGTAGGACGCCGTCAGGCGACCTTGCTGATAGATCGCTTCGCGACAGGCGCCGCCGTTAGGATTGCGGGCGTTTGCGATAGGGACAAGCGGTGTTTCACAAGCGGAGTAGTGGAAGCTGTGGCCACGCAATTCGCCCAGTGGGTGATCCCAGGCCTGCATGCCCAGCGCCGCAAATCGCGTCTGCATCCGGCAGCGCCCGGGCAACAGGCCAAACATGGCGTGCTCAATGCCGTCGCGATCCTGCAAAGATTCGAACAGACTGATCAGGCCGCCGCATTCGGCCAGCAGCGGTTTGCCTGCTGCGTGGTGGGCATGCAGCGCTGCGCGCATTGCCTGGTTTGCGGACAAAGTTGCGGCGTGGAGTTCCGGGTAGCCCCCGGGCAGCCAGAGCGCATCGCATTCGGGCAGCGCGCCTTGCGTCAGTGGCGAGAAAAAAATCAGTTCAGCGCCGAGCTCGCGGAGCACATCCAGATTGGCTGGGTACACAAAAGCATAGGACGCATCACGCGCAATTCCGATGCGTACGCCGGCGAGTCGGGGCGGGCATGTTTCTACTACAGCGTCGCCGAAATCCGTGCTGGGGATCGAATCAAAAGGCACCGCTTCGCCCAGGGCATTCGCAGCAGCATCGAGGCGTGCATCCAGGTCGTCCAGTTCGGCTGCTTGCACAATCCCCAGGTGTCGTTCCGGCAGGCTGAGTTGCTCGTCTCTGGGCAATGCGCCCATGAAGTGCAGGCCGTCGGGAAGACTGTTGGCGAGCATGTCGCGATGACCGGGGCTGCCTACGCGATTGGCGATGACGCCGTGCAGGTGCAGGGTGGGGCGGTACTGAGACAGGCCCAGCGCCAGAGCGCCAAAGGTTTGCGCCATCGCCGAACCATCGATCAGTGCCAGCACGGGCAGGTCGAAGGTTTCGGCCAGGTCCGCACTTGATGGCTTGCCGTCAAACAGACCCATCACGCCCTCGATGAGGATCAGATCTGCTTGCGCCGCAGCGAGCGCGAGACGGCGACGACACTCGGCCTCGCCCAGCATCCACAGGTCGAGCTGATACACCGGTGCCAGGCTGGCCGCCGACAGAATCATGGGATCAAGAAAATCTGGCCCGGTCTTGAAGACGCGCACCCGCAGCCCGGATTGCGCGGCGCGACGCGCCAGGGCAGCCGTTGCCATGGTCTTGCCTTGCCCGGATGCCGGTGCCGAGACCAGTAATGCGCGACAAGTGCTCACCAGTCCACACCTCGCTGTGCCTTGATGCCTGCACGAAAGGCGTGCTTTTCGTCGTGCAGTTCACTGACGGTATCTGCTGCCGCACGCAAATCTGGGGGTGCTGCGCGGCCGGTGATCACCACGTGCTGGTTCGCCGGGCGTGTGCGCAAATCGCCCAGCACCGCATCCAGCTCCAGCCATCCGTACTTGAGCGGGTAGGTCAGTTCATCGAGCACGACCAGATCAATCGTCTCGTCGCGGAAGAACGCTCGGACCTGCTCCCAACCCTGCTGGGCGGTCTGGATGTCGCGCGCCAGGTTCTGGGTTTCCCAGGTGAAGCCTTCGCCAAGCACCAGCCAGGGCACGCCTTGAGCGCGAAAGAAGGCTTCTTCTCCCGTATCCGAGCGACCCTTGATGAACTGTGCGACACCCGCTTTCAGACCATGGCCCAGAGCGCGAGCCACCATGCCGAAGGCTGAGGAGCTTTTGCCTTTGCCATTTCCGGTCAGGACCAGCAGCAGGCCGCGTTCGTCCTGAGCGGCATCGATACGGGCATCAACCACCTCTTTCTTGCGCTGCATGCGTCGCTGGTGTCTTTCCGCGCGGCCCGTGTTTTCTTCGCTGTTACTCATCGGCTTGTGGCCACCCTGGGGTTTGTCAGCTCACGCACGCCCATATGCATCACGCCAGCAACTGCGACATACATCGCGAGATAGCCAATATGCGGTGACAAGTATTGAGCGATGCGCGGCAGGAAGCCTGCAATGCTCGGGTCCGCATAACGCCCGGAGAAAAAATAGAAGCCGCCACCGGAGCACATGTAGGCCACGCAGGCGCCCGCGATCAGGCACAGCCCCAATGGCAAAAGCGTACTAAGCTCATTGCGATGGCAATTTGCATAGACGCGACCGGCAAACCATAGCGAACCATAAGCCGGTACCAGCGCCCAGTACGCCGGAGACAGGCACCACTGCGTGATGCGCCCGGCTTCGAGCAGCGAGAAGTCGATCAGCGAAGCCAGCGCAAAAAAAGCAGCGAATCCCCAAAGCGGACGAAGATATACGCCGGCGAGAAAGAACACCGCCCAGGATGCGCTGGGCAACGCGTCGATGCTGGCGAAGTGCGTGCCGCGTGTGACCAGCATGGCCACGGCCAGAAGTGCGGCGACGGCAAACTGCGATGCGTTAGACATTCTCGAGATGGCCATGATCTATTTGTCCGCCGGCATGTCGTCGGATTCACTGATCGGCGCGCCGAATGCGCGTTGCAGACTGACATGCACCAGTGCTGCTGCTCCGATGTAGGCGCAGGGCACCAACAGGAACCAGCGGTAGTACTGGGTGAAGCGCTCAAGGTACTGGGCGAGGTTGGGTTCCGGATAACGACCGCCAAACCAGTAGAAGCCCCCATTTGAAATTACATAGGCCAGCGTGGTCGCGATGAATGCACTTGTGGCCAGCATCACCAGTCCGCGCCAATTCTGATTGGCGTATCTGCGCAAGCAATGCCCGCCCAGCCACATCGCAGCGTAAGTGGGGACCAGAAACCAGTAGGCAGGGGTCACGCAGAAATTGCTGACGCCCATGTACTGAATAGCGACCCAGTCGATTGCCACCGACAGGACGATCAACAGCGGAAACGCCCAGCGGGCCATGCTGGCCAGATAAAAGCCGGCGATGAAAAACACCGCCCACGATGCGTCAGGCAGTTCGAGGAAATGCTCGATGGGCTGGAAGCGCGTAATCAGCATCAGCAGCGCAAGGCCCCCGAGTATGAGCAGCAAGGCCTGTCGGGGCAGTGTCAATGGAGTCGGCATGACGGTGTTTCCTTTTCCGATAAAGTTTAGAGCGGCGGGGTATAGCGAATCGTTGCCATGAACGAGCCGCCGTAGGTGGCATAGGTGGCGGCGGTCTCATAGGTCTTGTCCAGCACGTTGCGACCCTCCAGCTGCAACTGCCAGTCCGGCATCACCTGCAGTGCGGCGCGCAGATTGATCAGGCCATAGCCTGGTAGTTCGGAGCTGTTGGAAAGGTTGTCAAAGCCGCTGGATGCACCGAACACGGTGACGCCCATGCTCAGTCGCTTCCAGTCGTAATCGATATCGACGCGGCCTGTTCGCTCGCGGCGGCGTGGTAGCGTGTTGCCATCATTTGCTGCGCCGGAATTATCTTCGGGCTTGAGCCATGTCAGGTAGCTGGCTACGCGCAGGCTTTTCCATCGTGTCCCGAACTGCGCTTCCACGCCGCGGATCTGAGCCTGCGCGATATTGGCCGGCGCAAAAATGCTCGAATCGTAGGCAATCATGTTTTCAATTTCGGTCTGGAATGCGTTCAGTGCCCACCACAGAGAACCGCGCTGGCTGGACAAGGAGACCTCGAAATTTTCTGCTTCTTCCGGCTCAAGATTCGCGTTGCCGTAACCGGGAAAATAAAGCTCGTTGAAAGTGGGGGCCTTGAACGCGGTGCCGTAGCTGATGCCTGCGCGCAGATCAGCGGCAAAGTGCAGGCCGTAAGACAGGCCGCCGGTTTGGTGACGACCGAACTGCTCGTTGTCATCGCTGCGAACACTGGCCTGGAAATCGTGCCGCCCGATCGCAGCGCGGTACTTTGCGAAGACACCTGTGTTGTCGCGCTCATTCACCGCAAAGGCTGTGCGGCTGTCCACCTCATCCATCTGATGATCACTGCCCACCGCCACGCGGTGGCCCGCTGCCAAGGACACTTCATTGATCAGCGACAGGTAGTTGCGCTGGGTGTCAAAGTTTCCGGTGAACGCGCCATTGAGGAAGTTGTCCGACTCGTCACGGCTCTGCCCAGCAGAAAGATTCATGGTCCATGCCGGCAGGGGACGGAGCCGGCCGTGCAGTCCCAGAACCTGGGTCTGGGTTTCGCTTTCATTCTGGAAGCTGCTATCGAAGTCGTTCTTGCCGTGCGCCAACAAATAGCTTGCAGATATTTCGGCTGCTTCGTTGAAGGTGTAACCCAGGCGCGCAGAGCCAGCTCGATTGTCGTAAGCATCCTTGTCCGGCTCGGCAACGGACGGGCGCACGTTGATGCCATCCGTGTGTCGACCGCTGACACCCACGCCGTACCAGAACCGGCCGATGCCGCCGCGTAGTCCTGCTTCAAGCCTGCTGTCGCCGCGCGTGCCGCGCCCAGCTGAGAAAGAGGCCACGGCGCCCTTGCCATTGCCACGACGCGTGAAGATCTGGATGACCCCGCCAATGGCTTCCGAGCCGTACAGGCTTGAACGCGGACCGCGCACGATTTCTATTCGTTCGATCTGGTCAATCGGGATCTGTTCAAACGGTGTGCTGCCGCTGGTTGCAGAGCCGACCTTGATGCCGTCAATCAGCACCAGCACGTGGTCGGATTCGGTGCCGCGGATAAATAGCGATGTTGATTTTCCCGGGCCGCCGTTGCTGGCTATCGTCAGGCCGGGCAGGCCAAGGAACAGGTCCTGCACATCCGTGGATTGCAGGCGCTCGATCTGTTCACGCGACACCACCGTGACGGGCGCCAGCGTGTCGACCAGCTTTTCCTCAGCGCGCGAGGCGGTGACGACGATGAGCGAAGATTCAGGCTCTTGCGCATGTACAGAAACAGGGATAGCAGCCATCAAGGCCACTGGAACCAAAACACGATAAAACACCAAGCACGCTCCTGGCGTTGCCCCACGCAACGCAACGGTCATATGAATGACGGTTCGTGATCAGTGAGTTCAGAGCAGACGGGTGCTGGAGATGATGCGTGCTCCGGCAGCCTTCACTCTGGACCTCGCCCACCGCGAGCCATCGGCTTGCTTCGGGCCGGTCTCCGGACTCGCGAGCAAGATCCCGTGGATCTCCGGGAGGACCGCCTTCCCATGCCGTATCGGCATCGTGGCGTGTGGACCTCTCTGACTCGCTTACCGTTGCGGGGGCAGTGCCGGGATTGCGAATCGCCTTGCAGCGATCAGCGCACCGGCTTCCCGTTTCACCCTTTGACGCGAATGCGACAAAGGACACCAGAAGCGCGGCAAGTCTATGCGCTGCAAGCTGCTGACAGCAATGGCGCTTTGTCGCAAACCATTTGAAACAATCGGGCAGGTTCGCAATCAAGCCCCAACCACTGCCCGCGAGGAATGCCTTGCAGGCAACCCCGAATTACGCGCAAAGGGCCCGCATGTGCCACAAGCAAGATGGGCTTGCCTGCCGATTGATTCACGATGTCGGCCAGTGCGCTGAGCACGCGACGGGACATTGCATCAGCGCTCTCGCCGCCGGGCGGGCGAAAACCCCAGGGATCATCTGCCCAGGTGTCGATCAGGGCGCGATCAATGTCATCGAAACGCTGCATCTCCCATTGTCCGAAATCCATTTCCTGCAGGCGCGCGTCGAGGCGAAGCGGCGCACCTGACTCCGCCAGGCGCTGCGCAAGACCGAGGCAGCGGCGGGCCGGGCTGGACCAGATCACTGCATCCTGCGGGACAGCGGCGCGTAGTCGGGTGATGTCGGTTTCTGGCATTGGCTGCGCTGGGACATCACTGCGCCCGTAGCAGATGCCTTGAGCAAGTGCGACAGGCGGGTGGCGAAGCAGGAACAGCTTGATCAGGTCAGGCTGGCGCATAAGGCCAGATAGATCGAAATTTCCACAATTTGTTGCGTAGCGCCCAGGCAGTCCCCGGTGTAGCCGCCGATGCGCTTTCGAAAATATGCGATGCAAGCCAGCGTGGACGCCGCCACCACGCCAAGCAGCGCAATCACTGCCGGCAATGAGATGGAACTGAGGGCCCAAGCCAATAGCAATGCAATGGCGCCGGTTGCAGCACCTACCTGCCATTCAACCAGCCCCATGCTTTGAGCCACCGGCTTTGCGCGGGCCGAGTCATCCATGCGCACGTAATCCAGACGCAGCATGACGCTCAATGCGCCAGCGCGCGAAACGGTGTGCGCCAGGAACAAGGCTGCCATTGCCAGGCTGACACTTGCCGTGGCGATGGCGCTGAGCAACGAGAATTTCAGTAGCAAAGCGATCAGCAGCGCCGCAGCACCATAGGTGCCGATGCGCGAGTCTTTCATGATTTCAAGCACGCGCTTGCGATCAAGCCCACCGCCGAAGCCATCCGCCGAGTCAGCCAGGCCATCTTCGTGAAACGCGCCGGTCAGCAACAGCGAGAATGTCATCGACAGTAGCACCGCAACACCTGGCGGCCAGAACTGGCATGCGAGCATCAGCACCATCGCCGACAGCAAACCCACCAGGCTTCCCACCAGTGGGAAATAGCGCGCAGCGCGACTCAGCTCTGTATCTGACCAATGCTCAAGCGCAGGCACTGGAACGCGCGTGAAGTAGCCCAGCGCAATCCAGAGGCGGCGGATTTCAGTGGAGAGGGTCATCTGACCAGACGCTGATCGCGCAATGGTTCGACAGCCCCATATTCTGCGAATGAGATGACGCGCAGCAATAAAGTCTCACGAAACTGGCTTGCTAATGCATTGAAATTGATGAGGGTCAAAATAATTTTGATTTGAGTAAAGTCTGTCGGTCCGTCTGGAGCGACCCGCGAGCGCATTCTACGAGTCCTGCGCCCGAAAGCTCCACGCTGGCGGGGTGACTGAATTTGATGTCGGCGCGCTAACCCAAGTCGTTCGCATATTGGGCCGGGGGGCGGTGCCCTGAGGTCTTTTTTTTGAACCAGGACATTCTTGAAACGGACTTTTGGGTGGGCAAGTGGTTGTAGCGTTGCTTTGAACTCGTGGAGTGTCAGGTAGTCGAGGCTCGAATGTGGCCGCACGGTGTTGTAGTGCTGTCGACAGCCTTCGATTATTGCCTTCGCCACCCGTGTGGATCGAAACCATTCGAGCGACAGACATTCATCTCGAAACTTGCCGTTGATAGATTTGTCGGTGCCATTCTGCCAAGGTTTGCCGGGGTCGATGTGGGTCGATTGAATCCCGGATTGAACGATCCATTCCAAGATGGCCTTTGGCACGAACTCCGGGCCATTGTCTGACTTCATGTAACGGGGCGCACCGTGAAGGCCGACCAGCCTGCTCAGCACCTTGATGACACGACGGCTTCGGCTTGAGCCTGCCACGTCGATCGCCAAGCACTCTCGCGTGTACTCGTACACGACGGTCAGGCACTTGGGCCGCTGGCCATCGGCACAAGCATTGAAAACGAACTCGTAAGCCTAGGCGTGATTTCTGGAATCCGGTGGTAGCGGCCTAGGCCGTGCCATGGCGGCACGACGACGAGGCCGCTTTCTAGGCGCCTGCGACTCGCTTGCTGCCAGATGCGCTGGCAGCGATCTGGACTCATCTCAAAGCCTTCTCGGCGCAGGAAGAGCAGGATACGGCGTTGGCCGTAGCGGGGATACAGGGCAGATAGCCTCTTCACAGGGCGGATAGCAGCCAAAAGGACGATGGCATTGGCGGGCCCGGAAGCGGCCATCACCGCCTGTCCATTTTGCGAGTAGCCCTATCCGACCAGTCGGGCCAGAATGCAGCCTAAGAAGTCCGCATTCGGTCCAAATGCTTATGCCGCAGGTGACCTTTTCCCCGATAACCGGACAGTCAGAAATGGAGATTTCCGGCCTGTGAATGCTGTTTACGGTACTCGATGGGTGTCATCCCGCCGAGTGACTGATGCGGTCTTTCCTTATGTCGCGCTGGCTCCGATGGGCGAGATCGATCTGAGCCCATATGCCTCCGTAATCGCATGGATCGAGCGCTTAAAGCAGCTTCCAGCCTTTGTTTCTATCGCCGGACTTTGATTGCAGGGTGCGCTGGATACTGCGGGGTGCCGGTCGTCCGAGCCGCCGCTTGGCTGAACTCCCTTCGCTTGAAGGGCTCAGGATTTTCGCTTCGAAGTAGGCGTCTCGCTTGCGTGAAGCGCGGCGAGCTTTCCGGTCTTGACCGCCACTGCGACAGCAGCTCCCCGTGATCCGACACCGAGCTTTTCGTAGACGTTGTGAAAATGCCATTTCACGGTCGAAATGGAGACCAGCATGGCGTCGGCGACGTCCTTATTGCTTAGTCCAGCTTGAGCTAATCGCAGTAGGTCGAGTTCGCGCCGCGTGAGTTCCGTTTCGCTGGCTTCGGACGGAATCTCCGCTTTCTTGCCGACGGACTTCATCCTGCGTTTTGTTGGAGAAGGTTTCTCCGGTGCGGGCGAAGAATACTCCGATCGCAGACCCTGCTTTAGCGCCTTTTGAATCGTCAGGCGCGGTTGGAGGTCTTGCATACTTAAGCCTTTGCGGCGCTCCTCCATGTGTTCCAACAGCGGCTGCAGAAGATTGCCTGCAGAGAGGATGGGAAACAAATGATGCTCATCCGTCGCGCCCGAAATGGCACGATCAAGCTGCCGCATGGCATCAGAATGATTTCCGGCCGCCCAAAGTGCGAGCGCTCGGTAGGTCGTGATGGACAGGTACTGCGGCCCCTTTTTTGGCGCGCCTCGACTCTGTTGCAAGGAGGTGAGGATTCGCAGGGCAGATTTGTGATTCCCCGCATGAAGCTTCATTCGGGCGTCGAGCAAGCGCAGGGCAGTGCGCCTGGATCTGAGCCAGCCGATATCGGATTCGGCATCATCAAAAATGCGTGTGCGCGCTGCCGCTTTTTCGGCCCAGTCCAGTTCCCCCGCTGTGAGCATGAGCGACACCTGTTCCATAGCCAACATCCAGAAAAGGCGCTGGTGTTGTTCGCGCAAGGCCGCGTCCTGCCCGGCTTCAAGAACGGTCTGTGCTAAGCCAATCTCCCCACGACGGACCAGCAGGCGAGCTTCATTGCGCAACGCCACTAATTGAGGCTCCACCGGGCCAAAGATTTCCTTGAAAGCCCGCCCGACATCGATCGAGCGCGCTGCAGATTCCATATCACCGCGTTGCACGGCGATTTCGGCTTCGAGGAGTGCAGCCAGTCCAGCAACGTAGCTTTTTTGTCCCAGGCCAAGGTTTGCGGAGTCACGGCGAACCCGCTCACTCAGTCGTTCCGCCGCCTGGAGGTGTCCCTGTTCCACGTCGATCAGTCCATGCAGAAAATCGCCCCAGGCTGACAGGTAGGCTGCGTCGGCCAAGTGACCGTGCTGATGAGCGGAAACTGCGAATCGACGGCTATCCTCGAAGTTCAGTTTGGCGAAGTGGCTGTAGCTCAAGCAATTGCCCAGGGTGGCGATCAGGAAGGGCTCGTTGTCCGGCACCCTGGGCAGTAGTGCATCCGATCGACGAATGCATTCGTCGATTGTGTCCGCGCAGGCACATGTTGCCGCTTGGACGACGCCGGTCCAGAGGAGCCAGCGCTCCCGCTCCGGCTTACTGAGCTTCCAGGTATTGTTCTTGAGGCCATGAAGCACCGACTCGGCCATGTCCATGGCACGCGCCGTATCTCTTGAAAAGGCGCACGACCAGGCGTGTGCGAGCAACAGATCTGGGCGTTTGGCGTGATACGCCTCGGGTAGCCGCCTCATCCAGTCGCGTACCGTGTAGTGATCGCCCCTGAATGCGGACGTTCTCAGCGCATGTACTGAGATGAGGTCGGCGGCTTGATCATAGTGTTCCGCTTCCAAGGCGTAGCGAATGGCTTGG
>TARA_R110000787_G_C13441618_1_pt1 | contig 10475 bp, 7 predicted proteins | sample TARA_R110000787 | Tara Oceans TARA_R110000787 (sample SAMEA4397920) | marine metagenome | biome: Polar Biome; feature: [DCM] deep chlorophyll maximum layer (ENVO:01000326); material: water (ENVO:00002006), including particulate matter (ENVO:01000060) such as... | depth 35 m
TAAAGTGGCAAGCTAGGTGTGTCCGTTTTAGTGGGGGCAACTACAGTCTAATTGTTCCATCTTCATCTTTAAGATACTGTTTTGTGTGAACAGACCATCCACCAATTTTGTCTTTAATAAATTCAAGTTCATCTTTAAGTATTGCATTTTCAACTCGTTCTTTACTCCATAACCATTGACGTTTAGGCGCAACCATTGTTCCATCAGGGGCTGGTATGTCGAATACCAGGTTTAGTCTTTCACCCATGCTTTTAGTTGCTTCTAGGGGATGGGTACGATAAGGGCCACGAATCTCAAAGTTGCTATCTTTTTGGGTGTAATATCTCTTTATTGATTCTTCAGTTAACGGAACATAGATGTTATCAAGTGATGTTTTATCTTTTGCATAAACTAATGCGTATTCATGAAGTGAAATTAAATATTTTTCCTTAGCTCCACCTCCATACCGTTTTTTCCATATCAAATTATCAATAAAATTATCTTCTCCAAAAACCTCATCACATAATTTACGAAGATTAGTCACCTCATTGTCATCAATAGATATAAAGATCAAACCATCATCGCGTAGCAGATTTCTTGCAAGTTTCAATCTTGGATACATCATATTGAGCCAATTAGTATGGTAACGGCCAGTGGTTTCGGTGTTTGTTCCAAATTTTCGACCTTCGCTGTTTTTTTGGCCTGTATATTCTAAATAAGTATCAAGATTATCTTTAAAATTGTCGGGATAAATGAATTCTTTACCTGTGTTATATGGTGGATCGATATAAATCATCTTCACTTGTTTGTGATGGCTCTTTTGAAGTAACTTCAGCACTTCCAGGTTGTCACCTTCGATAAACAAATTTTTTGAGTTGTACCAATCCTTGCTTTCATTTATGCAAGGTCTTAGCGTTCCTGTTGAGGGTGCTTGTGCAATTCGTTTCGCCGCTGCTTTTCCATACCAATTAAAACTATATCGCTCTTCTGTAGTTTCTACGTAGTCACCCAATGCACTGCGTAGGGCATCAAAATCAACCTTGTCTTCAGCAAAAACATCAGGAAACAATTGTTTTAATTGTTGGATATTGTCTTGCACAATATCTTTGCTGCGGCCATCTGTTTTTGGGTCAAGTTTTTCTAACATTTGTGTTCCTATAACTGTGTTTTGAGTTCTTCAAGTGTGTTTTGTAGTGACTTAATTTGAATATTTAATCGTGTTTGTTCATTGAGTTGGTTTGCGGCCTTTATTTTCTTTCGTAATTCGTTAATGCTCGATTGGGTTGTTTCAATTTGCTCAAGCGTTTGGCGTTGCAAAACATAGTCACCTAGCTGATCTTGCAGGTTTTTATTCACGTATTTCGCACTATTTAGATTAAGCAGTGCCTGCATCCAGTCTTGATAAAAATGATACAGATGCGAATAGCGTAATTGTTTAATGGAAAATGTGTTGATAAAAGCTTGGCTGTAAATCGCGGGTTCATTCAAGTTTAGCCAATCGCTACTGATTGAATCGGCAATTACCAACTTACTACTATCTGCCTTATTGATACGTTTATCGGCAAGCTGAAGCATAAGCTGTTCTTGATAGCTGATAAGCAAAATAACGGGGTAGGGAATAGTGCGTTGGATTAGGGATGCAATACGTGGTGCCGAATTTTGCTTTCGTAGCTTTACCAGTAATACTGCGATTTCATCGTAGACACGATCATCATCATGAAAGGCATTGATCGCAATGGTTTTAGGCGTGAGCATATACAAACAAGTGATGTCGTCAACGTCTTCAGCAAACAGTTTTTTATCAGCACTGGTTAATTGACCGTGTTCGTAAAAAAGCCTTTTGAATACCTTATCATTCACACGGGACGTTTCAGGAAAAGCCAGCTGCTGAATAAACTCAGTGATGGTCTTCATGATTGTAAGATGAGATAACTCACCACTTGAAAATCATTTATGTCTTGGCTGTGGTTTTCTAAAAGTTGAGTTCCGCCACGTTTAAATAAGCTTTCGATACCTTTCTCTTGCTGGTGTCCAATGATGCTTTGAACTGCTATCTGAAGTAGTGTTTGATATTGGGTCATGTCAGCAAATTGTTTTGTCTGTTGTCGAAATGTTTGAACTGTTTCTGCTTCTGGATGATGCTGACCTACGCCATGCTTTTTCAGCACATCGAGAATTTTTTTGGTTTGATTAAAAGCGTATTTGACTTCACCTTCATTGGTGACATAAACAAGATAATGCGGTTTTAGTGGATAGCTATGATCGATTTTGTCAGAAGCTTTCAAATGACGTAAACAAAATATCACACCAGGTTCCAGCTCATCTTCTAAGACTTTATTGAGTTGAGAGACTGCAAATAAACCACTTGGTGCGGCTTCAAGTAGATGCAAATGACTACTCATATAATCAGTCAGATCCATCCTAAAATCATTTAAGGTCAGGTCAGTGATAGAGACACCACCTGACATATCTTCCAGATCGACCACCGTATTTTGTAGCTGTTCGAGTTGTTTACGACGGTATTCCAGATCATTCATCTGCTTTTTACCGTCATTATCAATAACGTTTTCTTCACCCGTGGCAGAGATATCCAGCAACACCATACGGCCGCTTACCCGGGCTTCAAGATTAATGTATTCATCCAGCTCCATATTGGGCCAGAAATTCACCAGCTGAATCGATTTGTTTTTTGACCCTAATCTATCAATACGTCCAAACCGCTGGATTATACGCACCGGATTCCAATGGATATCGTAATTCACTAAATAATCACAATCTTGTAGGTTTTGCCCTTCAGAAATGCAATCCGTGGCAATGATAATATCTATCTCAGTCTCAGCAGTATCATCAATCTGCTTACGTTCTTTTGAAATGGGGGAGAAATGTGTCAACACGCTGTTTAAATCACGCCTGACACTATTCAATGTGCAGCGTGGCTGGGTAGCGCCTGTCACTAAAGCACTATGCACCTGTAGCGTCTCATGGGCCCAATGAGCGAGATGTTTGTATAGATATTCAGCAGTATCCGCAAAAGCAGTAAAGATTATAATTTTACGATTGTCAGGGTTGATGGGATGTTGAATTTTATAAACAATCAGTTTTTTTAGATTTTCTAGTTTTGCATCACGAATGGGGTCAACTTGTTGGGCATAGTTCAATAAGGATTTCAGCTTTTCACGATCATCCTCTAAATCTTGCCGCCACTTAACGGCATCGATATCGCCCAATAATACTTTTACCTTTCGTCCGATTAATAAGCTCTCATACTCCGGATCATCTATCTCGATATCCTCGATATTCATATCCTCAAAGCTATCGGTATCGTGCGCATCTAAACGTTCAAGTAAATTTTCTACGTGTCGGAGAAGCTTTTCTAGCGTTAATGCAAACGAATTTATCGAGCTTTCCATCCGTTTCAGGATGTTGATGCGCATCAGATGAATAAGACTATCTTCTCGATCAGTTTGTTTGAAAACAGATCCTCCACTGACTTGCATATCATATTTGCGGCTATATTCTTCGCGCTTTTCTAACTTCACATATCTCAGTGGTGCATACGCGCTGAGATTCATCCGGCGAATAGTCTTATTGATATCTTTTAAGGGAGGGAAGGCGTTGGCTGTATCGATATCTGATTTGATATTTTGCGGTTTGAGTCGTTCAGGAAAAGCGCCCATTTCCTGAATATCATAATATTTTTCAATATGTCTACGTGAACGAGCAATGGTGAGCATATCGAGCAGTTTGAAATAATCAAAATTCATTGAACTCAATAATGCTTCAACCTTACGCTCTTCACTTTCAAGATTCAGCCAGTGATTGAAACGTGTTTGGGCTTTTTTTAGAGTTTGTTCAATACTAATAATGCCATGATCCGCTAAGGCGTCATCAATGCCTTCTGTAATAAATGCTGTCTGATTTTTCAGGTCATTCATACGGTTATTCACTGGCGTAGCTGAGAGCATTAATACTCGTGTTTTAACGCCTGATTTAATGACATCATTCATCAGTCGTGAGTAGCGCGTTAAGGTTGATTTGTTAGTTGTGCTGTTGTTTCTGAAATTATGTGATTCATCAATAACCACTAAATCATAGTTTGCCCAATTAACCGTTTCCAGGTTCATTTCCCCGGACTTGCCATTTAACCGGGTCAAATCCGTATGATTCAGCACATCAAAGTTAAATCGATCAGCTGCTAATGTATTGAGCTTGTCGTTGACGGTATAAATCGTCCAGTTCTCACGTAGCTTTTTGGGAGCAAGCACCAATACCCGATCATTTCTCAATTCGTAATATTTAATGACAGCAAGCGCTTCGAATGTTTTACCTAAACCAACGCTGTCAGCAATAATGCATCCGTTATAGCGTTCAAGTTTATCTATTGCACCCAACACACCATCTTTTTGAAATTTATATAACTTGTTCCAAATTAGCGTGTCTTTAAACCCTGTCTTGGTTTTAATTATGCTTTCTTCATCTAACTCTTCCAGCAAGTCTTTAAAAACATTATATAGAGTCAAAAAATAAATTAATTCCGGGGCATTGTCTCGACTCAATGTATTTAATTGTGTAAGCAAAGCAGACTTAATATCTTTAACGGCTTTGTCGTTTTGCCAGATAGCAGTAAACCAATCTTTTAACGCATCACAGCTTTCAACATCTTTGAAGAGAGTATTTATTTCAAACTGGGATGTCGGTACAAAACCTAAGCCAGAGGCACTGATACCCGAACTTCCTTGAATGGCAGCATGTGGTTTTTGCGGGTTAGCAATATGAAATATTGTCTGATTTACGATGCTGTGTGAGGTGACTGCTTTAACATTCGCTTTTGTTTCAATAAAGGTGGCACAACGATTCGCGATGTAGGCTTGTTTAAGTTCATTTATAAGCGGTGTTTCAAATTCATTGCCATTTAAACCCGAGACTAAAGGCACATCGTTTGGCCCTTTTTCTGCCTTAGTTAGAATCAAATCGACAGATTCAGCCTGGTTGAAAGCTGCTCTTAAAGCATCATAACCATACAAGGTGAAGTCATTAGCAATGATCGAAAGCTTGGCGTCTTTATCTATAAGCTTTAAGAGACTTTCACCCACATGCCCATTCTTTTTATTATCTAGTAGCACGATAAATTGCATCCTTACAAAAAAGTCTCAAAAATTTTTTTGATATTTTTTTGAAATGAGTCTATCAGAAGTGTAAATCTATGGGGAGAGCTTGTCTGTCCACAAAGGGGGCCCTTTCCCCCCCGCTTTCAAAAAACGGGGGGGCACTTCGGATTCGTTTGTTGCATCAGAAAAAGGGGGCCCCAAAGCAAAATGGTGCTTATAAATAAATCCTAATCTGTGCATCGTCGTTGACCGTGGTCCTGTGACCACCGTCAACGACAAGTTAAAACTGTGCTCCATCCAAAGTGTCTAGGGACAATGCCCGTGTCTGCAACACCGGCATTTCAACGTTTATTTCAAATCTCAATAGCGACTGCAGGATCAAAGTTGTTGAAAGCTACTTTTCAACTTATTATCAAGATGATTCACTTTGAGGGAACACAATGGCTTTTGATGGATTATTTTTAGATGAAGATGGATTACCTGTAGAAAGGCAACCCGTACCAATCTATCTAGCCGCTTTGATTGCACGTATGACACCTGATGAGTATTTAAAACTTTGTGCTGTTGAGGCTCGGGAATTTCGGCTCGGTATTAATGTTTACCAATACATAGAAAATACAGAACCAAAAAAGGTTCAGCCGAAAATGCTCCTAAATTATGTCACTAATGCGATAAACCCAATAGAAAGTAAAAACAATTCTATTAGTCTTTCGAATGTTTTTGTATGGTCTGATGAGTTGCTGTGGCAAATATCGAAGCTTATCGATGAGCAATATGAAACTCGAGAAGATGCTGTTAGAGATGGGGTAACCATTGATTGGGACCCCGCACAATTGGAGTTTTCGGCCACCATTGCGCAAAGTACTGATTTTTATAACTTACTTAGTTCAGCTTTAAAAAAGAAGTATTTAGTATACAAAAGAACCATGAAAGCCCGATCAAAATATAAAAAATGGTGCGAGAAGTACATGGAAATCTTCCCACACTTTACTCATGAAGATATTCAGTCAAAAAAAGCCAAGGGATACTTAAAAGTTGCCAAAATTATTGAAAAAGATCCAGTGTTAAATCCTGAGGGTCAGGGCCATCATCATATACGCGAGATGATAAGAAAAAACATCTTGCATTATCTGTAAATAATAAATGTTGAGTATTGGCTAAAATAATTACTCAAAAGTTTTAACTTTATGAAAAACCTATAAATTAATTGGGTTAAGCTTAAGACCTTTAAAAAGCCACCTCAGCAATAGGGTGAACATTACAGCTTTTTGCGTATTTAACAGCCAGTGCCATACGCAAAATTTATCTTTATCTTCCACCTCATAGCGATACCCGCTTAGGTGGATAAGGTGAGATTGATATTACGTTTTTATTAACCGTTTAAAATCTAATAAATTATGAAAGTCTTTTTTATATTATTTAAAGTGAATATAAAAAACATAAAACGTAATTATGTAATGATTGTGAAAATATAATGTATTCAACACCTTATCTGTAGTAACAACGTAATGACTTTGAAAATACTGTAATTTCAAGTCATATAATTATTACGGATTAAACTCATGTTAAAACTGCATTTTTTAGAAGCTTCAGTACCACTAACCAAAACATTCACCCTTGGAGATAAGGGCGAGCTGATTAAGACCCCATATCCGATGGTCAAAAAGTTCACCTCACACGAAGAACTGGTTAGCAGCAGTGAAGAGTTCAGAGATAAATTAATTCAGCATGCCGCTTTAGGGCATTGCCTCTTAAAAGGGGCCTTAGACCGTGCCCTGATTAATGAGAGTCGAGCTGGGCATACTTCCCCAGATTCACCTACAGAATGGGTAGTGTTAGACGTGGACGGTCTACCTTATTCTCCAGAAGAATTTTTGCATTTAATCGGGTATGGCGATGTGGATTACATTGTTCAATATTCAGCTTCTTCAGGCATTATTCTGGCTGGCGAAGCTTGTTCCTCGGCTAAATTCGATCGTTACCACATTTTCATTAGGCTGGATGAGCCACAACCTCCTTATCAATTAAAGCTCTGGTTAAAAAAATTAAATTTATCTGTTCCCGCTATTAGTCAATATTTGGATTTAACCGCTTCAAGTATGTCCATGCGTTGGCCTCTCGATATTAGTGTTTGCCAAAACGACAAACTTATTTATATCGCACCACCTCAATGTGGGCCTGGCGTAATAGATACCTTGTCTGAAAAGCGCTTGTAAGGCGGGCTTAAGATGACTAGAAAATCAGCTCTATCAGTGGATTGGGAATCTGTTAATGAAGATATTATTAATCGATTAAGCATACTGGCCCTTAATAAATTAAGGACCAAAAAGGGATTGAAACCAAAAACAGCAAGAGATTTTATTCCTGATAAGCATGATGTCATAAGGATTTTTGATTCTGTAACAGTTACTGGGTGTAAAGAAGAACGTGGCTATGTATACCTAAATTTAAATGGGGGTGATTCCTGGGGATATTTTCACCCGGCTTCAAACGCAGAGATTATCTATAACTTTAAAGATGAACCTAATTACAAAACGAGTGAAATTGATCCTGCCTATTATGCAGAGGCAAAAATACGTGCTGAACTTGTTAAAAAACAAACGAAAGCATCAGCAAAACTTAATGAAGCAGCTCAAAGCCAAGCTTCTCAACGTGAGAATTTCTTGCAGTCTGTGGCCACTAAAACAAAATATTATTGTTTGTTTAGGGATGAAAGCAGTGACACCTACTACGTTGGCTACCATGATGCCAGCAATCAAAGCAGCCACTTCCATAGCGTACGTTCCAAGCAAGCCGGTTTTGATTATTTAAAACAACATGGCGCTTTGGCTCCCGAACCAGTGCCTACATGGAATTATCATTATGATCCTTCCCGTGTAGCATTTGAGTTTGATAAAGGATTTGTAAATCGTTTTAAACCTTCCATCTATATGGTGAATGCAAAACCAGCCTTACGCATGCCGCCACATATCGAAAGATTAATTCGCCATGTCACAGGAAATGAACCAGCTGTATTCAATCACTTAATTAATTGGCTAGCATTTATTTTTCAAAAAAGACGGCGTACTCAAACAGCTTGGTTATTGCAAGGAACGACTGGCACCGGCAAGGGGTTGTTGATAAATGAGGTTATTCAACCCTTACTTGGGGCAAGTAATTGCGCCACCATTACATTAGAAAATCTTGAAGATCAGTTCAATGCATTTACCGAGTCTACGCTCCTATTGTTTGTTGATGAAGTCGATACAGAGCAAGTAAAACAACAACAAAAACTCGTTGCCAAATTAAAAAACTGGATTACCGAACCCGCACGTGCCGTAAGAGGAATGCGTCAGGAAGTCCGGAAAGTAGAAAACTTCATCAACATTATGATGGCTTCCAATCAACATAATTCAATGCGTATTGAATCCAACGATAGACGCTTTAATATTTGTCCCCGACAAGAGCAAAAACTATTTCCTTCTGGAAAAAATCCTGCTGTATTTATTCAATCTTTAACACTTGAACTTCAGGAGTTTGCTAATTATTTATCTGCTTATAGTATCGATGAAAATGCCGTTAAAACACCCTTAGAAAATGCGGCAAAAGCCCAATTAAAAGCGACCACACAAACTGCAGGTGAAGAGGTCGCAGAGGCTTTGCTAGCTGGTGATTTGAATTATTTTCAAACCATGCAGCCAATGAATAGTTCGGTACATACTTTTTTTGAAAATCATCCTATAAACATAGGTGATATGTTTGAAGCATTGATGCAGCAAGCTTTACGGCATCAGCAATCAAACCAAGCTCACTTTCTTAAACACCATGATTTATTTGTCTTCTTTGAAGCGTTGGTAGGCAGCATGCCAAAAACGAAAGCGAAATTATCAAAAAGACTAAATCATCTGGGAATCCATATTCAGCCACACTTCATTCCAGTAATAGGCAAGACACAACGTGGCGTAATGATAAATTGGAAATTACTTACAGTGAAAAACCAGGCTACTGCCAATACATCACCTAAAAAGCCCGCTAAACCTCAAAAAACTAAACCTTCCCGAAATCAGTTGCCAAAGTATAAGCCATGAAAACGCTTACCTTAAAAGAGGCCGCTGAATTACTAAAAATGCACCCGCAGTCATTGAGAACCAAAGTTATCAATGGCTCGATACCTGGTGCAAAAGTTGGTAAATCGTGGGTGTTTTTGGAAGAAGACCTTGTGCAGGACATCCGCTCACGCTACATTAAAAGTGGGCGGGCGTCCGTAAGCAAAGGGGACAATCAATGCTTTATAGACGACCGAATAGTCAACACTGGTGGTGTAGATTTACTTCACCAAACGGAAAAGAAGTACGCAGAACTACTAAAACTTCCAACCGCAAAGCGGCGCAAGAGTATGAAGTAAAACTTAAAGCGTCCATTTGGCGGAATCAGCATTTACAGGAAAAGCCACAACACTCATGGCAAGAAGCTGCAGTGAAATGGTTGGAGGAGGCAACCTATAAAAACACGGTGGCAGGGGACCGCTCCTCATTGAGATATGCAGACGCTTTTTTAGGTCAAAAAATGCTACACGAAATTGATCGAGAGTTATTGTTAGAGCTGAGACAGGCCAAACTTGCGACTGGAGTTAGTCATGCCACAGTGAATCGAATGCTTGAAGTCATTAGAGCGATCCTGAACAAAGCAGTAAGGGAATGGGAGTGGCTTGATAAAGCGCCAGTAGTGAAAATGCTACCAGAACCTAAAAGAAGAGTGCGTTGGTTAACTCAGCAAGAAATCACGAATTTGATGAAAGAGTTACCAGAGCATCTTCAAGCAATGGCCATGTTTAGTTTGGCGACAGGTTTAAGAGAATCCAACGTGACACAGTTGGAATGGTCACAAATTGATCTAACTCGGAAAGTTGCCTGGATACATGCTGATCAAGCCAAAGCTAAAAAGGCCATTGGCGTGGCATTAAATGAAGATGCTATTGGCGTATTGCGTAAGCAATTGGGAAAACACAATACCAAGGTTTTCACTTATAAAGGAAAACCAGTATTAAAAGCCAATACCAAAGCTTGGCGTCAAGCATTGCATAGAGCTGGGATTGAAAATTTCAGATGGCATGATTTGCGACACACCTGGGCCTCTATGCATGTACAAGCTGGAACATCGATTCATGTATTGCAAGAGTTAGGAAGTTGGTCAGATATTAGAATGGTTCAGCGATATGCGCATCTAGCACCAGAACATCTGGCTAAATTTGCGAATAATATAGTTTTACCAAAACAGGAGGGCAGGGGGATTCGCACATTATCCGGCACACCTGACGGCAGAAATAAAAAAGCAGCTAACGACGAATCGTTAACTGCTTGATTATTTTCAATTTTTGGTGCGCCTGGCACGATTCGAACGTGCGACCGC
>TARA_R110000787_G_scaffold9817_6_pt1 | contig 10475 bp, 15 predicted proteins | sample TARA_R110000787 | Tara Oceans TARA_R110000787 (sample SAMEA4397920) | marine metagenome | biome: Polar Biome; feature: [DCM] deep chlorophyll maximum layer (ENVO:01000326); material: water (ENVO:00002006), including particulate matter (ENVO:01000060) such as... | depth 35 m
AGGATTGGATTTCTTCCAGATTAAGACTTCTATGATTTTGTCAGAAAAAATTCCCATAATCTTATGAACATCTTGTTTGTTGTATGTATTTTTTTGCAAATTAAAAAAAACGTTGCCTTTGCATACTCTGAGACACTCATTTATGGATTTTTCAAGAAATGCCACGTAATCACGCTTTATATCGGTGTGATTATTATATTTATCATTTCTTTTTCTGTTGTAGGGGGGCGACGTTATAACCATATCGACGCTTTGAGCTTCCAACTTAGGCATTTGCTCGAAACAATCGCCTTGTATTAACGTTATCATATTTTTTCCTAAAAGGGTGGTTCTTCACCGTCATATTTTGGCTTCCACGGTTCGTGTGCCGTGGGCTGTGGCTTACGGATTATTTTTTCTGGCCCGAACATCTGGGCCAGAAACGTGTTTATATCGGGTGACCAGTCGTTCACCAGTTGGGCCCGAAGACCTTTTCGAAGACTTGATCGAGCATGGCTTCCATGTTGTTTTCTTCGTTTGCACATTCATGGCATGTATCGACATCACCATCCGTCTCGTGCTGTAGAAATTCGCAATCGGCACAACCTTGGGTCATTCTTCACGCCCTCTTAACTTTCTAGGCGCGGCATAATCAGCCGTAATTGTCATTTCCAAGCCCCAATTATCCGAATGCGACAAATTTAGTGCCATTTCGTCGGCCATTTTCCAACACCGCTCAACAAAATAATTAGTGCATAATGAAGGCGAATTGTCCTGCGGTACAATTAATTCCGCCAATGGTTCGCGATCCTCGCCCCACAATTTAATAACTGCTCTCATTACATCATACCCCAAACAAAACCACACACGGCGGCTACGGCAATTGTGATAATCAAATTTCTGTACTCAACGTACCACGGTTCAGGGGTCACGTTATTCCAAACGTTATTCATGAAATCCATGGTTTCGGGTTGCGCCTGATTGTTTACATAATCTAGGGCTTCAGCTTTGCCTATTTCTGTGGCGGATGGTTTTTTGAACGCTTTATTAGCTTGAGCGTATTTTTCCAGTTCGGCTTCGCTAAAGTAGCGCATACCATTGATTATCTCTCCTTTAGGGAAAGAGTCTTTTTTAATGTGATATTCCAATTTTGAGGCCTTAATTTCATATTTTGCACAAATTTCAACTTTTGCGAGCATTTTTCTTTTTGTCATAATAATCTCCATAGTTAGGTGAACTCAGTATATGGGATATTATGCGTTCGTGTCAAGTGCTAGTGGATTTCGTCAGAACTACCGTGTGTTTGCTTCTTGGTATTGGGTTCTTCAACGGAGACTGTTGCGTTGTGAATACAAGACGATAACACCTTCATAGCGGTATCATTATCTGGGGCAAAAGCCATGAGAGCCGAGAGTGTTTGCGTAAGCATTCCACCCAGTGCGGCTCCCATATTCATGTCACTTAAAGTCATTTCTTGGATAAGATCGTGCGTACATTCCATGGACCACAAGAAATCATCTCTAATTTCTTCTTCAGTTTCTTGTAGCAGGACACGCTTCATTTACCCCTCCTTGGGTTTCCATGTGTCAATTTCCGCGTACCAGTTTCCAGTGCGGCCGCTTTCCTTGACTTGGACATTAATCCAATCGTCATTTTGATCGGACAACCATGCGAGTAAGTCTACACGCTTTATGCTAAGATTACACTTAACAAAATCAGGTGCTTTTTCATGGGGTTTTTTAGCCATTAGGCCGTTTACAAAGTCTGCCATTTTGATCTCCAAAAAAGTTGCCCCCAGTCGCGGGCAAGCGAACTGGGGGCTTTTTTACTACGGAGTGCAGTTATAAGCTGCACGGTCGATAATACACGTAAATATGGGATAAGCAATACTAAATCGCATACCTAACGCGGATATTCTGCTGTTTTCGGGTCGTCTTCGATTGTTAGGCGACATGTAGAACATTTTCTCACAAGCTTTTCATCTGTTTTTTCAACTACTTGTAGTATTTGTTCGCATTTAGGGCACCTATTTTTCATCAACCTTTGATGTATTGGATTTTCAACGCGACTCGGCATTGTCATCAATTACAGCCTCGTGGTCCGCGGTTTGAGCGTCTTTGTACCAGTCAAAAACCAGTCGAAGTTGCCCTCCGATTGTTCTGCCTTCTGATTTAGACAGCTTTTTTATTTCTTCGTATACTTCGCGTGGTACAAGTACACTTTTCCAACGTGTTGTATCCATTTTATCTCTCCGATCCACCGGTACATCTACGATATTATAGGAGAATATACAATAACGCAAGAAAAAACCCCAGTTCTTGGGTGTAAGAACTGGGGAAGTAGGACAAACCACAAGGGTAGTTTTGTCGAGCAGAAAAAAACTACATGGACTCGCCCCAAGATGGTCCCATTTCAACATCACATTTACTGGGAACCTCTAACGGAAGAACATTCTCCATTATCTTAGCTATTTCATTAGCTTCGTCAACATTTTTCACAGACATAGCAATTTCATCGTGTATTTGCACAAGTGGGAGCTTTCCTTCTTTGTAAAGTGCCACCATTGCTTTTTTTGTCATGTCCGCGGCCGACGCTTGGATTAACCTGTTCAGCGCTTTATATGTGTAGGCCCTTTTCAGACGCGTAGTGGCCCCGTAGGTGGACACAGCTTCCCTGTAAGGCAGGGCTTTGTTCATTGCGAACGTATCGGGTTCCCACATGTCAAAGCGGCACTTACGGCCCCCTAATGAGCGCAAAGCACCCGCCGAAGAGTTTTCGTTCAACCTATTCATTACACCTGTCATTAGTCCCTTAACGAACGGAACGCGGTTGTGGTATTGTTTAACGAGTTTTTTGGCTTCTTCGACTGTAATATCTAAGCTTTCAGCCATTTTATTTACACCCATGCCATACATCAACGCGAGATTAATTGTCTTTGCTTGCTTACGAGGGATGTTTGTCATCTCCGCAACCATGGTATGAAAGTCTGTTGCGGGGTCCGTGTTGTATGCTTCGACAAACTCGGCCGCACCTTCGAGCGGAATACCGCGTGTTTTGCCATATACATGTGCGTAGTGAACCAAAATGCGTGGTTCTTGTTGCGAGTAATCGATGGCCGCCCACTGTTCACCTTCTTCTGGTAGGAATAAACTGCGGATCATAGGTCCTAGCTCTGGATCGCGGGCCGGAATTTGTTGCAGATTTGGGTTGGACATTGAAATTCTACCGCTAACTGTTCCCCCATCGTCTGATCTAATCTGGTTTATATGCGAATGTATGCGTCCATCAGCTCTACAATGTTTTATGATTGTATTTATAAACGTACCAGACGTTTTGTTCAGGTTACGAGCTTCAACAATTAACTTAGAAACAGGATGCGCATGTTCATTTAGAAACTGTTTCGTGAACGATGGAGCGCCTTTTTCTGTTTTTGGATAAGTTATATCTAATTTATCGAACGCTTTAGACAAAGATTGTGCCGCCCAGATTTCAACACTAGACCCTGTAATGCGTTTGATTTCTTTCATGACTTCTTTTTCACGCTTTAAAAGCATGTCTTTGGTCCGTTCGACGCGGTTCACATCTATTCTAACGCCACGCATTGTCATATCAACAAGGCACGGTAGGAGATCGAGTTCTATGTTAGCTATGTTCCATAGGTCTTCTTTGCCTAACATTGTGGAAAAGTAATTCCATAGTTCTAATGTTAGTACGGCATCAACTTCTGCGTATGGTCCGACATACATGGCGGGCATTTTCCACATCTCAGCTTTTGGATCGACGCCAAACTCTCGTGCGGCTTCAACCAACGCTTTTTCTGATTTGGTTTTACCTAAGTGTTCGTAGGCCAACGCATTCAGACTGTAGCTGAAACGGTTCTCATCTAAGAGCGACGCTACAAGCATCGTATCAATAATGCGTCCATTAACAGTAAATCCCATGCGTTTAATCCAACCCAGATCATATTGTGCGTTGTGCATGATCTTATCGGCGGGACACTCAAACACTTTTTTGAGCCAACGGTTTACAATCTTTTCATCTAAATTACCGCCACCGTAATGGCGGATGGGTATGTAACCAGACCAACCATCTATAGCCACGGCATAGCCTACAACTTCCCCGTCACCTGTAGGCCATCCGGGCCCATTCTTTTTTAGGTTTGGGTCGCGTGTTTCGACGTCAATTGCAATTTTAGCGGCACTTGTGATGTCGGGTAGTTCTAGGGGTGGAACCCACTCACTCTTTGGAGCGAACATAGCCATTTGTAGATTTGCCATTTTTTATTTCCTCAATAATTTTATTTACAGGGCGAGCATCTCTTTCGATAAACTCTGCACCTAGAGCGGTGTATCCCGCCTTATCAATCCATGAATCCTCATGGTCTATTGTTTCGATGAGCCTACTCGTTTTTACCCAGTCCATCATTAGGGTTACGTGTGACGGAGTTAAAAAGCCGTGGCTCTTTAAAGCTCCGTTCATAATAATATTCCAACCTTGCGCAATACGCGCATGGTTTTCATAAGCATCACCATAATCTTTTGCTCGATCACCAGTGATTAAGTTTTCTGCTTTATTTAATAATTCATTGCGTTTCATTAATGTTTCACCTGATCTACATCACCACAGTGAACCATTTCACCATTTTCTTTATCGTATTCGAATTTGACCGTTTTTTTAGGGTCTTTTTCTTGGGCACGTTTAGACTGTTCGTGCGCTTTCCATTCATCCCATGTCATTTTCTTCACTTATTTTCTCCTTTGAGTGATAAACTAATACAAAGCTTTCGCATTTAGGGCACGACAGATTAGTAACGATCGTATGATCGTCACCCGTTGTGTCATCTAACATTTCACAATCTTCGTCGCCGCCCCAAATTAATTCATTATTACATTGCCAACAATTCATAGATCATAGCTCCTTGTCGCGTCTTCAGGTTCAACAATATACAAGTTCTGTCGGGTACGCGTTACCCCTACATAGAAAACTCTGTGCATATCATCTGGATTAATCCGCATATCGTTATCTGCCGCGGCACTCAGGTCCGTGAACAGTACGACGTTATCCGCTTCTCCGCCCTTTGACCCGTGGATCGTGGACGCTGTAATGCGAGGAATACCATTAAACTTTTCACCGCGACGCAACATAGCCGTGATGTATGCCCTATCTATCTCAGGCATTTTATCCATTGCTTCGGACCATATTAACTTAGGGTCGGCAAGTAATCCGTGCTTGCTAATTAAATCTTCCATCGTTACCATGTCGTCGTCGTCTAAATCGCGGAGCTTTTTATAACCCCGTGTTATACGATTTCCCGTAGACATGTAGCTGTAAATCTTACGTGCCACTTCTCCCGATATTTCTTTACCCTTGCGCATCTGCTCCCAACCGTTGACGGCATCAGATATTTTTTCGCTAATTGACCGATGGCCGCGGTAAGTAAACAAATAACCGTTTGATTTCAAGTCACTAGCCACCGGTTGGAGTTGATAACCTGCTTGCGATAAAATTAGCCAAGACCCTTGTGCCATGTCCAGAGAACTTATATGACTGATCCGCGCCACATTGCCTCGGTCTTTTTTTGGTTCGTATCGTTTTGGAAATCTCCGCGTGATGCGGCGCACGACATTCTCTGCCAGTGTATGTACAGTTTGAGGAATACGGTATGATTGCGAAAGCGTCTCTGAACCTCCGGGCAAATTAATAAAGTGATCGACGTCGGCACCGGCCCATCGGTAGATAGCTTGGTCGTCGTCTCCTGCACAGTACATACGCTTGGAGTTTTCATCTAGTATATGAGCAATATCCCATTGTAGCGGACTTAAATCCTGCGCTTCATCTAAGAAGCATAGATCAAATTCAGGACAGTACGTGTTTTTGCCAGACACAAACTGAGCCAACATGTCTGTGAAATCGTACAGACCTAGCTTTTCTTTGTATTCTCTTAAACATTTATCCACATAATTTACTGTGTTCCAGTCATCCTCAAGGTTGCTGATGTTATACTGGTCGCGCAAGTTAACTTTTCGTAGGCGAGCTAAGTTAATTAATCCTAAAATAGGATCGTTACTGGAAACCATAGAAGGCATGTCATCATCAAAGTTAGTGTTCTTTGACCCACCTAAAGAGATACCGATCTTTTTACTTAATTCTCTATAGTTTATTTCTTGCATTACTTGCTCGGGGCGGATGTCCGTCATGGTTAGTGCGAGGGAATGCAAGGTTCGGAAGTGAACCAAGTCTTTCTTTGCATCTAAACCAAAGCGAGCGGCGGCACGTTCTTTTGCTTCGTTTGCCGCTTTACGGGTAAAGGCCAGAAAAGAAATGCGGTGAGGGTGAGTACCCGCCGCTAACGCTTCATCTACCATATTAAGTAGCGTGGTCGTCTTCCCTGTTCCGGGCGGGCCAAAAATCCTAAACATTTCTAGCTTTTTCGCGCTTATATATTTGTTGAACCCGTTGTTTGGATATTCCGAACCACTTAGCTACCGCGGTCATAGTAACCCGTTGCTCATCAATAAGTCGCACAATTTCAGCGTTACGGTCGGCTTTGAGTACATTTGGCATTAGAACGGTGCCTCATGTTGTGATCCAAACTCAGGCGGATCAATATCAATATCTACATTATCAAACGATGGGATTTGCCAGACGCGTACAGCACGGCCTTTGATCTTCATAACAAGGCTACTTCCATTAATGTCCCGTAGGCGTTGAGCAATACGGTGTGATTTATATTCGAAGAACTTATTCTTTTTCAGGAAGTTTTCAAAGTCTTTAAGCCTGAAATAAGTTACGTTGATCTCCTCGTCTGTCCAAGGTTTACGAAGCAGGATTTCTTCTTTATCTTGCGCAACCTGTAGATGCCGACAGAACTCTTCTAAGTAATCGTAGAACTGACCACTTATACTGGCGTCTTGAGCCACTTCAATGATTGCGCTCTCGTTATCTTTCATCTCGTTAAGCAGTGTGCTTATCCGAGCTTCCCATTGTTGCTTGGCAACAGAGCGTGGCATAAAGTTAAGTTGCTCCATGCAAGCTTTTTGAAATGTCATCTGGTTCATTAGTGCGTCCGTGTCCATTTCTAAGGGCTCGCCGTTTACATCCATAAACCAAACGGGTGGGGTAGAGTTATATTTTCGGAGATTTGCGATGGTAGCACCGGCTACCGCGGCACCTATGCCAAACTTACGTGTCCGACATAGGTCTTTATTACAATGCGAATTGATCGGGGCGTCTGAACATTTGTACGCGTAATCTTTCCGCTCAACTTGTTTGGCAACAACATTTACCTCCGAGAGTGGCAATGGCGGAGATATGTACTCCATGTTGAAGCGTAAAATCTCTGACTCCCAACTGTCTGGATACGCCTTGCGTAAGTAAACACCGATGTTGAATAGACCATTATTTCGTCCTCCTTCGCTGATACGAGCTTTACATAGTATCTGTAGGCAGGGCGGACCGTCCTTGAGTAGGTCGGTTTCTCCGCCACCTACTACTTGAAGCTTAACAATTTGTTCGGGCGTTTGTACATGTTTTTCGTACAATTCAATAAATTCTTCTAAAGTTGCCGAAGTGCCATCATCTAAAAAGGCATAGCGCAAACCACTTTCGTGGTCATAATAAGGTAGATTAAGAAAGTTACCCACATCCCCGCGGTCGAGGTGTAGCTTAATCTGCTTTGGAAATATCTCGCTCTCGCCATATCCGAGGGCCGCGGCTATTGATTGCAGAGCCTTCTGCATATCTTTAGCTTCTGTCCATTCACTTGCGAACAGGAAGCAATGGGCTCCGCCTGACTTTGAGCGGCAAACCACCATTGGTATTTTTAAACGGCGTATTTTATCTACGAGGATAGTGTGATCCAGAGGGTATTGATCAATATCTATACAACCCCACTTACAACAGTTATCTTCGTTAATTGGAATAATGCCTAAACCGGCACCGGCTCCTGATAAATGGTTGCTCCAAAGTTTTTCATTGCGCGGTTCTCTTAATATGCCCGCTTTGCCTTTGGCCTTACCATTTGCCCCTGTATTTTCTATTCTAAAGTAGCCGTAGGCTTCTTTTAAACCATCAAAGATGGCCGTAAACTTTTCTGCTGACATTATTTACCCCACTCGAAAGAAAGCGGCGGAGCATTATTACCCCGCCGCATACATTAATTAAAACGGTATATCGTTATCGTTTTTACTTGATGCTTCTTCATCTGAGTGTTTCACAACAACATCCCCTGCGGTAATGCTTGATGCAAATTCTTTTGCCCGTGTATACATGTGAGCGTCGGACACTGGACCTTCTACTGACATTTCCCAACCATGCCATGAACCTTTGGAGTTTTCTTCCCCAATAGTCTTCAAGTCATAGATGTACGCAAAGCGTGGTGGTGTGAAAGGCCCGTTTGCCCCCATCATAGAACGTGATGCCATGATGCTATTCCACTTACGTGACTTTTTAAGTTGCGTAGATTTCATTGCAATCAAAGCTGTTTCCATCGAACCGTCTTCTGCAAGCAGAACTACAAAGTGCTGATGCGTTTCTTCGATGTATTCACCCGAACCGTCCATCACGTAATCTTTGTTGTCATCCTTAGACCGCTCTACTTTTGGACGAGCGTCGCTTGGCTCATAGATAGCCGTTGGCGCACCGCTTCCAACGCCCCGTGGAGCCCATTGAATGAACCGACGTTGATATGCGCATGGAATTACTCGAATGCCCGTCTTGCCCTTGTACAAGGCTCCTGTGACGGTGTTATAGATGTCACCTTTACGAGCGTCATCGTTAACGTCCAATACAGGGTCATTACCTGATAGAACTTTAAGAAACGGCAGGGCTAAATCTTCTTGCCCCAAATCCTGTAGACCACCACCGGCGTCCGCTTCAAACATTGCAGGGTTGAACTCAGCAACTCCTGTTTCTTCTTTTTTAGCCACTTCTTTTGATTGTGCCATATTACTTACCTTTTTTAATAACTGCGCGTTGACCGACATAAGCTCCAAATAATTCCATCGGAAACTCTTCTCCTGCCTCGCACCTCTCTTTGACAAACGCACGTAGCGTCTGAGGGTGAATTTCGGTTTTCTGCGTAGGCACAAAACCTTCTCTTTCAGCAAATGCTGAGAAAGCGTGGGCTTGATCATCCTCGCCACGGCCAAACTGGCATAAAACAGTATTCTTTATAATGTCATCATACCCATTATCACGTAGCCAATCATAAGCTTGCGGACGATTGTTAACCAGTATGGAGGCTCCATACGTTTGTTTGACTTGAACGGTAGAACCGTCATCCAAGGCAAAAGAAGAAATACCTATTTCTGCAAGCATTGCGGGCATGTCTTCGTCCGTTAATTTAAGAAGCCTTTTCTTGGCGGCCTTGAGGTCTGTTTCAAGATCGTCAATATAAAGCTCTTCATCACGGATTTGTCGGGCCAACTCAGCTACCGTAGTAAGTCCTTGTTGGTCTATCTTTTCGACAGAAGAGGCGATAGTATCCTCAAAATCTTGTTCCATCATTTTTAGTACGTCGTTACTCATTTCGAGTCTCCTTCGTGGTTAAAGGCACCGTTTGGGCCTTGACAAATACAGATAATATCTTATACTCCACAGTTGTCAAGAAGTTTTTTTAGGGGAGACCTATGCACGGATTCGAATATAAGACCAACCCATATGATCACCAACGTACAGCACTCGAAGCCTCGTGGGCCGAGGAGTATTATGCGCTGTTTATGGAAATGGGAACAGGCAAAACTAAAGTGGCTATAGATACCATGGCGGTTCTTTTTGAAGCTGGCAAGATAGATTCTGCGTTAGTTGTTGCACCCAAGGGTGTTTATGACAATTGGGTTAAGAATGAGATACCCGCTCATCTACCAGATAGGATAAATCGAAACATCTTACGTTGGACGCCCGCTAAGACAAAACGCATGGAAACGGACTTAAAAGACTTTATTGTGGGAGACTACAACGGTATTAAAATCTTTGTTATTAACATTGAGGCGTTTTCCACGAGCCGTGGGACGGAGGCCGCGTTAGCTTTTTTGTATCAAAACCCTAATAACATTGTGGTTGTAGACGAAAGCACCACAATTAAAAACCGTAAAGCTGCCCGGACAAAGAACATTGTAAGATTGCAGGAATACTCAAAGTATCGCCGTATCTTAACAGGCTCACCAATAACAAAAAGCCCTATGGATTTGTTTAGTCAGTGTGACTTCCTGAAGAACAAGGCGCTAGGGTTTAACAGCTACTTTGCTTTTCAGGCGCGGTACGCGAATATTCAGCAACGCACCATGGGGCACCGGAGCTTTCAACAGATCGTAGGCTACAGACGTTTAGAAGAACTTTCTGAAAAGTTAGATTTATTTAGCAACCGTGTATTAAAAGAGGACTGCTTAGATTTACCTGAGAAAGTTTATGTACGCCGTGAGATAGAGTTTACGCCCGAGCAAAAGAAGCTTTACACACAAATGAAAAAGTTAGCTTTGGCTAAGTTAGAGAGTGGT
>TARA_R110000787_G_scaffold87949_1_pt1 | contig 10473 bp, 7 predicted proteins | sample TARA_R110000787 | Tara Oceans TARA_R110000787 (sample SAMEA4397920) | marine metagenome | biome: Polar Biome; feature: [DCM] deep chlorophyll maximum layer (ENVO:01000326); material: water (ENVO:00002006), including particulate matter (ENVO:01000060) such as... | depth 35 m
GCATCATGATCGCAATGGAAATGTTGCAGCTGGGGTGCGTTGGCCTGTGGCGGGATGTGCCGCGGGCAAGGACAGAAACCCCTGCGGGGAGCCCCGCGCCTTCCGGCACGAGGCAGCGCAGCGGCAAGTGCGCTGCGAGGTAAGGACGCACGGCACGAGGCCGTTTTGTAATGCACCGTACGCACGAGTGCTGCGAACGCGAACCGCCCTAATTTCCGCAGCTTATGTCTGTCACATCGGTCGGACAGTTTGTCACTGATCGTCATACCGGTATGACGCCCGATCAGTCGATCTACGCTAAGTCTTTGATCGCCCATGTCATCATTTGTCGGACATGGCAGACACCGAAAATTTCTCTATGGCATTGAGATCAAGCGACGAATCTGCCATAAGGTCAAGGCTTCACTACCCGTCGGCGCAGAAACAGGATCTGCGCATGGCCCGAATAACTATCCGTCTAGATGACGCCCTGTTCGACCGACTGGTCGATCAGGCCCATAGCAGCGGCAGCACCCCGTCTGCCTATCTCCGTGATATTCTGCACCGCTTTGAAGGGGACGATCCATCGGGATATCATGCCCGTCTGGATGAGCTGCACGCGACTGCCATTCAAACCCTTGCGATCCTCGCCAAGTCAATCGGCGCGCGCACACCCGACATATTGGCAGCAGGACTAGCCGATGCCCGACGCCTGCTCAAGGAAAGGGGGCTGCTCGATCCCGAGCAGGACCGGCCATGAGCATTTTCCGACATGACACATTGGGGTCCTGGACGCGTGGCGGCCAGGCGATCGTCCACAATGTCCGCATGACCACGCAGGTTTTTTACCAGACCTTTCTTGCCAGTGTCATCATCTGGATTGGCGGCATCATCTGGTATGCGCTGGAGAAGTCATCCGACTATGAACGCTTCGTTCTGATGAAGCTCGGCCAGGCAATGGTGATGGGGGATACTGTCCCTGGCAACGTCACGCCCATATTGTTCAAGACACCCGCCGGCCGTGAATATTGGACGACGCCCAGAGATATTTTAGAGTCGGGCATTGCCCATAAGACGCTTGTCGCTTTCGAAACCTATCTCCTGCACGGGGCGGCGCTTTCGGGTCTATTTGCCCTCGCTATGCTGTTCTGGGCCTGGTTCTATTTTACCCGCATGGGCAGGGGGCTCGGGTCGAACCAGTTCCTGCGCGGCGCGCGCTTTGGAACCGTGCGGCAGATACGCCGGGCGTTGCGCTGGCAGAAGCGCGGCAGCCTCGCCATCGGCGGCGTTCCCGTGCCTCACGCATTCGAGTCAGAGCATATCCTCATCTGCGGCGCGCCTGGCACAGGCAAGACCAACCTCATCATCAAGATGCTCGACGGGGTACGCAAGAAGAAGCGCCGGGCTATCGTATATGACACTGCGGGTACGTTTGTGGAGAAATTCTACCGGCCACGCACCGACATCCTCCTCAACCCGCTCGATGCCCGCGCTGATGCCTGGGCCCCCTGGGTCGATGTGCCGCGCGACTATCATTATGACCAGATTGCGGAATCGACCATCCCCGACAAGACCGGCGATCCCTTCTGGGCGAAAGCGGCGCGCGGCACGCTGGTCGCCGTCATGCGCAAGTTGGCGCGGCAGGAACGGACCCTGGTTTCGATCCTGCTGGACACCCTGCTTCGGTCCAAGCTCAAGGAACTGGCCGCTTTTGCCGCCGGAACCGATGCGTCGGCCTTTATTTCCATTGAAGGGGAACGAACCTCAGCGGGCATCCAGGCGGAACTCGCTTCGGTCATGCGCAGCTTCTCCTATCTGGATGATACAGATGATGGCCTGTCGATCCGCGATTGGGTCGCCAATGAAAAGGATGATAGCTGGCTATTCATTACCGTAAAGGCTGACCAGTTGCCCTCGCTTCGTCCGCTGATAACGGTCTGGCTGGACATCGCGATCAGCGCCATCATGAGCCTGGAGCCGGACCAGGATCGGCGTCTTTACTGTGTGATCGATGAACTGCCATCACTCCAGAAACTGCCCTCGCTCTCCGACTTTCTGGCCCGCGCCCGCAAATATGGCGGATGTGGTATATTGGGGTTTCAGAGCTATCCGCAGCTTGAAGCCACCTATGGTATTCAGGATGCAGCAGCCATCACCGGCTATTGCTCGACCTGGGTAGCGCTGCGCGCCAACGACACCCCGACCGCAAGGCATGTCAGCGAAAATCTGGGACAGGTTGAACAGGTCGAAGCCAATGAGGGCATGTCCTACGGCGTCAACGATATGCGCGATGGGGTAAATCTGTCGCGCATGCAAGTGACCCGGCCGTTGGTCATGCATACCGAGGTTACCAACCTTCCCAATCTCGTCGGCTATCTGCGTTTTGGTCGCAGTCTTCCGGTTGTGCGCTTTATCGACAGCTATAATAAGTTGCCCTCAATTGCTGTCGCGTTTGCAGAGCGGATTGCCCCGCCTGTCCGCCTGTCACCGCAGTTGGATGGGGAAGGGGCACCGACAAACACTGCATCGAAACGCGGGGCCAGGCTGACCCGTCGCAAGACTTCATCGTCATCCCACGCGACCGCCGAAATTCCGCCTGAACAAGAAGCCGGTTTTGGCGGGGTAGATGCGCCCGCACCAAATGCCGTTATGCCGAGCAGGAATGATGGTGAAAGCCAAGCGCCACCTGTACCACCGCCGTTGGAGCTTTTTGGCAAGCCCGCGGGCTTCCGCCTTTCCCAGCATGCGCGTCATGATGGTGCTCGCAACAGGGCGACGCCGGCATGATCCATCCTCGTCGCTTGAAGGGCACACCGACCAATCTCACCCGCTATTATATGGTGGGTGATTATTACACCAAAGGTGCCGACGAACATTCGCAATGGGGTGGCGCCATCGCTGCGGAGCTTGGACTGAACGGTAAGGTCGATCCCTCGACCTTCCAGGCTTTGCTTGATGGGAAGGTCGATGAGCAGAAGCTGGGGCGCCGCCGCGGCGAAAGCAAGATCCAGCATCATCCAGGATGGGACTTTGCAGTGAATGCGCCAAAATCGGTGTCGATCATGGCGCTCGTTGCTGGTGACGAACGGGTCATTGCCGCGCATGAAAAAGCGGTGAGCGTGGCGCTATCCTATCTGGAGGAACATGCGACGCTGCGTCACCGGGTCGATGGCAACATCACTCATGAAACCACCGGGCGTCTGATCTATGCTCGGTTTACCGAACATGCCTCGCGCGAACTGGACCCCCACCTCCATACCCATGTCGTGATCATGAACATGACAAATCGGGGGGACGGAACGCCCATGTCCAGCCTCGAAACCCGGGCGATGTTTTCAGAACAGATGGTTGCAGGGCAGGTTTATCGCAACGATCTGGCCCATCGGCTTAAAGAACTTGGCTATGGAATCGACTATGATCCGCGCAAGGGACTGTTCGAGATTGGTGACGTACCCAAAGAACTCATCAAACATATGTCCCAGCGCGCGGAGCAGATCGAGGCGCATGCGAGAGAAAATGGGCTGGCGGGCCAGGCGGCCCGACGTATGTCCTTTTACCAGACGCGCGGTCCCAAGGAAAAACTTGCCCTGGACGCGCTGCACGGCCGTTGGTCAGCACGCCTGGGTGTCCACCAAGATGCTATCGAAGGCGTACAGGAGGCGGCCGAGCAGAAGGGGGAGCGCCGCCTTGGTATCGAACCCGCCACCGCTGCGCGCGCCATGCTCTTTGGCCTGCGCCAGGCGGAGGGGCGCGAGGCGGTCAATAATCTGGGCAAGCTGTTGCGTATCAGCCTTGCCTCCCATGTCGGCGAAGTACGGTTGGAAGACATCCGCCCCCTCGCGCAGGGGCATGAAGCCAGAGCCAGGCTGCTTGAAACCCGCCAGCCAACTGGCGACGAAATCCACACGCGCGGGCGCACTTCGCGTCGAACCGCGCGGCTTGAACTGGCGCTCTCGGATCAACTCGCGCTCGCGCTCAATGATGCAAAGCCAATCGCCACCGGCAAGAAACTTCAAAATCTGGCTGGCGAAAATGGCCTCAACGCCGAGCAGGCTGCGGCGTTGGTGATGATCGGCACGACGGTTGACCGCGTGGTCGGTGTCCATGGCGTTGCGGGCGCGGGCAAATCGACGCTGGTCAGGGTATTGAACGCAGCCGCCGGGCCTGAAACGACCCTGATCGCGCTGGCACCCACCTCCTCGGCCGCCGCCAATCTGGGTTACAGCGCGGGAATAGAATCGCGGACCGTGGCCAGCCTGATCGCGGGTGGTGGCCGCAATGTCGATGACAGCCATGTCCTGATTCTTGACGAGGCCGGACAGCTTGGCAACCGCCAGGCGATGCGGGTGCTGGAGATCAGTCGCAAGACCGGCGCGCGCCTGATTCTGCTCGGCGATAATATGCAGACCGGTGCGATCGAGCAGGGTAAGCCTTTCTGGCTCATGCAGCGCTTGGGGCTGCCCAAGGCAGAACTGACCGCATCGGTTCGGCAGGAAACACGCCCTATGAAGGTCGCAGTGACGCAGGCCCGGCTTGAGAATTATGGGGCTTCGCTGGCATCGCTTGACAAGGTGGTAAGTGGCGATACCGCCGAAAATCTGGCGCAGGCGCTTGTAGGAGAGTGGACGCGCCTTGGTGCCAAGAGCCGCACCAGGACCAACATATTGGTGCTGGAAAATGCGACCCGTCTCATCCTCAACGACAAAATCCGGCAAGCTTTGAAGGCCGAAGGAGCGCTCGCCGGGCGAGATACCGGGTTTACCGTTCTGACGCCTTCCGGGATGACGGATCAGGAAAAGCGCTTGCCCCGCTTCTACACGCACGGACAGATCGTGATATTCTCGCGTGACGATATTGGTCTTGGTGTCGTCCAGGACAGGGAATATCGGGTTGCTGGGATTGCCAAGGACGGTAACGGGCGACAGCGGGTCCGCCTTTCCGATGAAAACGACCGTATGATCTTGTGGGATCCACGCCTGGGTCGGACGGCTAAGGTCAATATCTTCAACGAGGAGCATCGTGATCTGGCCAAAGGCGATCGGATCCAGTGGCGTCTGGTCGATCATGCGCTCGGTATCCGAAATGCTGACCGGGGGACCGTAGAAAAGCTCACAGGTCGAACCGCGACGATATTATGGGATCGTGACGGCAGACGTCAAGAAATTGACCTTACACGACACAAGAACTGGGACCATGGCTATGCGGAAACGGTCTATTCTGCACAGTCAAAAACCTATGATCGTGTCTATGTGCTCGCTCCGGTAGGTTCGTCGCTGGTCACTGGTAAAAATTATTACACGGCCATCACCCGCGCGCGCTTTGGGGTGAAGCTTTGGACGGAAAGTGCGGATCGCCTGATCGAAAAGCTTGAACGCAATTCTGGCACCAAGACGTCTGCGCTCGAAGGGCTCGGTCGGCTCGACAAGGACAGCGTGAAGGGCAGGGCAGTCAAACATGGGCAACGCTGGGACGAGTTGCGGTTGCTACAGCAGTCGGATCGAGAAGCGCGCAAAATGCGGACATTTGATGGGCGAGAGAGGCGATCACAGCCGATACCTGCCAGTCTGGCGGCGAGCCTTGCCGGCCGCGCGCAGTCAGTTGCGCAAATGCTCGATCGTTGGCTGACGTCATTGCTGAGCAAGTCCAACGACCAACATCGGCAGACTATCGATCAAGCAGCGTCACGACAATCTGATATTAATACGCCACCCCAATCGCGTGATTATCGAGGTGGTCATGACCGTTAAATTAGCAACCTGCGCTTGCCATATTGCGATCGCGTTGCTCGCAATGTTGATGCTGACTCTATCTCCGCCCGCACAAGCCAGATCAAAACTGTCTGCTTTGCACGAAACGAAGATTGGAAAATGTATCACGCAGGCAGGGGCGGGACACGAGTGGCTTGAACGGACGCTGTGGGGACTGCGCGACCAGGAAGGTGGATGGATTGGTGCCGAGATTTTGAACACAGACGGCAGCTACGATTTGGGACCGATGCAGGTTAATAGTTGGTGGGTAGGACGGATTTCCAGAATCCTCCGCCATCGCGGGTCGGATGTGCGCCATTGGTTGATCCACGATGCGTGTTTTAATGTGCGGGCCGCACGTTGGATATTTCTATCTGGGCTCGCTGTGACGGGTGATTACTGGCAGGCTGTTGGCGCCTACCATAGTCCGACAAAGCTGCGTCAGCAGCGCTATCGGGCGAATGTCGCGGAAAAACTGATTAAAAGATTTGGTTCGGATTTATTCGAATGAAAATATACCAAGCTGCAACTAAATCAGAGAACGAGCCTCCGTAATTATTTGAAAAGTGGATAGAAGAAACTAAGACTGGACACTCGATAATTGCAGTTATCACATGTCCTTATTTGACGCCTCTTTATAAGGTGCGGTACAGCCATCGCCGATGGATGACGCCGCGCCGATCGAGGAAACCGCCCTGATTGCGGGGGAGGGCAGGACTTCGCCGGCAGCGGCGGCCGATGATCTCTCGTGGGCGGTGGTGCAGATGCGGGCCGGGGAGCGCATCACCATCAACGAGGCGCTGATCGCCGCCTATCAGGCTGCCTCTTCGCCCCACAGCATCCGTGCACTCAGATCCGACATCGAGGCGTTCGACGCCTGGTGCCGGCGCAGCAATCGGATCGCGCTGCCGGCGACGGCCGAGACCGTGGCAGATTATCTCGACGCGCGATCCGCGAAGGGGAGCCGACCGGCGTCGCTCGCCCGCTACAAGGCTTCGATCGCCAAGATCCACCAGCTGCTCGATCTGAAGGATCCGACGCTGGCGCCGCTGGTCAAGCTGCGCCTGCAGGCGGTCCGGCGCGAGAAGGGGGCGGCGCAGAAGCAGGCACGGCCATTACGATTCAAGGGGCCGGTGCGCGACGTCGAGCGCGACAAGGCGCGTGGGCTCAACATCCGCGCGCTGCTCGAGAGTTGCGGAGACGATCTGCCGGGGCTGCGCGATCGGGCACTGCTGTCGGCCGCCTATGACACCGGGCTGCGCGCGTCCGAGTTGGTGGCGGTCGCGGTCGAGCAAATCGAGGAAGCGATCGATCCAGAAGCGCGCCTCCTACAGATTCTGCGCAGCAAGGGCGACCAGGACGGGGAGGGGGCGACCGCCTACCTTAGCCCGCGCACCGTCTCGGCAATCGCGGCCTGGAGCGAAGCCGCCAAGATCACGGCAGGGCCGTTGTTCCGGCGGGTGCAGGTGCGGCGTTACAAGGCCCGCGCTGCTGTTCGTGGTCGCCCGATCGACAGCATTTCGGGCCGCGAAACGTGGGATTTGCGCAAGACGCTCTCCAAGCCGGCGGTCAAGGCGCGGATTGAATATGACATCGGCACCGTGGCGCTGCACCCTGGATCGATCGGGCCGATCTTCCGGTCGATCATCCAGCGGGCGTTCGATCTCGGCGCGCTTCCCGACCTCACGGCTGAGGATCTGACGCGGTTGCTCAAGGGGATCAGTGCTCACTCGACGCGGATCGGGCTCAACCAGGACCTATTTGCGAGCGGCGAGGACCTCGCTGGGATCATGGATGCGTTGCGGTGGAAGTCGCCGCGCATGCCGCTGGCCTATAATCGCAATCTCGCGGCGGAACAGGGGGCGGCAGGACGGCTCATGTCGAAATTGGTATGACTGCCCTTGGGGACTTTGCTGCCGGACCGCCTTTAGGACCGCAAGGGTCGAAAGCCGCTGGTGCGCTGAGGCTACAACCGTTCGAGACCGTTGAAAAAGGCCTTCGCGGAACCGGCGCGGCGGATGGCTGGTGACGCAATAGCCGAGCAGCTTGTCCGCCGGACAGCGGTAGGCATCCGCTTCCCGGTCGTAGCGGAAGGCATCCCGGGTGAAGAAGGCGTCCCGCTGACGGGTCCGGTCGATGACCGGGATGTATGGCGTGATGTTCCGGTCGATCAGCCAGCCAAGCAGCGGACCGCCACCATACGCCTTGTCGGCCGAGAGACTGGCGGGTTCGATGCCCAGCTTGGTGCCGGCGCTTGACACCAGCGTTCGGGTCGCCGCCACCTCGGCTGCGAAGCGGGCGGGCGTCGCCTCCACGTCGAGGATGCAGTCGGTCTCGAGGTCGAGCAACGGGTTTGGCGTAGGCGTAGCGCGCCGGTCCGTGCTTGCAGGTGAGCGCCGCCTGCGGGTCGGTCGGCGAGATGCTGGCTGGCTCGACGGGGGCCGGTTCGTCAGGACCAGGCGGCAAGGCAGCATCGAGCGCCGCCAGATATTCGGCGACGGGCCGCGATACGGTATCCCTGGCACGGAGTTCGTCTGCGGCGTCTGCGCCCTTCAACCTCCGCTCCCGACTGGTGTCGGCCACGATGGTGCTGCCGTCCACCGCCAACTCGCGCCCCGCCACCAGCCCGGCCGCGGCGCACCGGGCGACCACCTGCTCGAACAGCAGACGATGTAGGTCGCAGGCGCGGAAGCGGCCGTGCCGGTTCTTGGAGAAGGTCGAATGGTCGGGCACCCGGTCAGCGAGATCGAGCCGGCAGAACCAGCGATAGGCCAGGTTGAGGTGCACCTCCTCGCACAGGCGCCGTTCCGAGCGGATGCCGAACAGGTAGCCGACCAGCAGCATCCTGAGCATCAGTTCCGGATCGATTGACGGTCGTCCGCTTGTGCTGTAGCTGGCTGCCAGCGCCTCGCGCACGAAGGCGAAGTCGAGCAGTCCGTCGATGCGTCGGAGCAGGTGGCCGGCCGGTACATGGTCGTCGGGCCGGAAGCCGTAGAACAGCGCGCCCTGTGCTACCTGCCGACCCATCATGTCCGTAATCCCCTGCCGCCTTACAGGAGTGAATCACGCCCTCGTCACCGTCGCAAGCAGCCGTTTTTCAACAGTCTCGACCGGTTGTGACACCACCGCATTCGGTTATCATGCTCGTCCTAACGCGCCCAGCGCCGCTATTGCCTCGTCAGGAAGATCCAGCGACGCCGCGGCCAGGTTCTCGCGCAGATGAGCGACTGAGGATGTGCCGGGGATCAGCAGGATGTTGGGCGAGCGCCATAACAGCCAAGCGAGCGCCACCTGCATCGGCGTCGCTCCCAAACGCGCGGAAACGTCGGACAAAGTCTCCGATTGGAGCGGGCTGAAGCCGCCGAGCGGAAAGAAGGGGACGTAGGCGATGCCATCCGCCGCCAGCGCATCGATCATCTCGTCGTCGTCGCGGTGTGCGAGGTTATACTGGTTCTGGACACAGACGATCTCGACGATGCCACGCGCCTGCTCCACTTGTTTGGATGTCGCGTTGCTTAATCCGATGTTTCGGATCAACCCTTGCTCGCGGAGCCTGCCGAGCGCGGCCAGTTGCGGTTCCACCGGACCATCTGCGGGTCCATGTCCGGCACCGCCGCCCATCAGCCGCATGTTGACGACGTCCAGAACGTCGAGGCCGAGGTTCCTCAGATTGTCGTGCACCGCTGCTGTGAGCGCGCCGGCATCCTGCGCCGGGTTCCATGAGCCATCAACGCCGCGCACGGCGCCGACCTTTGTCACGATGGTCAATCCGTCGCGATAGGGATGTAGCGCCTCGCGAATGAGCTGGTTGGTGACGTGCGGGCCGTAGAAGTCGCTGGTATCTATATGGTCGACGCCGCTCTCGACTGCCTCGCGCAGCACCGCGAGCGCGGCGGCGCGGTCCCGCGGGGGTCCGAACACACCGGGTCCGGCGAGTTGCATCGCGCCATAGCCGATCCGCTTCACGTTGCGGTCGCCGAGCTGGAAGCTGCCAGCCTGATCTATGGTCTGCATATCGCTCTCCTCTTCTTCCGCTAGGTAGGTGTTCCCGAGGCGTACGAGAACTCGCATTTCACTCAAGCTGTACAGAAAAGGATGGATGCCGGCCGCGAAGACCTAACAGCGTTCCTCGCCGTGGCGAAGACTGAGCGTCGCAGGCGCGAAAGCGACCGTGCCGGTTCTTTGAGAAAGTCGAATGATCAGGCACCCGATCGGCGAGATCGAGACGACAGAACCAGCGGTAGGCGAGGTTGAGGTGCACCTCCTCGCACAAGCGCCGTTCCGAGCGGATGCCGGACAGGTAGCCGACCAGCAGCATCCGCAGCATCAGTTCCGGATCGATTGATGGTCGTCCGGTCGCGCTGTAGCTCGCCGCCAGTGCGTCGCGCACGAAGCCGAAATCAAAGAGGGCGTCGATACGTCGGAGCGGGTGGTCAGCAGGCACAGTGGCGCGCCACGTCGCCACCCGATAAAGATATGCGGCGACCACCAGCCCGACGATGATGTTGGTAATCGGATTCAGGTAGGCGGCAACGATCCGGTATTGCCCTTCAAGAAGGTAGCCGGCCACTGCTAACAGTGTCGTCCAGAGCGCGGTCCCAAGCGTCGTGAACAGCAGAAAACGCGGTAGACTCATACCGAACACGCCTGCTGGTACCGAGATCAGCGTTCGCAGCGCGGGGACGAGCCGGCCGAGCAACACGGCTTTACCGGAATGTCGATCGAACCAGCGGTCTACGCGGTCGAT
>TARA_R110000787_G_scaffold136665_1_pt1 | contig 10451 bp, 6 predicted proteins | sample TARA_R110000787 | Tara Oceans TARA_R110000787 (sample SAMEA4397920) | marine metagenome | biome: Polar Biome; feature: [DCM] deep chlorophyll maximum layer (ENVO:01000326); material: water (ENVO:00002006), including particulate matter (ENVO:01000060) such as... | depth 35 m
GCTATCCCAGCGAACCTACACCACGCTGTGGGACACGATCCTGCCGGGCCGTCGGCGCATCCATCTCCTTGGCAGAACCAAGCGTCACAAAGCGCGGTGACTTGCGCTCCTGAAACTTCAGAACCCAGGATTTATAACCGGAACACCGGACCCGCAGCCCAAATCCCAGGAGCGCATCATCCCAGATGGTCATGTCTTTGCTTAAGGTTTGACGAGCGATATTTCCATTGAGGCGGGCCCTTGGCGTGGGCACTTCTCTGGCTACAAATGGGCATGCATCAGCGCTGATCTGTTGTTGCAGATCGCGAAAACGGAATAGCCATGCTTGTCCATCATGATCCTGACTATGTAAGCCAGTCATTCGAACGCGCCTCCCCCCGGCTCCATCATGAGTGACCACAGCATGCCAGCACCGATCCTCTACAGCTTTCGCCGCTGTCCCTATGCGATGCGGGCACGGCTGGCGCTGGTGGTGAGTGGCCTGGAGGTCGAACTGCGCGAAGTGAAGCTGTCGGCCAAGCCCGACGCGATGTTGGCCGCGTCGCCCAAAGGCACGGTGCCTGTGCTGGTCCTGCCCAATGGCGCGGTCATCGACCAGAGCATCGACATCATGCGAAGGGCTTTGGCGCAGCATGATCCAGAGGATTGGCTGAGCCGTGACGATCCCGCGCTCGTGGCGGCCAATGATGGCGCGTTCAAACATGATCTGGATCGCTACAAATATCCCGACCGTCATGACACGCAGGCGGAAACGCATCGCGCGAGCGGATTGGCCTTTCTGCTGGAGATCGAACAGCGGTTGGCAATGTCCGCGCATCTATGCGGCCCGGCGCGCGGGCTCGTCGATGCCGCAATCATCCCGTTTGTGCGCCAATTCGCCGCTGTCGACCCGGCCTGGTTTGCCATGCAGCCGCTCCCCAACCTTCAAAACTGGCTGTCGCGCTATCTGACGTCGGACCTGTTTGGCGCGATCATGATGCGCGTCCCGCCGTGGGGGCCGGGGGATACCCCGGTGCGTGTTTGCTGGCAGGCAAGCGACCCGGACCGATAGAGGGGTCTTTCATTGCGGCCTTGTCCCTTTCCGTCCCCGGTTGCAGGGCGGCAATTAGTCTGACAAATAGAGCAAAACTCTATTGGGCAGAGGACAACATCATTATGGATATCTCCCGCCGGACCATGTTCGCCGCGACCGCCGCATCGCTTGCGGGCGTTGCGCAAAAGGCGGTGGCCAATGCCCCCGCGTCCTCGCCCAGTCTGCCGCAGCCTGCCTCCCCCCTCGCCCCGCGCCCGCCCATGGGTTGGAACAGCTGGAACAGTTTTGCGGGCACCATCACCGAGGATCAGGCGCTCGAAACCGCTGCGATCATGCGGGACGCCTTGCTGCCATCGGGCTATAACGTCTTCACGATCGACATTCAGTGGTATGAGCCGGAAGCGAGCAGCTATACCTATAACGCCAACCCGGTCCCGGCGCTGGACGCCCATGGGCGGCTGGTGCCCGCGCCCAATCGCTTTCCATCGGCCAAGGGTGGTGCGGGCTTCGCGCCGATTGCTGCCAAGGTCCATGCCATGGGGCTTCAATTTGGCATTCATGTCATGCGCGGCATTTCGCGCCATGCGGTGAAGCTCAACCTGCCGATACTAGGCACGAATGTCCGCGCGCAGGATATTGCCGACACCACGTCCATCTGTGCGTGGAACCCGGACATGTACGGCGTCGACATGACGAAGCCCGGCGCGCAGGCCTATTATGACGGGCTGTTCAAACTCTATGCCTCCTGGGGTGTGGATTTCATCAAGATGGACGATATGAGCCGTCCCTATGACAGCCGCGCGCCGGAAATAGAAGCAGCGGCGACAGCCATTGCCCGCTGCGGGCGGCCGATGATCCTGAGCCTGTCCCCCGGCGAGACGCCGCTGCTGCGCGGCGACCATGTCCGCCGCCATGCGCAGATGTGGCGCATTTCCGATGATTTCTGGGACGAATGGGCGCAATTGGAAGCGCAGTTCACGCGGCTGGAGAACTGGACCCCGTTTCGTGGTCCCGACGCTTGGCCGGATGCGGACATGCTGCCGCTCGGCCGCATTGCCTTGGGCGAGCGGGTGTCGCGGTTCACGCCCGACGAACAGCAGACATTGATGACGCTATGGTCGATCACCCGATCGCCATTGATCATGGGCGGCGATCTGCGCCACCTTGATGCGGCCACGCTCGCGCTGCTGACCAACCCCGAAGTGCTGGCGGTCAACCAGGCGAGCCAGGGCAACCGCCCGCACTTCCTTGAAGACGGATTGCGGGTCTGGTCGGCGGCGTCCGAGGACGGGAAGGCGCGCTATCTTGCGCTGTTCAACCTTGGGACCAAGATGCGGAACGTCTCCATCCCCCTCGAAACGATGGGCGTGAAGCAGCCCATGACGCTGCGCGACCTGTGGGCGCGCCGCGACCTCGCGCCGGTCGCCAAACATGTCGCAATCCCCCTGAGGCCGCATGCCAGCGCGCTTTTCCGGTTGGGTTAAGATCATAAAATGAGACAGGGCGGCTTGCCCTGCCCTTCCAAACCTCGTATCGCGACTCACTATCATTAGCGAAAGCGATATGGGGGTTATCTTGTTCATTTTCCGCGCGGCGCTGTTTGCGTCTGTTTCCCTGTCTGTGTGGGCGTCGATGGCTTCTGCGCAGGACGCCCCTGCGTCGGCACCCGATGCAGCCATGGCCGATAGCGATCAGATCATCGTGACGGGCCGCGCGCAGCGGCTCTACCGCACCGAAACCACGACCGTCGGCAAAAGCGCCGAAGATCCGCTCGACATTCCGCAGGCGTTGCAGGTGATCAACAAGGATCTGTTTGCCGATCAGGGCGCGCGCGACGCGACCGACATCTATCGCAATATTTCGGGTGTCAGCTTCTTCAGCTATGCGGGCGTCACGTTCCGCGGCTTTCGCCAGGACCAGTCCTTTTACGACGGGATGCGCGGCAATCCGTTCATCGGCTTTTCCGTGCCGCAGCTTTTCAATATCGAACGGGTGGAGGTGTTGAAGGGACCGGCGGGGCTTTTCTTTGGTCCGGGCTCACCCGGTGGCATCATCAACTATGTGTCGAAGGTGCCCGGCGATGCCAGCGCCATGCGCCTGGTCGCGACGGCGGGCAATTATGATCGTCGCGGCATATCCGCCGAAGCGACCGGCCCGGTGGATAAGGACGGGATCGTCACTTACCGCCTCGGCGGCTTTTATGAGGCGATGAACCCCTATCGGCGCAATACCAAGAATGTGTCGCTGATCGGCGATGGTGGCCTGGCGATCAAGACCAACGAGGGCGGCAGGCTGACGCTCCAGGCGACGGTCTACGACAATGACCTCCAGGCCAACCGTCTGCGCGGCATATTGACTAGGGATGACGGCACTTTCCGCACCGACATTCGCTGGAATGCCAATGAACCTACCGATTTTCTGCATTTGAAGTCGCAGGCCTATCAGGCGCGTTATGCGACCGCGATCGGGGAGCGGGTCACGTTCGACGCGGGGGTGCGCTATTTCAAGGCGACCGAGACGCAGCAATATCATGAGCCGCGCGGACTGGTGGCGGGTAGCGACGATCTGGTCGCGCGCGAGTTTCGCGATCAGATCCGTGACGTCGATGGCCTATCCTTTTCGGCCAATTTGACGGCGCGGGTCGATCTGCTCGGCATGGAGCATAAGTTCCAGACCGGCGCGGACTGGTATGACGAAACGAGCGTGTTGAATTCGCGCATCTTGCGCGCAGGCGTGACGCCGCTCAGCCTCAGCAATCCCGTCTATACCAACAGCGCGCGCGACGTGGCGCGGGCCGCTTTGCTGCCCTTCACCGTCACCGATACGCGGACGAAGCGCCAGGGCGCCTATCTGCAGGACCAGATCAGCCTGAGCGATGCCTTCATGCTGGTCGGTGGTGTGCGCTACGACAAGTTCGAGGATCGCGTGGTCAACGCCGCCGCTTATGAGGATGACGATATTACTTTCCGCACCGGCGCGATATACAAGCCGCGCAAGGATGTGTCCGTCTATCTGAGTTGGTCGCAAAGTTTCGAGCCGCAAACGGCCGCCAGCCAGAATGGCGATGTCGGCGGTCCCTTCGCGCCCGTCACCGGCGACCAGTTCGAAGGCGGCATCAAGACCGACCTGTTCGACGGCAGGCTCCAAGCCAATCTGGCCGCCTACCGTATCGTGCGCAAGAATATCCTCCAGGCCGATACCAGCCTGCCGCCCGTCAACGGGCAGGACCAGCTACGCCCGATCGGCGAGGTGACGAGCAAGGGGTTCGAGATCGACCTGTCGACCGACATCACCGCCAATTGGGTCGCGCTGGTCAATTATGGCTATAATGACACGAAGATCACCGGCACGATCGCGGGCCAGGCGATCACCAACGCCGTCGGCAATCGCTTCGCCAATGCGCCCAAGCATAAGGTCGGCTTCTGGACCCGCTATCAGGTGCCAGCGATCGACGCCGCCTTTGCAGTCGGGGGTGAGCATGTGTCGAAGCGCATCAGCCTGTCGGGGCAGACCGTGAAGCCCTATACGATCTTCGATGCGTCGATCACCAAGGGGCTTGGCTTTGCCGAACTGATGCTGCGGGTCGATAATATGTTCGACAAGGTCTATGCGGCATCGGGTTTTTCGGCACAAAGCGGGCATTTCCCCGGCGAACCGCGGACATTCCTGGCCGAACTGCGCTTTCAGTTCTGACCATGAATCAGGTGCGCGTGAAAAAGGGCCGGTCGCTCTGGTGGGTGGTGCATAGCTGGATCGGCCTGAAACTGTCGATCTTCCTGACCTTCATTCTGGCGACGGGCACTTTTGCCGTGTTCGCGCATGAAATCGACTGGCTGGCGACGCCCGCCATGCGGGTATCGCCCCGGTCGGAACCGGTTGCATCCTGGGGGGCGTTGGCGCAGGCGGCGGCCCGTGCTGCGCCCGATGCCCGGCTCCAGACCCTCTATGCGCCGATCGACCCCTGGTTCGCGGTCGAGGCCTGGGTCAGTCGCGGCACGGGCGCACCGGAGCGGGTCTATGTCGACCCCTGGACGGCTAAGGTCACCGGCAGGCATGGCTGGGCCAATGTCCACCGCTTCCTGCGGCAGACCCATCGCCACCTGATGCTGCCGACGAAGATCGGCATACCAATCGTCTGTTCGCTCGCCCTGCTGCTGGCGGTGTCTTTGGTATCGGGCATCGTCACCTACAAGAAGTGGTGGCGCGGCTTCTTCCGAGCGCCGCGCGGCGGGGATGGGCGGCGGATGACCGGCGACCTGCATCGCCTGATGGGCTTGTGGAGCCTGTGGTTCGTGGCACTGATCACGCTGACGGGCCTATGGTATGTGGTGGAGACACTGGGCGGGAACGCCAAGGTGCCCAAATTGCCGGAGGTGGCGGCCGGTGCGATGCCGACCGGGGCCGCGCTGGACCGGCTGGTCGCCGTCGCGCGCCGCGCCGATCCTGCGCTCGATATTCGGGAAATCCGCTTCACACCCGACAATGGCGTCATCTTCCTCGGCCAGTCATCCGCCTGGCTGGTGCGCGATCGCGCCAATGCAGTGGTCGTCGATCCAGCGACGTCGCGCGTCGTCGCGCAGCTGGATGGACGCACGTTGAGCGCGCATCAGCGCATTTCCGAAATGGCCGATCCGCTGCATTTCGGCACCTTCGGCGGCCTGTGGACCAAAGTCCTCTGGTTCCTGTTCGGCACGCTGCTGACGGCGATGGCTGTCACCGGTACGATGATCTACGCAATGCGGCTGGCCCGATCGGCGCGATCCGACGCCAGCAGCCTGAAGATCGCCTGGCAGGGCATGGGTGCCTGGGGATATATCGGCATCGCCCTCATTCTCCTGACGCTCATCCTGACGCCGGGGGCAATTGGTGGGGCGAGTTGAAGCCTGCGCCCTCTATGATCCGCCCTGTTTGCGCAATTCGGCGGCATAGATGTGCGGCGCGCCGTCCATGTTGGAGCGGAAGATCATCCATTTGCCGTCGGGCGTGAAAGTGATGTTCGGTTCCAGCCGATAGTCGTGCTTGCGCATGTCCACGATCTTGTCGACCCCGAACGTCCCCGGCGCGATCAGGTCGGCGGCGTTGTCCGCATGAATGCCGGCGACATCGGGTATGGCGCGCGGGGTGAAGAGATAGAGATATTTCCCATCGGGCGCATGGGCGACCATCTCGCTGTCGCCGCCATCGCCTGAAAAATGGCGCATGTCGGGTGCCTGATTATAATGGACGGACCACTGGTTGCGATCGACATGATACCATTGCCGCCGTCCGGTGGCGATCTCATAGCCTGCCAGCCAGAAGACTTCGCCGCGCGGCGTCTGCAGATCATACCAGATCCAGGCGCCATCGGGCGAGAAGAACTCATGGCCTGCAATTTCCATGTTCATGATCCGCTTGTGGATCAGCTGCTTGCCACTGCCATCGGTGCGGATCGTCCAGATCCGGTCGACCTTGTGCCAAGGCCCTTCGTGGCAATACATGATGAGGCCGGGATCGGTCGGCGAAAATTGGATATGGTTGAGCCAATCCGTCGAGGCGACGACGACCTTCCGCTCGCCGGTGCGGATGTCGATGGTGAAAATCTCCATCGGAATCTTCGCTTCCAGCCGTTCGTTCAGGCGCACTTCCTTCGCCTCGGCAAAGCTGAGCGGCTTTCCGTCCGGGCCGTTGGCGGCATAATGGGCCTGGCCGAAGGTCTGCTTGATCTCCGGCGTCCCGGCCTTTTGCGGTGCCGTCGGGCTGAAGCGGCTTGTCGCTGGCGGCCCATTGGCCAAGCAGCAGCGTCTCGTCGGCATTGATCGACCCTATCGACCCGCCATCGACCGTCGCGATTTTGCGGGTCTTGCCGCTGTCGATATCCGCCACGAAGATGGTGGTGCCCCCCGCCCCGTCATCGCGCTTGCGGCTGGCATAATAAGCGGTGCGGGTCTTGCGCCCGGTGAACAGCAATTGCAGATCCTTGCCCTTGACCAGCGGCTTGATGGTCCAGTCGGCCAGCGTCATCACCGCGATGCCGTCGGGCGTCGATATCACCATCTTGTCGCCCTGGGGCGTATAGCTGTTCTGATGGAAATAGAGGCTGGCGCTGCCCGGCTGGTCGGTCAGCCGCAGGACACGGTGGCCGGTCGTTTGGTCGATCCATTCGGCGGCAGGCTTTGCCTGCGCGACCCCGGCGAGGCCAACCGCCGCTATCGCGGCCCATCCGATCATCGCTTTGCGCATCCTCAATTCCTCTTTTCTGCGGCAGCCCATTCCAGTGCGTCGGGAATGAGTGCCAGATTCTGGATCGCCGCCAATCCCCATTGCGATGCGGCGTTAGTGGAGACCCCAGGCCACTCGACGGTCGGGCCGACGAAATCGGGGCCGCTATGGGCGACCCGTGGGTCGCCATCCGACAAGCCTAATCCGGCCTCGCCGCCCAAAAATTCGCGCGCGGCGCGTGTCGATAGCGCGGCATCGCCGGTTTCCCGTGCGACATAGGCCGTCAGGCGGGAATGTCCTTCCTTCAGGTTCCGCTTGCCGAAGGGCAGAGAAAAATGCGCTTCCCATTCCTGCGGCGAGGCATTGAACCAGCGGCAATAGTCCAGCCATGCCGTCCGATAGCGCGGCACGTCGATCAGTTGGAGCAATTCGGCATTCACTTCAAACGCCCCGAATACGGCGTTGAGATGCGAGATGGATATGGTGTCGCCCGGCCCGATGAAGCGCCCGGATTTGAGATCATAGGGTGCGCTGCCCGCCAGCCAACCATATTGGAGCCGCCCGATACTATCCATGCCGGCGATCAGCCGGTCCCGCCACCGCACGTCGCCTGTCCGTTCCCATTCCGTCAGCCAGGCCGCCGCAAGCGACCCCCAGACGGTGCCAAAGCTGAAATCCACGACGCCTTCGGGGAGGGTTTTCCGTTCAGAACCGGGCACCTTGCGGCCGATTTCGACATGGGTCAGCGCCTGGTCCGAGGGGACCAAAGCGCGCATCAGGTCGCCGACCCGTTCGTCGCCGGTCAGATAATAGAAGATGCGACGATAGGCCGCATTGCTGACGCGCGGCTGTTTGGAGCTGTCGCTCCAATGCTGAACGCCATGTCGCGTGCCAAGGCCCGCAAAGCGACCAAGATGATAGACATCGACCTCGCCAGTATGACGAGTCATCGCTTCGGCGAGACGGAATGCGCGCGCTCGGCCGCTGCGCAGCACATCATACCAAAGCCACAGGTCGGGCGACAATTCGCTATTGGCCCAGGCATAGCCGCCGATATCGTAGCGCCAGACGTGCCTGTCCTCGTCATAAGTGTGCATGACGTCGCCATGGTTCCAGAAGCCATACCAGCCGCGCCGGTCGACCTCTTCGGCATAGAAATCGACCAGATTGACCAGTTGATCCTCGATCCGCGCCTTCAACGGGCTGGATCGGTCGGGCAGGCTCCAAATGCCCAGCACGTCGGCCGCATGAATGCGTTCGGGCGTCACCATCAGTTGCGGCGGCGTCGCATTGGCCTGCGCCATCGCTGCCAGATGCGCCGCTCCGGGCGTCGCCGCGCAGGCCCAGAGGGTCAGCTCACTGGTGCGGGCCGCGCCGGTCGCGCTATCCCAGCCAGGTTCATAATCCTCATAGGTGATGTCCAGCCCTTCATTCTGGGCGGCATAGGCTTCCATGCCCATGACATCCCTATAGGGACGCATGTCCATCGGCAGTGCGTTGGGGGACCAGAGCCAGGCGGTGAGCGACGCCTGGTCCGTGTCGGCCCCACGAATGTCGATCTGTGCGGGATGCCGCTGCCAGAAATAGCGCGCCGCGATCGCGACGCCGCCTGTGGGCGATCCGACATAGCCCAGGCCCTGCGAGCGCGTTCCCGATGTCGCATCGATCCACGCCTGCCCAGCCTTGGTCCGCTTGGTGATGGCAAAGCCGTCAGCGGATAGCTGGCTCAGCGTGAAGTCGCCCCAGGTCGGGATGCGGTCGAGCAGGGTACGGACCGCAGGTGCCATATCGTCCATGGCCACGGCTTGGCCCGCAATCTGGGCCTGGCGCGCGGCCGCACCCGGATCGCGGCGAAGGCCCGTCAGCGGCCGGACCGCTTCGCTGAACAATCCGTCCGCACCCGTGCTGATCCGCACATGACGGTCGTGCGGGGCCGCATCCATCGGCACTTGCGCCTGCAGGCCGAGGCCGCTGATGAAATCCCTGGACGGATCGCCGTCGAAGATGAAGCTATGCACGATGCGCAGATGATCGGCCCCTGCATAGGCATAAAGGCGCAGGACGACCGGCAGCCAGGCGCGCCCCTGCCCTTCATGCATCCCTTCCAGTTTCACGACGGCGCGCACCGGCCCCTTTTGTTCGACCGTCGCCTTGTCGATCCGGCCGGTGAAATGGCTGCGCTCCCCGCCTTGCGGTGCGTTGTCCACGCTGGCGATCAGCGCCAGCGATCCGATGACGGTCCGCTCGCCTGCTTTGGCCGACTGGATGATGGCCTTGCCCGACGTGCCGATCGTCCATTGGACCGATCCGACGGTGATGACGATCCGGTCGGCCGTTTCGCGTAACAGGACCGGCGCGGGGGGCGCGACGGGCTTGCCCTGGACGACCGTCATGCTTGCGGGTGGGGTGTTACCGGCGGGCAGCGCATGTGCGGTCCATTTGAGCGATCCATCCGGCCAGCTGGCCAAGGGCCAATGCTGCGACGGCAGAGCCTTGCCCTCGGCGTCCTTGACGGACAGGACCGTTCCGGCGCGCAATGCCCCTTGCGGCCATGGCACGCCAAAGGTCTGGCCCAGCGAAAGCAGCGGCGCAACATCATCGATCCAGCGCACGGGTGTCGACGGCACGCTGCCGCCGCGCACGTTCGCGGCCCGTGCAGCGGCAGGCAGGAGCGCCGAAGCGCCGGTCAGCAGGCCAAGCCTCAGACTGTCCCGGCGGCTGACTATAATCCCGGTCGTCATCGGCCTTCCGCTCCTTTTGTCAGCCATGGGTGATGGTCAGGTTGCGGACCTGAATATGGCTCTGCGTGGTGCGCAGCCCAAAATGACCGCGACGATAGGGGGCGGGATCGTCCATCTCGAACAAGGGCGCGCCATCGCGCTCGACCGCGATATGATGGCCGTGGGCGATCAAGCCAATGGCGAACCAGGCGTTCGGTATCAGCATGTCCGCCTTTGCCAGTCGGTCATGGTGGGGCAGCAACGGTCGCTCTCCTAATCGTCCGACATAGCGGCGCATTCGCGTCGTGCTGTTGCGGTTGCCGCCGATGCCGACATAATAGGTTTTCAGCCTATCATAATCCTCGAACGCGCCGCTGCGCCGTCGGCACAGCACCGACCCATCGGGCACGGCAGGGTCGGTCGCCATCCAGAAGGCGTTGACGTCGCTGACCGCGTCATGGGGTCCGCCTTGGGCCACCGCCCGTACCTCATAGCGGATC
>TARA_R110000787_G_scaffold4883_1_pt1 | contig 10441 bp, 3 predicted proteins | sample TARA_R110000787 | Tara Oceans TARA_R110000787 (sample SAMEA4397920) | marine metagenome | biome: Polar Biome; feature: [DCM] deep chlorophyll maximum layer (ENVO:01000326); material: water (ENVO:00002006), including particulate matter (ENVO:01000060) such as... | depth 35 m
GTTGTAGAAGAAGAGGTTGTAGAAGAAGAGGTTGTAGAAGAAACAGTTGTAGAAGAAGAGGTTGTAGAAGACGTTACCACTGAAGTTACAGAACTTCCAAATCAAGATGTAGCAGATATGAATACTTTTCATAAAGGCAAGGGTAGTGAAGGTTTAGAACAAGCTTTTGATGATTACCCTACACTTGCATTATATGATTTATATCAAGTTCCAATTAATTTAAAAGTTGATGAACAAGAAAAATTATATGATTTAAATGAGGAGGAGACTATTAATTTCTCTATACCAGGTACTACATCTATATTTGACCCAATCGTTTTTAAACCTATAATTGCACCAGAGATTAATACAGTTGATGTTGATGTCAATGATATATTAATGAACCACAATAACAATATTAATGGTCAAAATGCAGTTGATTGGGTACCTACTAATGAGAGGGATTATGGTCAGGAAGAACTGTTCGGCACTCATGTTCTGAATCAAAGAGCATATGGTATGGGGTTAGACAATAAAACTATAAAATATGAATTTGACGAAGATGGTAATAATGTTATATATATAGCAGGTCAGAAAGAAGATGGTAGTATAGATTACGAAAACAGAACTATTATTTCTTCATTTAAAGAAGGAGAAGGAGAAGGGTCAGAGTTGTATTCTGTAGAAAGTTTATTTGATGATGAGGATAAACAAAATATATATAAAGGTATTGCATATCAAATGCATTTACAAGGACAGGAATTAACTCCTGGAGCTATTGGTTATTTAGTAGACTCACAATATAACCAATATAAAGCTTTAGTTAGTACTCATTATAATAATTTATACTCACAAATAAATAAGAAGCCTTTAAACTATGAAGAAGAATTTACTTTTGAAGATTATAAGGAGTTTTTACCAGAAGCTAAAACTAATTTAATAAAAGATTTAATAAGTAAAAATATTTTTCTTCCTGGAGTTATACATGGTAATGATTTTGAAAAAATGGTTTATGATAAAATTTACCAACAAAGAACAAATCTATATGTAGACAAGGTTATGGTAGATGTTCAAGAGTTGGTGGATGACCCAGAGAATTATAAAGGTGTGTTTTTCCCAAATATAGATGATGATGATTATAATGTAGGCTCAGTTGGAACCACTGGACCTTTCGTTCTTTATCAAACTAGAGCGGAAGATATAGATATATTTAGACAAGCTATTGAGTTAGAATTAGACAAGGATAAATATGACTGGATGGGTAAGTCAGATAAAGATATGATGGGGGGTATGTTGACGAGAAAATGGAAAATGACTCATTCAGATTTTAGCTCAATACATGGTAAAAATGAAGATTTAGAAATTGAAAAATTTAACGAAAAAATAGAAACAAGTGAAGTTGAAAGTGAATTAGAAGACAATGAAAATGTTGGAGAAGTTGAACCAAAAATTACTTTTATTAAACCTGGAGAAGTAGAGGAAATTGTAGGTACAGAAGTGGCAGAGTTAATAAAAAACGGAATGTCTATAACTGATATAGATGTTTATGTAAACGAAAAATATGGTTTAAATTATGATAACGAAACAAGTTCATTGAAATTTTCTCCTAAATATATAAAAGCTCATGGTCAAATTTATCAAGAAATAAACAAACATACATTTGATGAGTTTAATGAACTTCATCCTGAAATGAATAATAAACATTTAGGATTAGAATCTTGGGAAGGAACTGTAGGGGGAATAATATTTGGTTATGATAATCCAGATTATGATGTAAAATACGATTGGCATGAGGAAAATATAATTATACCTGTATTACGTATTGTGGGAGACCCATTTACATATATAACAGGTGGAGCTGGTGGGTTCGCAGGTAAAACTATGATTGGGATGGCTAGAGGTAGACATTTACAACATATGAAAACAAGTGTTCAGATGCTTGTTAATACAGGAAAATATACTGTTCAAGAAGCTAATATTCTTGTAAAAGCAAATAACGCTAAATTATACAATAGGATTATTAAAAGTGAAGGTATAGTAACTAGTGGTTTAGGACTAGGTCTATACACTACAACTGCCGAAATAGCTATGCATAGTACAGAGAATTTTGATGACATGTATGTTGGTGAAGTTATTAAAAATGGATTAGTCAATACAGTATTAGGTGGAGGTATAGGACACATTCATGGGTTATCATCCAGGGTTAAGGGAAATATAGATAGATTATTTGGGAAAAATAACAACCAATTTAAAACCACTTTTAATGATGGATTAAAATTAGAGTTAAATGTTCCTAATACATACTTTACTTTAAGCAATATAGCTGCATGGACTGGAGGGAGAGCTACGGATGTAGTTGCCCTTGGACTTGAGTCTGGATTATTTATGTCTTTTCATTATGATGACAAAAAAAGTTTAGCAGAAAATTATAGAGACAATGTAGTTTTTCTGTTTAGTTTAAAAACAGCTATGTCTACGATGAAATTAGGTGCAAAACCTGATGGCAGTAAAATGAAATATAAAGAAGATTTTAAAGTTAACAATGAAACCTTAGACCATATTAATAGACAGTTTAGATATGGAACACAAAAATTTAAAAACTCAGGAGAATTATATGATTATTTAGATAAAGAAATGAAAGGTTCTTTAACAAATAATAAAAAGGGTGAGTTAGATATGAATAAAATTACTGAATTGCAATCTATATTATCATTATTACCTTTAGATGTTCAGTATAAATATTTAGATTCTAGGAATTTTTCTGTTGATATGGAATTACCAGATTTAATTCCAATGCATATGGAGTCAGTAACGATAGAAGGAAAAGAAAGTATAGTTTATTCAAATCATAGAGGTGAGGTTATAGAAGTTAGAAACGCTAAAGACATAGCGGAAATATCTAGTGGAGAAATGACAACGAGCCAATATATGGATAAAGTATTTGAAACTTCCTCTAGACGACTTACTGAGTATGGGATTAAAGAAGATAAATATACTGAAGATTTATATAAGAAATTAAAATCTCATAACGTAACTCCAGACGAATATAAACAATGGTTTAATGGAACTATGGGTAAGGGTCAGAAATATGAAAATATAGAGCTTTCTAAAAAAATATCAAATTTAGTAAATAATCAATTTCAACAAAAATCTTTAGAAACATCAAAGGCATTAGAAAGTTTTAGTAGTGACATTTTAACTCAATCAATTTCTAATTTAAAAGATAGAGGAGTTACATATCCAAATGCTAGAGCTATAGCTAACGAATGTCTATCAGTTCAAAATAAATTTTTTGAAAGAGAACGAGCTGTAAACTCAGAAAACTCAAGACTTATAGAACAAGAAATAAACCATATAGAAACATTAGAAAAGAACAAACATATACAAGGATACGAACATACAAATGAAAATGGTGAGATAGTATATACTAATAACCCAACAGGTAAAGCAGGAGAAAGGTCTGTTACTACAAATATAACTGCAGATAATAAAGTTTATATAGGTGAATTGTTAGGAGCGGAATTAACTATTGGAAATAAAAGTAGAGTTATAAACGCATTGAAAGAATCAAATAAGTTAACTCCTGAGTTAGAGAATTTGATAAATGAAACTACTACCCTTAAAGAACTGCAAGAGATTGTAAAAGAAAAAACAAATATAGAAGCTTTAGAATATAAAACATACGACCAGCGTTTAGAGTTCGAAATAAACAAAGAAAACAATTCAACAGTTGTTTTAACTGGTGAAAAAACTATAGTTGAGAGTAGGGAGGTTACTTCATTTGATGTATTGACATCTGAAAACTCAGAAGTTTTATTAAAACAGGCAACAACTCCAGCTCATAGACAGATGATAGAAGACGGTTTAATAGCTCTGCAAAAATTATCGGAAAAGGGAGTTGAATCAAAAGTTACAATGCATAATAGTCAAGAATCATTTTTAAAGGTATTAGAAAATGATGGTATGACAGTAGAATCTAATAAATATGCAGCAACAGCATATGTAGATAAAAACGGTAATATGCATTTTAACACAAAAGTAACTAGAGAAAAAACTGATATTTATCATGAATACCAACATTTAGAGTTAGATGTATTAAAGAAGAAATCTCCAGAAAAATATAAACAATATATAGAGGAGGTAAATACTTTGTTAGAAAACGAAGGAGCTTTAGCTCATATATTAGCTATTGTAGACGCAAAGGACAACCAAGGTAATAAAATATATACAGTAGAAGAAACGAGTAAAGATGGAGGAGTTTCTACTAATTTAGAAAAAACAATAGAATATAGAGGAGAGGAAGCATTGATTAGAATAGCTGAAGCGGTTCGTAATGGAACAATTGACCCTAAATCTTTAGATGCAATTAAAAACAGTAGTATATTAAATAAAATGAAAATAAAGATTAATGAATCTTTAAATTCTTTAGGAAGTAGTTCAAAACTTAAAACTAGTGTTGAGGTTTTAGAATACATATCAAATCATGTTAAGGACTTTGAATCAACAAAAGTTACTTCCGATAAAACTACATCGTCTAAAACAATAACTGAACAAGATATAGAAAAATCAACTTCTAAAGAATCAGTTTCAATGGAAGAGGTTATTACACCAGATAGCTGGACTCATAGAACCTCTAGTTTAGAAGCTGTACTAGATTTTGTAAATAGTGGAGAAGTTAAAGGTGAAGGTAGAACAATAGAAGGTTTCACTGCAGAAGTGGGGAAAAACGAAATGAATCCAGTTAGTCAAAGAGGAGAAGTTAACTTTCAAAAAGGTGGATTATACGGTAAACAAATTGGTAAACCTGGTGAGTATATTATAATTACAAAACAATCTCAAGATAACTTTATTCCTAACCGTAGTGGAGTAAATAAGTCTTCATTTGATAAGAGTAAAGATATTGGTATATTGAAACCTGGAGAAGGGAGGAAGATAAAAAACTTTGATATATATAAAGTTAATGAAGATGGAAGTTTATCCAAAATAGATGTTCAAACAATGGAATCCCAAAAAGGAGAAGGTAAACTTAAAGTTAGTCCAACGTGGGATTATAATTCAAATATTGACTATAAAATTAACGAGAAAAAGGGAGAAATTACAAAGGTAGAGACAGGTAATAGAGAAATTGATAAAGGAAAAATAACTTTTTCTGGTACATTTAGGGGGTATACAACTAAATTCGGGCCAGAATTAAAAGATTTAAGAGGTGACCCTGCGTATAGAACCGCTAGACAAAATAATTCTCAAGAAAATGTATTTACAGAATACACTATAGAGCCTAAAACTAAAGAAGTTAAGGGAGGTTTGTTTGGGTTAACAAAAACAACTGAAGTTGTAAAAGAAGGTAAAAAAGTTTTTTCATTAATAAACCCGAATCATTATGACGCGATGGGTAGAGCTGGATATAGAAGTGTTGAAATTTCTTTTGATATGAATAGTAAAGTCACTATTCAGGAGGTTAAAAGTTTGTTAACTGAAAAAATGAACTTAATAGACAATTCGTTATCTGGAGAGGCTCCATCAGGTAAACTCAAAGTAACTGAAAAAGTTTCTAATTTAACAAGTGAAAAAGAGCTTCTGGAAACTGCAGACTTAGAAACTCTAACTTCAACAGAAAGAACTAAAATAGAAAACAGAATAAAAGCAATAGACGCAGAATTAGATGTGCTAAAAGTTAAGGAAACAGTTGAATCTACACCTAAGAGATTAGAAACATTAGTTGAGGAGTTAGAGACATTAAAATCTGAAGGAGCTTCTCAGGAAGCAATAGACGCTAAGTTTCAAGAGATAAATAGTGCTAGAGTTAAACAAGCTCAAGCGGAATTAGGACCTGAAGTGGGAGAGACAATAGAAGCTAGAGATGCTAGAGAATTATCCGAAATTACTCCACAGGAAGTATTTAACACTAGTAGGGACTTATTAAACAGTACAGATTTAAAAGAAACAAAAATTACAAATGACGTTACAGGTATAGAAGAAGTTAAAGGTTATAATGTAGAAACACAAAAACTTATACAAAATTTAAAAGAAGTTAAGTTTAATCCAGAATCTAAAAATGTTGAAGTTTTAACCGCTGAATACAATAATATTGTAAAGAAAATTAGTGATGGTACAGCAACTCCAAAAGAAATTAATGACTCTTTTATTAAGATTAATAATTTAGAAAAAGGAGAAGTAATAGTAACTAATTTAACTTCTAGTTTAGAAAAACACGGTGGAGCTATAAGAGGATTGAGTGGATTAACAAGTGGTAATACTAATTTACAAGGGACAGTAATTGGAGGAACAGGTAAAATTGGAGGTATAGAAATAAAAACTAAAGAAATGTTAGATAGAGATTTATCAACTTTAAATCTTAGTATGATAGAAGGGTATCTATACATGGAAAAGGGAGGTGAAATCACAAAAAACATTGTAGGTCCTATACAAGAAGCACATGTTGAATACAATTTAAATGTTAGAAAAAACACGACAGATTGGTTTGAAAACACATCCATGAAAAATCCAATTAGGAGGAAAAAAACTATGACTAAAATGGGGTTACTTTTAAGTCAGAGAGAAAGGAATAGTATTGATGGTAAAAACGTATGGTTAGAAATTTTAGAAGGAAAAGATGCTGGAGGAAATTATGATAGAGGTTATAGTAAAAAAGAAAAAACTAGAATACAGAAAGAGTACGACAAGTTACCAAAACTAGAAGATGGTAGTATAGATATGGTTAAAGCTTTTGAAGGTTTGTCTGTTACAGAAAGAAAAATCTTAGAGACATATGAAAATATGACTAGTGAGTTAAGAGAAAAACAGAAAATTGTCAATGAAATAAATGGTAAGGATTTTGTAGATATAGAAAATTATTTCCCACATTTAAGTAAAATTAAATTTGAAAAGGGTCAAGAAGTGACAACGAAGTCATCTAATAAAGAATTTTTAGACGAATTGTATGATGGAGAGCTAAACACAAAAATAAAGTCTGATAGGGGTATTGAACGAACAGCTGAGGGTGTTCTTCCAATGGAGTTTAATTTAGATAAAGTAATGATTAATCTAATTGGGGAGACGAGTCGTGACCATGCTTACTCTGGTACATTAAAAGAGGTAAATAGTTTAATTACAAGTATGAAGGGCGGAGAAAATGCAGACGTAAATCTGGTACTTAATGCTATTCAAAAAAGATATAATGATGGAGTGAAATTACAATTACATACAAATAATGGTTTTATTTCAAAAGTTGGTAAGCCTCTTTTTAATGTAAACTACGCTACACAACTTATTAGTGTTAGAAGACTGTTCTTTGTAGAGCCTGTGTCTGAATCAATAAGAATGGCAACAACTAGACCTATGGAACAGTATCCAGAGTTCTTTAAACAATTTGGAGAGGGTTCTAATAGAAGATTAAAAAATATGTTAGGAGGAGATAATGCAAATATCCCTTTCACTATAATGGAAAGGACTGGCTCTACAGGTCTAATGAAAGCGAATAAAATTGGTATGGAGTATCAACAGGCTGGGAGATTAAACACTATGGATAAAGCTAATAATTATCTTTTAGGAATGATTGATAGGAGTCAAATTAATTTAGTTTGGATGCCTGCTTTTAAAGCTGAATTTAAGAAGTCAGGAAAAGAGTTTAATATGAAAGAGTACGAAGTAAATCCAGACGCTTATTTTGAAGCAAACGCAAGAATATTTAAAGAGTCTTCTAGAATAGCAGATAGAGAATTAGGTAAGTGGAAAAATGAATCTACTATAGGTGGTAAAAGAACAAACATTGACATATTAGGATTAACAACATTAGAGACTTCTAGTGAATGGGCTCCTATAATGACATACATGAGTAACTTTGGAGCTCAAGAGGTAGCTATGATGCAAAAAGGATTAAAAGACTTAGTGAGAGGTGATAACGCAGAAACTAGAGCTCAGTCAGTTAGGGAGGTATTAGGGGTGTTTAGTTCTGGTGTAGTGTATGGAATAGCATCTGGAGTGGGTTATGGGTTCCAACAATATTACACTGAAAGAAAATTGTTAGAAAATCAATTAGGAGATGGAGATTATGACCAAAGAGAAATTAGAGGAAAAATCTCTACTTTAGACGCTAAATGGGAACAAGAATATAGTGATATGACTAATCCAGAAAGCATTAAAAAAGAAATGATTACTAATGGTATGTTTTTAGCTACTTCTAAATATAGTCAAGCTGTAAAAGTTGTATTGGGGTCTTCATTAGGAGTTATGGACAATATAACTTCTAGTGAACAATTTCAGGTATTAGGAGGTAATCAAGCTGTAGGATTAGATTGGTTAGAATATTCTAAAGAGTTATTTTCAGATGCAACATATAGTAAAATACCTAAGGACCCTGAAGATATACTTATGAACATGTTACCTCAAATAGAGATGGCTTGGGATGTATTTAATGAAGACGCTCCTCAAGCGGTATTAGATTATATTTCTAGAGGTGAGTATTTAGCAGATTTTGAAGAAGAGTATAAAGAAGATATTAATATGTATAATTTCTTATCCACATCCTTAAAAGTTGCTTTATTCTCAGTTGGTAAAGCATTACCTTTCCAAAAAGATATAGACCAAACTTTAAAAAGTATGTATAATTTTTATGGTGTTAATATTCAGGAAAACAGAGAATTAATTAATACTATTAAAAATACAAGTGGTGGTCAGACTCAGGAGTATTCAGGAGGTCCTGAAAAGTATACAGGAGGTCCTGAAAAGTATATAGGAGGTCCTGAACAATCAACAGCTGGAAATTTACCTGTAATTAGTGATGATGAAGGAGGTAAAACTACTAAGGAAAAAAGGGAAAATACAACAAGAAGCAGAGAAGAGAAATACCCACACGCAGTGGGTACTCACTCATTAAGTAGTGAAGAGTTTAAGGCTAAGTATGGTGATAACTTTAGATGGTGGAATTATAGTGGTGATGAATTAAAAGAAAAATACTCTCAAGAAGATTGTAAGGAGTTTTTACCATACGAAGAATATAATAAATTATTTCCTGAAGATGCCTATTAAAAGTAACAATAAAATTATTAACATCAAATCGTTAGAAAGTTAGAATAAAATTCACTATATTTGTATAATATAAAAACTAAAAAAAAATGGCAGATAAACATGACGAATTATCTTTAGGAATGGGTAAGCAGTGCTTACTAAAAGCTAGTGATGTTCTTGTAAAAAGAAAAGGTTATTACATATGTGCAATAACAGACACTGTATTAGCATCAGTAACTGTGGTTACAGAATCGGCTGGAACAGGTGAGACTATAACAGGGACTCTAAATGGAGTAACTATATCAGCTGGTTCCGCTTTCCCTATTACTATTACAGACCTTACGGTTACTTCAGGTACCTGTTTAGTTTATGTTAGAGAGTAATGAAGTTAGGACTAGGTCTAAATATAAAAACTTTAGTAAATACAACTTTTAGTATTGATAATTTATCGGGTTTAAGTTTATGGTTAAAGTTCAACACTGGGCAAACAACTGTAGATGCTGATAGTGATGGAGACTCAGATATACAATGGGCAGATAGTTCTGGTAATGGAAACGACGCCACGAGCACTAACGATGTTAAACAAGGTTCTTTTAGTAGCGGGGCTTGGAGCAGTGCAGACAACTCAGACCACTTAGAATTAGACAGCATCATAACTTTAACAAATGCTTACACTATATTTATAGTGTTTACTGTAGAAAACACTTCTGACACGTTTATCGGTGGTCCTAACACTGATAATTTCATGAGGTTTGGTCAAGGTAGCAACGCGGCGTCGATGCGGACTAGACACCTCGGTGCCACGAATAATCTTACATTTGACATAAACCCTTCTGTAGGTAAGGGTATGTTTAAGATATCTAGAAATGATGATGGAGACGAACTTACTGTAACTAAAAACTCCACTACTGTATGTATGGAGCCACAAACTGTTTCCACAAACAACTTTGTTGTTGGTAAAGTCCCCTCTGGTGCCTCTGGACTTGCTGACGATTACTTATGGGAAGTTGTGATATTCAACAGAGCAGTTACAGATGCAGAATCTGCTTTAATAGAAGCAGATATTTTAACTAGAACTTCTTTAACTGCAGATTAATAAATAATAAAGAAATGGTATATAAAAAAAATAATTGGGAATTAGAATTAAGTTTTAATAAATGTAACTTTGGATTTGGATTTGGAGTTAACTGGGAAAGTGGTATATTGATAGAGGTGGAGATTCCTTTCACTTATATAAGATTTGAAATCTAATGACAAAGGAATTAAGTGAAGATACGGCGGTAAAATTAAGTATAAAAACTTTGGGAGGGATAGCAGCTTTAATATCTATCTTAGTCGGTATGTGGTTTACACTACAAGCTGATATAGCTGAGGCTAAAGAACTACCTAAAAATGAATGGAATCCTGATTGGAAAGAAAAACTACCAGACCCAGATATTACTAGAATGGAGTTTGA
>TARA_R110000787_G_scaffold137414_1_pt1 | contig 10439 bp, 12 predicted proteins | sample TARA_R110000787 | Tara Oceans TARA_R110000787 (sample SAMEA4397920) | marine metagenome | biome: Polar Biome; feature: [DCM] deep chlorophyll maximum layer (ENVO:01000326); material: water (ENVO:00002006), including particulate matter (ENVO:01000060) such as... | depth 35 m
AATGGGGGATCTAAAAACTACTAATTGGTATAGAATAGCTACGGCTACTGAAAGAGAAACAGCTGTCCGAGATCTTAGAGAGGCATTCGGCATTAAAGAGAAGAAGGCTCCGTCTGTTAATAAGGTGCTAGGAAAGAAAACTGACAAGGTGATGGCGCTCCTAAAAGATCAGATAAGACTAGAAAATAAAGCAGCAAAAGGTGCTTTAAAAACATATAAGGATGCGTCAAAGGCTGTTGTAGATCACATAAAAGAACTTTCAAAAATTGGGTCTATATCAAAATCTCAAGCCTCCGCAATGATAAAGAGAGTACTGTCCACAAACATGTTTAACAATGTTATGGTAGCTAGGTTGGAAGAGTATATCTCAAAAGTGTACAACAAAGCTGAACTAGCTGAAAAAATTAATAAATCCAAGAAGTTAGCGAAAAATGCTAAGAAGAATTTGAGAAATAAAATTGGGGGGTCTAGAGATCTACAATCTGTACTTAGAGATTTATTTTCTGTGAACCCTTCCTTAGTGCCCTTAGATAAATTTGACCAGTACTTCGAACTATTAAGTGAATTTGGAGAAAGAAAAGCTGTACTAAGTTTATCTGAATCAGGAGAAGTGATGGCTAGTGCTTCTGAGATACTGAATAGTATAGAGGAGGGTGTAGAGTCTGTGAAATCAGAATCTCTTCCAAGTGCATTGACAGAAGAAATAGAAAGTGATCTTGATGGATATTTCGATGGTATTATCAATGAAAAGATAGACACATCAGGAATTGAATCGAAGGAATCGAAGGAAGTTGCCGAATACTTAAACTCACTAACTAAGACGGACTTGGAGGGTTTAATTAAGAAAAAGAAGGATGGTACAAAAGACTACTCCATGCTTGAAAACTTAAAGTTAGTAAAGAGTAACATCGGTAACGGGTACACTCCTAGCATAGCTAGTAAAATAAAAGTGATAGTGAATTCTAATAGATCTGCTTCGGAAATATCTGAAGTCATAGATACTAAGGTGAAAAACATGAACCCTCTAAATATGATGTCTAGAATGTATGGTAAGGTAAAATCTTTATTTACTGGAAGACAAGGTATGACTGAATCTGTGAGAGGGACTATGACTTTCTCTATTGATGATATACTAGGAAACTTTAACAGTAAGACCATATACAATAACACGTTTGGTAAATTAGCTAAGGCTTATGCTGCTTTTGAAGCTGATCTAGCTAGAAATGTAACTGCAAAATTAGACGCTGCTGAGATTTTATTAAATAAAACTAAAGTCATAAGCATACACAGACTGACCAACGCTGTACAGAAATCTAAGTACAAGATACAAGCATACAGGTTACAGCGAGAGTTTGAATCAAACCCAAACAACTCACAAGTTGCTTCTGCAGTAGACTTCATAGATGCAACTATCACTTCCATAAAAAAAGATGAGGCTGGAGGTCAGCTAAACAACAAGGATATAGAAATCCTAACTCAGATCAAGGAGGAGTTCTCTAAAGATGGTGAGATAAGCATGGATAAGATTGAAAGTAGTATGACGGCCAACGAGAAAAAGGCTCTGAAGCTAATCGATGAGGCATCTAATATGGAGGCTAAGGCTTTGTGGGTAGCCACAGTTATAAGAGGGACAGGAATGGAGCCGATAAACAACTATGTCCACCACAACGTTAGTGCCGACTATGATGCTGCCACAGTAATGGATAAGAAGAATGCTTTAATGAACCCTTCAACAAAGGCTGGAACTATAAGAAAGAGAACTAAGGGAGCGAAAGCTATAAACTTTGACCCAATATCTTCTACAGCTATCGGTGCTAGAGAAACTCTTATGGATTACCATATGACGGAAGAAGTGAAGACGGTGACAGCCTCTATAAGAAAGGTCAAGGAAGCCATAACTGATTCAAGTGAAAGCACGAAATCTCAGCAAGAAGCTATCAATGCATTAGACAATGTGGTAAGTGAAGTTTTAGAGACAGCTATTGGTTCACAGCTCACAAGGAACACTACATTTGACAAATTTATTCAAGAGACAAAAAAACTAGGTTATCAAGCAGCGTTAGCGTCAGTTCCGAGAGCGGGAGCAGAGTTAGGTAGTAATATTATGTACGCAATGTCTAAGCCTGTTGAGTTTTTAGCTGGAATAAAAGTATTTGGAGGATTCTCGATGGGGTCTGAAGGGTTGAACGCTATGACTAATTTAGGTAGTAGTGAAACCTTGAGGCTATATGACACTAAGAACATGACTGGTAAGATGGTCGACTCTAATATGATGAAATCAGGAACACCAGAGTCTAAAAAATCTAGGTCAGATATTATGGATAAGACTCGCTTTATACTCCAATTCACGGGGCTAAAGCAAGTTAAGAAAGTTGCCACAACCATAGCTGAAAAACTAATATCTACTCCAGACAAGGCTATCTCAAGACCATTCTGGTTCGGAAGTTTCGCTAAGGCTTTTAAAAAAGAGACGGGTATCAGTCTCACTAGTGATGATATGACTGAAATATCTGACGGAACTTCGAAATATCTTGGAGATAAATACAAGTCGGCTAGGGATACGGCTACTAAATATGCTGATCAAGAGGTTATTAAAATGGCTAGTAGTAAGAATCCATTTAATGCTATACCTAAAAATATGAAGGATACAGCTGATAGTGTTCCATTGAAGCTGTATAAGGCAGCGAATATGTACATGGCTTCGTTTATGATGAATGAATATGCAACCGCTAGAAATGCAACCTTATCTTTATTTAAAAAAGGAGATATGTCTAAGGGTCAAGCTGCATCAACACTAGTAGGTGTTGAGATGCGGATGGCTGCCTACATGATACTATACTCATTATCAATGGCAGCGTTTGACTCTCTGTTTGGTTTCGAAGATGAAACAGATGAGGAGGATGTGGAAGATTTAATAAAAAGACAAATGTTAGGAGCACCAATATCTCTGATAACTGGTAGGGGATTAGGTAATATACCTAAGATTCCTATAAACTTCGCTGTAGAACAGTTCAATGAAGAATACTTATCAAGCTTAAGAAGTGGAAAGGATTATGATCCGTACAAGCATTCAATAGTATTTTCTCAAGTGGGTCAAGATGATTTAGTAAAAAAGACTCCAGAGGAATTGGCGGTAAAAACATTTGCTGGTGCGTACTCGCCTTTAATATCTACCATCTCTAGATCTGTAAAGGTAGTTAAAGGGATGGTGAATTCGAAGAAGCAGAAGACTAGAGACAAATATAAGAAGGAACTAGAGAATAGGATATTAGTAGAAGCTACTGGAAATCTTGGGTTCTTGCCATTCTACAAAGATATTAGAAGAATGGTGTTAAAGGAGCAGTTTAAGGATTATGAAAAGAAATAAGTAAAAGAGACTCATTAGATGGATGAAACCAATTCAGATAGAGAAATTTCAAAGAAGAAGAAGTAGTTAGTCCTCAGACTCCATAATACCTAGTTCTTCAAACGTCATCTTAGCGAATTGCTTAGAGCGTTTGTCGATTAGGCGATCCATTCCCTCGAATGATTCGCTGTCTACGTCATAGACTTCATTTAACTTCGTATGAACCCTCTTCTTCAAGAAGAGTAGTGTTCTGTTGATCTCCCGTTTAAACTCTCTTATAAACATATTAGAAGCTGTTAGTTCGTCTAATGTGTCGTTTAATGCAGATGCCTGAAACAGTGCAAATAATATTTTTTCTTCGTCGCTCATATTTTTAGTTTTACCATTTTACCATTGGCACCTTTGCTGATTTTAATCACTCCAGTTTTAAACAAGGAGTTGAGAGCCATACGCAGTTCTTTGATGTCACAATCTAATTCATTTCTTAACTGAGCCACTGTACAGCCACAGTGACCTCCTGTATGTTTATGCTTGGCTGTTATTGTACTTACCACATCTTTAATCATAATAGCAAGAGCATGGAGTTCTTGTCCCATTGTAATTCTCGATATACCCCAAGTTACTACATCTAGGGCATGGTTCGAATGCATCATTAGACCTATTTAGAATCTCAAGGTTTTCAATGTAATCCCTTGCATGTAGAAGTTCCCTCTCTAAATCATTGACATGATCAAGTAAATCTTCAAACTCCTTTATGGCTAATGTTTTTTGGCGGTTCGTCAGTCTACCACCAGTCATTTTTGCTTTTAAATTTTCCATTATTCTCCGTGTTTAATCATTAGTTCTAAGTACGCCCGCCACTGTTTGTAAGTTTTAGATTTCTTTTGGAATTGCCACCAATTACAAGCCTCATACTTATTCTTATATTGTATCGCTCTTTTTAAAAACTCTTTTTCAAGTACATTCATCCTTTAAATATTTCTGTTATTTGTCCATGTTTCTCTAGCTCCCGTAGTCGATACTCCTGTATCTTGGATAGCTTACCCTTAGGCGTCTTCACTTCCGAGAAGATCACCCCACTATTAGGTGGTATAGCAATAAGATCAGGGATACCGTTCTTATTGGTCTTAATCAACTTAATCACGTAGTACCCCTCAGCCTCTAACTGCTGAATCCGTTTATTCTGAATTGCCTGTTCTGTCATTGATTCCTTTGTTTACAAAATCTTTTTTAAAATGATTTATAGTATAATTCTTTTTCTTGCTTACCGCCTTGTATATTTGAGACTCGATGCCCTTCTTACTGAATACCCAATAAACATTATTCTCAGGTCTATCAATTGTCGTCATACGATCCCTACTTTGCCAATAACTAGTTGCACTAAAGTCAATATTGAAGTAAACCAATGACTCAGCATTACGGAGACTGATCCCTTCTCTTCCAGATACTATCTGAAGCGCTATATTCTTGTCAGTGGTATCGAACTCTTCTAATTCTGTGCATAGCATATCACCAAACACACTCTTCAACGCTTCCAATTCGGCAGTGAACTTGTAGAATATACCTATCTTCTGATCCTTGAAGTGCTCCTTAATGAACATAGCTTTCGAATCGTCTACAACCATTGACTTCCCAGACTCAAATTTTACCGTCCCTGAAAATAGCTGATGCAACTTACTCATAAGTTTCACACCAGTGTCAGCAAGCAGAACCTCCTCTTTTCCTTCAATTACTAGGTCTTTCTTTAGCCTAGCTATAAGGTCATACGTAGACTGCTTAAGTGTACATTCTAGAAAATGCTCGTTTATTTTAGATTCGAAACCTGCTTCTTGCTGTGTGTAAGATATGGTGTAAGGAGCCATCTTTTCGATAATCTTTTTACTCCCGTCACTATAGTCATTGGATCTGAATCCGTTTATTATTTTCTGTTTAATATTCACGTATGCGTGTGCGAACTTATAGAAGTTAGCAAACTCAGAAAACGGATTCCTAGGGATGCCATATACTTGATGGTACATTTGACTGTACGATTCAGGTGTCGGTGTCCCAGAAAGCATTATCACTCTTGGTTTAATCTTCATCATTAAGGCTTTGACTTCTTTCGCTCGTTTACTAGGTTTAGGAAAAGCCCCCAAACCGTGAGTTTCGTCTAAGATAATCAAATCCCAACAAACATCTGGTGTTTTATGGATAGATTCGTAGTTTATCGTGAACATGAAGAAAGGCTTCCCCATTTTAACGTAATCACTCTCAATAGATGAGATGGCTTTTTTCTTTGTTAAAAATAATACCTTTTTGAACCCCAGCTTTGATGCGATTCCTAGGCTGGTAAATGTTTTGCCAGTCCTAACCTCCATAGCTAGGTATAAAAACCCATGTTTTTTCAAGATGTCTGATCCACTATCTATGATCCCCTGTTGGTAGTCTCTGAACTCTATCATATATCTCTATTTATAAATTCAATCAAACTCTCCTTATATAACCGCCTAAGGATGGCTCTTTTTCTGAACATCCACCAACTAGTAGCTTCGTACTCTTCTCTTGTTTTTGTTGCACGTACTAGTGCTTCGGGTATACTCATAGTTCTATTTTTAAGTTTTCTTCGTGCTGATGTTTTGTTATCAATCGGATCCATCTACCAGAGGCTTCTCTGCCTTCATCTGGCTTAGTTTGTCCCTTGAACATACAATATGTGTCGAGCCATTTGTAGAACCTGTTCCTACTGATAGTCATCTTTGCCTTCGGAGCAAAATCAGGGCACTCTTCTATGAAGTCCATATACAGTTCTGACTTTATAGTTTGGTGACCATTAACAAATCTGTCAACCTTATCCGAAGGTATTTGACCATCAATGATCCCTAACCACTCAATAAACTCATGACAAGTCTGAGCAGAAAGCTTCCTGATTTTTAAATTAACAAACTCAGACTCTACTAGTCCAGTGTTCAAGAAATTCTTCAAGCAGTTTATCATGTAGTTATCAAACCTAGACCACTCATCAACATCCCATTCGTCGAACATAAACTTCCCAAACTCAGTGTAAGGAGTTCTATGTATAGAATAATACTGATGAAGCTCAAGTTCAAACTTACGTCTATCATTGGAACCACCACTTCCTTTAATTGCATAATTGGTTGTGATTGCAATCTTTGGGGACTTGGCATAGGAAATCTTAATTGCATCCTTATTTTTCTTTTCCAACGTGATTCCCTCAGTTACTACACTAAACAGTTTTTCGAAGTTAAAATGATTTTTCACATCATCAAAAACAAGGATTTGAGTGTCGGCAGATACTAGCTGGTACGGGAATGATTTTTCTAGGTTGATCATCTTACCATCTATCACTACCATTTTTTTTAGTTGACCTAGTGCTTTCATAATTAAACCTTTTCCAGTGCCCCCTTCAGGATTATCGCTAATAACTTCATCATTGAGTATTATCGAACTAGTCTCTTGAGGAGATTTAAATCCATGCATTAGGTATCCTATACTTGACTCCATAGCCTTAACCCTGCCTTCGTTAGAGAGCGACACGTTGTTTATAAACTGTCTGAAGTCACAATCGAACTTAGTTTCTATCTTGAAATCCCGATCAATAACATGATCCTTCCAAACATAACCGCCTAGGTCAATGTAATCTATAAGCTCAATATTATTTAGGGTCACTTTAACCACCGTGTTATTAAAGTATAGATGAGACAAATCTTTTTTGTCGTCAATAAAGTGAACTGTTACGCTCCCAAGTAGTGTTAAAAAGTCTTCCCTAAAATATTTCGTGTTTTCAGCAAAATAGTTATAGACACTGTCATCATTAATTGTTAATAAATAGTCTAAAACAAATGTCTTAATTTCCTTATCTGAGGTATGGTCTATTAGGTTATTTGTCACCTTAACGAATACATAGTTATGAGACCCTTCGGGATTATACTTATAGAATCCGTTGCTCTCCAAATATCGTTTGAATGATATGTGGATAATCTTAACCGTGCCCTTGTCAGTCTTAGTCCAAAATTTATTCCCAGAAACCTCTTTATCCAACTTATCAACAATTTGGATAGCCATAGATGAATCGATATTCATCCCACTTAACCGTTGGCGAATATCTTTCTTAGACGATCCCCCTCTCATGTCAGACCTCAAACTGTCAAGCTTATCAGCATCCTCATAGTACTTAGTCCCGAAGTTTTGAACATGAGCATAGGCACTGTCAACTGTTTGCCGTATTTCTGACTCTGGGAAACTTTTCTCCTGATAGTTTGACAGGATAGACATAGCAGTATGCTTGTTTACCCCGTAGTCATTCAGTGCTGAGGATAAAACAAACACATTTTGGTTTCGACCACCCTCACTCATAGGGTAGTTCCTCTTCCACCAATGCATTAATATCTCAACGATCCTATTCTCATCTGTAATTGGAACTGTAGCGATATCTTTGTTTCGGACGACCTCCTTATACTCTTTCACTCCTAAGCTGTTCCACTCAATAGAGTCTTCATTAATGAATATATCTGGATCGTAGGACTCGTAACAAACCCTACTTATATTTTTACTAGTGACATCGAAGTGAGGTGAGTCATAGTAGTCTTGTAGAGATAGAAAATAGCTAGCGTGGTTATTCGGCTCCCTTGGTATCCTAACCAATAACTTCAAACCTTTACCAGAGGGAGAAACAAAAACTGAGTAGGTGTACTTATCTTTCGACAGTGTGTCCTTTGCCTCAGCCATTAACTCAACGGTGTTATACCCGTCGAAGTCTAGGCACATTAACCCACTGTGCATTGTTAATTCTGCATCCACTCTTCGTTTGAATTGTCCAGAGAAACAAACCGAGGGCAAACCTTGCTTAAGCACATTCCTCTTTGTTTTATCATCCTCAAACCTAATCTTATTGACTAAGTCCCTAGATTTTCCATTGCGTATCCGCTCAAGTATACTTAAGCATGGAGCAAAGAAAGGTTGATTGATGTCTTTAATGTTTTTAAATACCGTTATTAGATTCTCCATTAGATTTAGATTCAAGGGAATGACAAGAATGTCAACTTTACACCCGTTTTTTAAAAAAAAAATATTTATTTTATTATAATTCTTAGAAAAAAGAACTATTTCTTGACATTTCTGTCATTAACTTATAAGCCCCACTCCCAAAAAAAAGAATGGGGCTTAAGGTTTAATTATTAGAACGGTAAATCATCCTCGCTTTCAGTAACTACCGCTTCCTCTTGAAGTTTCGCTACTTTCCAACAAGTATTCTTATAAAAATACTTGGTCTCACCATCCTTATTGTATTCAGAACGTTTGTGCTGATACTCGACCTCAATTAATGTTCCTATCGGAAAATCATCCCCGAAGCCAGTTGCATACTTTAAGTATTCACCGTTTTTAAACATTTCGAACCTAGCGATCTCTGGGTACTCTGTATTTTTAGGATCAACTTCCGTTACTTCGAACGAAGCAACCGCCCAAGCTCCAGTTTTACCGTTACCTTTTTTTAATTCTAAATCTGTTACTCTTCCTTTAAATGTATTCATTTATTATATTTTATTTGTCCCTGATATTTTAGCGCCATCAGAGTTTACGCATTAGCCTAGAATAGACCTTAATTAATTCTCTTCTTTTTGTTTTTAGCCCGATCATATATGTGCCATTCCTTCGACCATTAACCTCTCTTCTCATTTTGTTATTTAGATCATCTATATCCCTCTCTAAAAACTGTAGGCTAAGGTTTATAGTTCCAACTACCCACCCACTTTTTAAAATTTGGGTTTTCTCATATTCAGACACATCCTCAAGAGAGAGGGATACAAATCTACGAATAATAATCCTACCATCCTTATTTTCTATCTTAAAAGATCTAGCTAAGACATATTCATCATTTATTAGGATACCATCTTTATCTTTTACAGCCTCATCCCATATTAATTCTAGTTCTTGCATTTCTTTTGGATTTGGTTAAACGTATCATCGAAGTCTTCGTCCATACCTATTATAGAGTTAATACTGTTGATTCCTTTTATTATACCAGCGTGAAGAGCAGTTGACCCGTTTTCTCGCATACATTCTGCGATATCTGTTGATGTCATTTTTCTCTCGTGGCATAGCAGAAACAACATGTGCCTCGGCACTGTGTACTTCCTTTTTATAGAGTTGCTAAATAGTTCCTCCTCAGTTATACAGAACGACTCAGCGATTTCTTTCGCATAATTATTAAATATTTTCTTCTTCATTTTCTTTAATTTTATTTATCCATAAGCAATAAAAAAGATGCTCCAAGATCATGATCAATTTCTTTTATTGCTCTGTATATTTTTCTGGAGTTCTTTTTACCTTCTTCTAGTTCAGCTTTAGTTGAGTCTGAGCCTTGATGAGCGTATATTTTCGCGTCTATTCGTAATAGTTCATCAATCTTTTTTTTGTTATCCCAGCTTTTAAATGAGGTTATCTTTTCAATATCTTTTAATTCGTACATAATTTATTTCTGTTTTTTATGATTTCAACTTATAATCTTTTTCTAATAACTCCCAAAGAGATTCATATGAATGTGCTATCGGTTTTCCATCTTTATCCCAAGCACCAAACCCATCTCCCTCAAAAACTTTATTCCCATATTCATTGTCAAATATAAACCAATCAATCCACTCTAACCCGTCCTTATTGTAAGTTGTTTCAAATCCTGCCGCCATCAAGTCATAGAGGTACGGTGCTATTGGATGTTTACCTTCGTGCAAATCAATTCCAAACTCATACCATTCGCGATTGGTATCTTCGGCTTTCTTGTAGGTCTTTAATAAATTTAAAAATGTTTCGTATTTCATTGTATTTATTTTAGTTTAATTTATATAATTCGTAATCACTATTTTGTGTTTTAAATTTAATATAGCCCTCTCTCTGTTCAATAATCTCAGTCACGTTGGTAGTTTGCCAAGTAAAAAAAGCATTAAACGGAGACATAATTAAACTTCTACCGATTGCGACCTCTTGGAATTGCTTTTTGAAAGTTCCATCTGAATTAAACTCTAGCCATTTTATCCCTTTTGATTTCAAGATTAACCCGTCTTGTTCCCTTACAAGTTTCCAATTTAATGTACCTTGCTCT
>TARA_R110000787_G_scaffold49111_8_pt1 | contig 10433 bp, 10 predicted proteins | sample TARA_R110000787 | Tara Oceans TARA_R110000787 (sample SAMEA4397920) | marine metagenome | biome: Polar Biome; feature: [DCM] deep chlorophyll maximum layer (ENVO:01000326); material: water (ENVO:00002006), including particulate matter (ENVO:01000060) such as... | depth 35 m
ACTGATTGTCTGCGTGACATGGCTTTTCGTTATCCTCCGTCATCACCGCTGACCCCTGCCCAGGTTGAGGTGATGTATGACGCACTGATTGCACGGCATCCCGTTCTGCCAACCAGCCGCCGCCTGTTGTCAGACTTTCTGGAAGACATCTGCAAGCTGCTGCCCGCTGAGAGTGCGGTAAAAATCAGGGCCGTTTTCGACAAACACCTGACCATCGGCAAAGGTAATCAGGATATCGCCCCGTTGCTCGACCGGCTTTGCCAGCAACTTGAGCCGATAGGTGCCGGACCGCTGATACGCAGATATGGCCTGCGGGCGCAGTCGGAAATCATGTCTCTGGCAACGGGCATACAGGCATCACTCGATCAGGGACGGCAAAGCCTGCGTGTCGTATTTATTGCGACAAAACCCTATTTTCAGGTCCTGAGAGAAGCACAGGCCCTACAGGATCAGGGCATTACCTGCGCCCTGCTCTGTCTCGACCATATCCCAGCCGCCATGCGCCCCGGATTTGACGCAGCCTTTGTCTCGGTGACCGATGGCATCCGGAACCCGACCGTCCTGACTGAAATGATCAGCCATCTCAACGTTGATATCTTTCATGTTCAGTGCTGGATGTGGAGTTACTATCTGGCCCGCGCCACGATCGAGCGAAAACGAAAAGCAAAGGTGGTCTGCGAGGTCTATGACTTCACCTCTGTCTATGCGCCACGCAATGTTCTGGCACAGAACTGGCCCCGCGAAGTCGTCGATACCGATCTCGCAATGGAAAAATATCTCTGCCTGAATGCAGATGCCGTCATTCATCGCTATCACCCTGACATTGATGACGAATTACGCGAACGACATGGCGGACTGACCAGAACCTTTCATGCCCAGCCCTGGCCCGCTGCGGACGTTACTCCCCGCAATCCGGCGAAGCTCTCTGACAGGGATGGTATTCTCCGCATGGTCTATGCCGGAGGCATTCTGGAAAAAGAAGGCTGCCCGGCGGAACTGTTTCCGATCCGGACCATGCCGCGAACCTTCCGGTGCTTCCTGGAACAGGGATTTCATATCGACCTGCTGCATGACCCGCACCGGCCTCTGGCGACCTCTGATGGTGCCGCCGAATATCTCGCCCTTGCGGAAGAGTTTCCGGGCTTCCGTCTGATCGACGGCGTGCCGCCGGACAAGCTGCCGGAGGCACTGTCTGTCTATGACTTCGGCATCGTCGTCACTCATATTGACCGGGATATCCTGCAGGTCGGACCCGGTCTGATGCGGGGTGCTGTCGGCACCAAGGTCTTCGCCTATATCGAGGCCGGCATTCCGTCAGTGGTCTGCCGGGAATATGAATATACTGCCTGGCTGGTGGAACATCACGGCCTCGGCATTGCACTGGAAACCGCAGAGCTGGAGACAGCCGGAACGCGCCTTCGGACCCTCGACCGCAAAGAAATTGCGGCCAGCATTCTCGCCTTCAACGAAACGCACAATATGTCCCGGGAAATCCCGAAGCTGGTCAGCCTGTATAAAGAAATAACCGCTGACTAGACCAGATGCTGCCCGCCGGTGACGAATATCTCCGTCCCTGTGACATAGCCGAAATCCTCTCCGCACAACCGGAAGACCGTTGCCGCCACATCCTCCGGGCGGCCCATTCGTTCCATCGGAATGCGCGGGATAAGTTCTTCATACTCCGGCTGAATCATCGAGGTTGCAATTTCACCCGGCGCGACCGCATTGACCCGGACATCAAGCTGAGCAAACTCCACCGCCAGCTCACGAGTCAGCGCAGACAACCCGGCCTTCGATGTGGAATAGGCAGAACCGGCAAAGGGATGCACATAATGTCCGGCAATCGAGGTAATATTGACGATAGCCCCCTTACCCCGTGACAACGCCCCGGCAAATCCCCGACAGAGCTTCAGGGGAGCAAAGAAATTCAGTTCAAAAACCTCACGCCAGGCATCCAGATCACCATTCAGACAGCCCAGACGCTCCCGATAATCCGACTTCAGCGAGAGAGCGGCATTATTGACCAGCGCATGCAGCGCCCCGTCTCCAATGATGTCATTCGCCTGCGCAATGAAATCCCGGGTGCTCTCACGCTGCGACAGGTCGGCAACGATATGGTCGGTCCAGTTCGGGTCAGCCTTACAATGTGGCGGGATATCCTGCCGGGCACAGGTAATAACCCGCCAGCCTTCGTCACTGAACCGTTTGACGGTGGCGTGGCCAATACCCTGACTGGCACCGGAAAGGATCAACGTCTTGCGATCATCATTCATGGCGCGGATTATGCTGATCGATTAGCGAATAACCAACGGGAAAAAACGCAGTGTGTGCGCGCTTCGAGAATAAGACAAAACCAGAGAAACTGGTTGAGCTGTTTGATCTCACGACGCTGCCGTCCTCAAACTTTCCCGAGGGTGATATCCGTCCGACTGACCGGGCAATTCTGATTACCGACAAAGGTGCTACCGTCCAGCCCTGGGGAATTCCCTCACCCTGGGATGCAAAACCGCTGATCAATGCCCGCAGTGAAACCCTGTCTGAAAAACAGACCTTCCGTCCCCTCCTGCAACGGCGCTGCCTGATACCCGCAACCGCCTATTACGAATGGCGCAAGCTCGGCAGCCAAAGGCTGAAAAACCGGATTGAACGCCCTGAGAACAAGGTGATAATCTTTGCCGGGCTGACGGATGGCCAGCATTTCACCATCATCACCTGCGCGCCCGGGCCGGATGTTGAAGCCATTCACAACCGCATGCCGGTTATTCTTGCCCGCGACGTTGCAAATGACTGGATCGACAGCAGCAGATCATTCGAGGAGTGTCGCGAAATGCTTTACCCCGCCCCTTCCGGAACCTTGCAGACAACAGAGGAAACTCCCCGGCAGACAGACCTGTTCGGCTGAAACCCGCTGTAACCGATCAGGAAGGTTCCGGTTTCAGGTCGGGATGGGTCTCGTCAAATCCGGCAGGGTCTTCGTGAATGATAACTTCCGCATTCGGAAAGGCTTGGATCAGCCGCGCCTCAACTTCCTCGGACACACCATGCGCATAAAGCAGTGGCATATGCGGGTCGAGGTCCAGATGCATCTGAATAAAGATATCCTGCCCGGATGATCTGGTACGCAGGTCATGGACACCCTGCACATCCTCATTCTCCAGCACCAGCGAGATGATGCGTTCCCGGTCTCCGTCAGGAAGTTCCCTGTCCATCAGCATATTCAGCGAAGACTGGGCAATTTCCCATGCACCGCGCAGAATATAGACGGAAATCAGCAGGGCGATGATCGGGTCAGCAAGTGGCTGCGACCAGAAGGTGCTGATGGCAATGGCAACGACCACTCCGGCATTCACCAGCACATCAGCCCGGTAATGCAGCGAATCAGCGCTGATCGCGACCGATTTTGTACGGCGCACCACATACATCTGAAACGCAACCAGGGCCACGGTCACAATGATGGAAAAGCCCATAACTGATAACCCTACCGTCCCGCGCAATACGGGGGTCGGATCAATCAGCCGGCTGATGCCTTCGATAACCAGAAACGCAGCAGACCCGGCGATGAACGCCGCCTGCGCAAGACCGGCCAGCGCCTCTGCCTTGCCGTGGCCAAATCTGTGCTCCTTGTCCGCCGGCTGCAACGCATGACGGACAGCAATCAGGTTCACCAGCGACGCCCCGGCATCCAGAATCGAATCCAGCAGGGTCGACAGCAGACTGACCGAACCGGTCATTCGCCAGGCAACAAATTTTGCACCGATAAGTATGACCGCCACGGCAACCGACGCATAGGTTGCCGCCCGGATCAGACGATGGTCAGGATTTGTCGTCACGGATACAGACGTTCCGTGGTCCAGCCACTGCCTTCCGGGGAGAAAATCACCCGTTCATGCAGGCGGAATTTGCGATCCTGCCAGAATTCAAATCGCTGCGGAATCAGACGGAACCCGGACCAGAAGTCCGGGCGCGGGATTTCCCCGACACCAAACTTCGCCGTATATTCCGCGACCCGTTTTTCCAGCGCCATTGTTCCCTCAAGCGGCCGGGACTGCCGGGAAGCCCAGGCACCAATCCGGCTGCCCCGCGCACGGGATGCGTAATACTCATCCGCCTCGGCATCCGAGACCGCTTCAACCGGCCCCTCGATTCGAATCTGCCGGCGGAGGGATTTCCAGTGAAACAGCAGGGATGCCCGCGGGTTTTCTGCCAGTTCCCCGCCCTTCCGGCTCTCCAGATTGGTATAGAATACAAACCCCCGCGTATCCTGCCCTTTCAGCAGCACCATCCGGACAGATGGAAATCCGTCTTTAGTTGCCGTTGCCAGTGCCATCGCATTCGGATCATTGACCTCGCTTTCCTCGGCTTCTTTCAGCCAGGTGGCGAAACGGTCGAACGGTTCGGCGAAATCGAAGTTTTCCATAGGTCGTGATCCTGCTCACAGAGTCCGGGGTAGCTTTGACATATAGTCACCATAAATGAGTGCAACCGTTATTCCATTCAGATGGAACAAATCACCTTCTGGCGACGTTTGCCCGATTAGATAACAATAAGGATTATACCATGATATCCAGGACCATCATCGCAACAGCACTGGCTGGCGGATTGTTGCTGGCCGGCTGTACCCAGAACACCGGTAACAAGGAAGTTGGCGGTACCCTGCTGGGCGCAGGCCTTGGTGGCCTTGCAGGTGCACAATTCGGCGGCGGCACCGGCAAACTGGCGGCGACAGCTGTCGGCGTGCTTGCCGGTGCATGGCTGGGCAATGAAGTCGGCAAGTCACTGGACCGGGCCGATAAGCTGGCTATGCACAACACCACTCAGAACACGCTCGAATCGAAACCGTCCGGGACAACATCAAGCTGGAGCAATCCGGACACCGGTCACAGCGGCACGGTGACGCCACAGCCCTATTACACCAATTCAAACAATCAGTACTGCCGCCCCTATACGCAAACTGTCACGATTGATGGTCGGACAGAGCAATTGCATGGCACTGCCTGCCGCAACGCACGGGGCGAATGGGAGCCAGCTTCTTCGGGCTGACGCCTCGTTACTCAGCGGCGGTTGCCGGTCTTGCAGGCTGATCACGGACTGACAGGGACAGAAAATCAGCAATTGGCTGTTTCAGCAGCGCCTTGTGACTGTCATCAAGCCCTGCACAAAGCCCATCAAGCTGCCGGGTCCAGACGGAATGATCTTCCTCGCTGGTCTCGGCAGCATGAATCCCGCAACCAAAAGCCTCATAGAGATCATACAATGTTGCCGCCCGCAGATCGCGCGACAATACCCATTTCTCATCTGCGGTCTGCTCAATAAAACCGGCTTCGTAGAGTTCCTCAATGGCGCCATGAAACTGGTCCTCTCCACGACCGGCAGCGGCAATCAGCTGATCCTGATTCAGAGTACCGGCTGACTGGCTATCTTCCAGCAGCGCAGACAGGACAGCAAGTGCCCGGTCCAGCCGCTTGCGCGGGTCGGTTGCTGTTGTCGGGTCGTATTTGCGATCAGCCATCCAGTCCGGCAAGGCCGCTGTCAGCAAAGCCCCGAACAGAACCACCGTCCAGGACACATACATCCAGACCAGGAAAATCGGCACCGTTGCCATAGCACCGTAAATCGTCGAATAAGTTCCGCCACCGATGACCACAGAGGTAAAACCCGTTTTCAGCAGTTCGAACATCGTCGCCGCGACCAGCGCCCCCACCGCCGCATGGCGCAGTTTCACCGGACGGTTCGGCATGAAGACATACATGATGGCAAAACCGGCAGCCGACAGAATCACCGGCACCAGATCACGCACCAGTGTCGTCAGTCCGGAAGCGACTTCCTGATCCAGTACCTGCGCCAGCGCATAGAAGTAACTGGAGAGCGAGAACGACGCGCCCATCAGCAGCGGCCCCATGGTCAGCACCGCCCAGAACACCAGCAGACGTCCGACAAAGGGGCGCTTCTTTTCAACCCGGAAGATCGTGTTCAGCGCATCCTCGATAGTCGCCAGCAGCATCACCGCCGTCGCCGCCAGGCCAACAATACCAATCGCTGTAAGCCCTGCCGTATTGCGAATGAAAGTCTGGATATAATCGGTCAGCGCCTCGCCCGTATTCGGTGCGAAATTCTCAAAAATCAGGGCCTGAATGCCATCCCGAGCCTCATTGAAAACCGGAAAAGCAGAGAGAATCGACAGGCTGATGGCCAGCATCGGCACCAGAGCCAGCAATGAAGTGTAGCTGAGTGATGCCGCAATCCGCAGGCATTTATCGCTGGAAAAGCGACTGGCAATATACTTCAGCAGAGACCCGGCAGGCCTGAACAGCATCAGCAGCGGCAGCAAACGCGCCAATAACTCGTCAAAACTGATCATTGCTCATCGTCCTCCGGATCCACACAGACGGATCATAACGAAGTTTCGCCTATCCGCGAAGGCTTCACACGATTGCGCCAGCGGCAATGTGTTGTAGGATGCGCAACTCAGCAGATAACGCAAGTTCAGGTGGTTTCGATGGCGGCAGTACAGGGTTTGATGGCAGGTAAGCGCGGGCTCGTGATGGGTGTTGCGAACAAGCAGTCTATCGCCTGGGGTATTTCACAGGCGCTGGCCGATCAGGGCGCCGAGCTGGCCTTTACCTTTCAGGGCCCGGCCCTTGAGAAACGTGTCCGCCCGCTGGCAGAGTCAATCGGCTCGACCACAGTATTGCCCTGCGATGTCACCGACGACGCGTCCGTTGATCAGGTCTTTGATGATCTGCGCCGCAGCTGGGGTGGTATCGACTTTCTGGTTCATGCCATTGCCTATTCCGACAAGGACCAGCTGAAGGGCAAATATGTCGACACCACGGCTGAGAATTTTGCCCGGACCATGGATATCTCCTGCTATTCCTTCACCACCATCGCCCGGCGCGCCGCCGAACTGATGACCAGCGGCGGCTCGATGCTGACCCTGACCTATTACGGCGCGGAACGGGTGATGCCGCATTACAATGTCATGGGCGTCGCCAAGGCGGCTCTGGAAGCCAGCGTGCGCTATCTTGCCGCCGATCTTGGCGAACAGAATGTCCGGGTCAATGCCCTGTCTGCCGGACCTATCAAGACGCTGGCCGCATCCGGTATTGGTGATTTCCGCTATATCCTGAAATGGAACGAGCTGAACTCACCCCTGAAACGCAACGTGACGCTGGAAGATATCGGTGGCTCGGCGCTCTATCTGCTCAGTGATCTGTCGACTGGTGTCACCGGTGAACTGCATCATGTAGACAGCGGTTATCATGTCGTCGGTATGAAAGCCGTTGACGCACCGGATATTGCGACGGTCTGAGGAAAGAACTTGTCTGATAACAGTTTCGGACGGCTGTTCCGTTTCACGACCTGGGGTGAAAGCCACGGGCCGGCCATCGGGTGTGTCATTGATGGCTGCCCTCCGGGCATTGCCATTGAGGAATCGGATATCCAGAAAGAACTGGAACGCCGGCGCCCCGGACAGTCCCGCTTCACAACCCAGCGCAAGGAACCGGACCAGGTCCGCATCATGTCCGGTGTCTTCGAGGGCCGGACCACCGGCACCCCGATTTCGCTGATGATCGAGAATGTCGACCAGCGGTCCAAGGACTATGGTGACATCAAGGACAAGTTCCGGCCCGGCCATGCAGACATTGCTTACTGGACAAAATACGGCATCCGCGATTATCGCGGCGGCGGGCGCTCCAGCGCACGTGAAACCGCCATGCGGGTTGCCGCAGGGGCCATTGCCCGCAAGGTGCTTGGTGACAGCGTCAGCATCCGTGCCGCCCTGGTGAAGGTTGGCCCGCACGGTATCGACCGGGCAAACTGGGACTGGGATGCGGTAAACGACAACCCGCTGTTCTGCCCGGATCGTCAGGCCGCTCAGAAATGGGAAGGCTATCTCGACGGTGTCCGCAAATCCGGCTCCAGCATCGGTGCCGTGGTTGAAGTCGTCGCCAGCGGCGTCATGCCCGGTCTGGGTGAGCCGATTTATGGCAAGCTGGATTCCGACCTCGCCGCCGCCATGATGACCATCAACGCTGTAAAGGGTGTCGAAATCGGTGCCGGTTTTGAGGCGGCGGAACTCAGTGGTGAAGAAAACGCGGATGAAATCCGTATGGTCGATGGCAAACCCGCCTTTTTGTCGAACAAGGCAGGCGGTCTGCTCGGCGGCATCTCCACCGGGCAGGATATCGTGCTCCGCTTTGCCGTAAAGCCGACCAGTTCCATCCTCGCTCCCCGCAAGACCATCGACCTCCACGGTAACGAGACAGAAATCATCACCAAGGGACGTCACGACCCCTGTGTCGGGATTCGCGCCGTACCTGTCGGCGAGGCCATGATGGCGCTGGTGCTGGCAGACCATCTGCTCCGCCATCGCGGGCAGTGCGGCTGATGCATCACCCCCAGTTCCATGTCTGACAAACCCTTCCGTCTGGAAACTGCCTTCCGGGATGAGGATATCAAGCCGGGACTGTTCAAGTTCCTCTCGACCATCGGACGGCGACGGTTTGACGACCGCGTGAAGGCATTACGGGCAACAACCGCCAGCCGGCCCATGTCCGGGCGACTGCTGGGCGAGGTCTTCCTGATTGAACGGGGCCTGTCCGAAGTTGCAACCTTCCTGGGCGGTCGCGCCGCGGACCGGGTGAAGCGTCTCCCTGCCCCGTCACGGGCATTGGTGGAAACGGCTATTTTTGCCACCCGCTTTGTTGACTCCCTGCCATCAGATATGCGGGAAGTCTTCGTTGATGACCTGCAACAGGCGCTGACAGGCGAACGCTCCCTGCAGCCGGAGTGGCATTTCCTTGGTGCACTGGCATGGTTTGCCCGTAACGGCTGCCGTTTCTGGCTGCGTGATGACGCTGACGCACCATTGATGGGCGGCATTGCCGGTACGGATGTTGCCATCCTGCCGGTCGCTCTTGATGCGGATGCTGGTCGACGTGTCGGACGCCGTGCCTGGTTTGGTCTCGCCGACCAGCTTGCGCCCCTGTTTGCCTCGGCCACCGGCCCGGACAATAAAGCCGTCCTGATTGCCATCGAATTCGACAATGAACCGCCGGAAGACCTGACGGCCGTCGTACAGACGGTAAAGTCTGCGATTGAGCAAAAGGCAAAGATCAACGCTGACGGATGGTCGGTGCAGTTCAGGGAACTCGACAAGGTCAGGCCGGGAATGGAAACCACGGACGTCCTGAAGGTTCTTGCCGAACATATCACCCCCGGCGCCCATTATGCCCTGACTGAATCCGATGATGGCCTGCTCGCCATCGCGGCATGGAGCAAGGCAAAAGACGACATACCGGCAGCCCTGCTGGCGCAGCTTGAAGAGCTGGTTGAAACCAGCGGCAACACCGTTGTTCCTGCCTTTATCGAGGAAGTCTCTCCCGACGAATGGCAGCGCCATATCGAGAATGACAGTTTCCGTGCCCGCCTGACCGATTTTCTGAACGCCCGCCCGGAAGTCACCGGACTGCGCCTCTCCCATGCCGGCCATCTGCTGACCCGGCCCGGCGCGGCACCTCTCGGTGACGTCCCTACCCTGATCTGGAACCCTTCAGACGAACGGGATGTACAGCTGATGCGGGCTGCACTGGGTTAGCCATCGGCCTCAGAACATCATCATGCATAAGGGCGATTCATTCCCCTTATGGCTTACGTCCACCCAGCAGAAACTCCACATTCCCTTCCGGCCCTGTGATCGGGCTTTTGGCAACGCCGAGCAGCTCCCAGCCCATCACATCGACCAGCCATTCTGACATATCAGCACAGACGGCCTCATGCAGGGCCGGGTCGCGGACCACGCCCTTCTTGCCCACATTCTCACGCCCCACCTCAAACTGCGGCTTGATCAGGGCGACCAGCCAGCCCGCCGGTTTCACCAGACTCATGGCAGCGGGCAGAACAGTTTTCAGGCTGATAAAACTGGCGTCGCAGACAACCATATCTATCGGGTCAGGGATATCGTCAGCGGTCAGGTGGCGGGCGTTCGTGCGTTCCATCACCACCACGCGGTCATCACTGCGCAATTTCCAGTCAAGCTGGCCGTGGCCGACATCGACGGCGAATACTTTTGCCGCACCGCGTGTCAGGAGGACATCGGTAAAGCCACCGGTCGAGGCACCAACATCGACACAGGTGAACCCGGCCGGGTCTATGCCGAACTGGTCCAGCCCCTTGATGAGTTTCAGGCCACCCCGGGAAACCCAGGGATGGTCCGCACCCTTGAGTGTCAGCGGCGCTGCCTCATCTAGCTGATGACCGGCCTTGTCGATGCGTTTTGTGTCAGACAGCACCTTACCGGCCAGAATGAGCGCCTGCGCCTTTGCACGACTTTCAACCAGCCCGCGATCGACAAGCAGCTGATCGACCCGTTTCTTTGCCATGGTTCAGGCTATATCAGGCCCGTGCCGGCTCAATGAGGCTGGCGCTGTCGA
>TARA_R110000787_G_scaffold104417_3_pt1 | contig 10430 bp, 9 predicted proteins | sample TARA_R110000787 | Tara Oceans TARA_R110000787 (sample SAMEA4397920) | marine metagenome | biome: Polar Biome; feature: [DCM] deep chlorophyll maximum layer (ENVO:01000326); material: water (ENVO:00002006), including particulate matter (ENVO:01000060) such as... | depth 35 m
ACGCAGCTACTAAATAAGTTCTAGCTGCCCATTTTAACGCGTCTCTAGAGCCAGCAAATTCTTCCTGACTTACCATATTTTTATTTTTCAACCAAGCCAAGGCTCTGTTGCTCGCGTCATATTCTACTGGTAATGTAATAAAGCTAAACAGAGTTGCTAAAGCCATAAAACTAAGACCAACAATAGCTAGAGTGAATCCAGCTCCTTGATTTCCCGCAGCAGCACCCAGCATAATTCCGCCAATAACCAACCACATTGAAAATTTAGAAGAAACACTTACTACAGGAACCAGCATAGATCTCATGGTTAACCACTGATATGCTTGTGCATGTTGAACTGCGTGACCAACTTCATGAGCTGCAATGGCTGCAGAAGCTGCATTTCTTTCATTATAAACACCAGCACTTAAATTTACAGTCTTGTTTCTAGGATTATAATGATCCGTTAGCATTCCGGCAGTTGAGATTACTTTTACATCTTTAATTCCATGGTCAGCTAACATTTTTTCAGCAATTTCAGCACCACTCATTCCATTTCTCAAATGAACTTTAGAGTATTTTTTAAACTTTTTCTTTAATGTGTTGCTTACTAGCCAACTTGCTAAAGCAATTACTCCTATTATTATATAGAATCCTAACATATATTTTATATTAAAAATTATTATTCAATTTTGTTTGATACTTTTACATCACAAAGTATTCCAATTCAATTTTTGATAAAAATAGTGACAAAATGACAAGTAAACGAAAAACACTACTCATATATACTGGAGGAACGATTGGAATGGTAAAAGATTATAAATCTAATGCCTTAAAAGCGTTTGATTTTAGTCAAATCTTAGAAAATATCCCTGAGTTAAATCAATTAGAGTGTGATATAGAAACTGTTTCGTTTGAGAACCCGATAGATTCATCTAATATGAATACGGGCTACTATATTCAGATAGCAGAAATTATAGAAAATAATTATGAAGATTTTGACGGATTTGTTGTCTTAACAGGATCTGATACCATGTCTTATACATCTTCTGCAATTAGTTTTATGTTAGAGCATTTAAAGAAGCCAGTAATATTTACAGGATCTCAATTACCCATAGGTTACCTAAGAACAGACGCTAAAGAAAATTTAATTACTTCTATTGAAATTGCCAGTGCTTATAAAGATGGTAAACCAATAATAAGTGAAGTTTGTTTGTATTTTGAATATAAATTATACAGAGCCAATAGAACCACAAAGTTAAGTGCAGAGCAGTTTGAAGCATTTAGTTCAATGAATTATCCGCCACTTGCAGAAAGTGGAGTTCACCTTCATTTTAACACGAACCTTTTAGTTGAATCGAAGAGCGATTTAGAGCTTGTTGTAAGAAAAAACCTGTGCTCAGATATTGTGATTTTAAAATTATTTCCAGGAATACAACTTAATGTCATTGAAAGTATTTTAAATATCCCGCATCTAAAAGGAGTTGTTTTAGAAACCTATGGAGCAGGAAATGCTCCAAATGACAAGAAATTTATTAAGTTGCTTTTTGATGCAATAGAAAAGGGGATTCACATAGTAAATGTTACACAATGTGTAGGAGGATCTGTTTTACCAGGTCATTACGAGACTAGTTCTCAATTAAAAGAAATAGGAATAATAGATGCAAAAGATATGACAACAGAATCTGCTATAGCAAAATTGATGTACCTATTAGGTGTTGGTTTAAAAAAGGAAGAATTTATCTCTTATTTTGAACAATCTTTACGAGGAGAAATTACAAATAAATAGAGAATCTGTTAAATCTTTTTGTTTTTAACAATTCCTTTATAAATACTTTTTAAATTTTTTTAAGAAACCAACTATTTTTTGTTACTTGCTCTCCGCAACGAAATTGAGCGCTTCTCACCTAAGCAGTTTATCTAATTTTGATGAGTTGAATTTTGTTTTGTTACAAGTAAAATTTATATCTTTAACCCGATAACTATTAAAAATTAATTATAACAACGATGAAAAAAGTAGTAAACACCCTTACAGTTACAGGATTCATGTTTTTTGGAGCCATTCAATCTGTTTCTGCGCAAGAAGCTGAGCAAACTTTTCACCAACTATTAAAACAACGTTTTATTGAAGGTGGACCATTTTTTATGGGAATTGTATTAGTTGCTCTAATTTTAGGTTTAGCAATTGCTATTGAAAGAATTATTTATCTGAATATGGCCACAACAAACACTAAAAAATTAATGGCAAGTGTTGATGAAGCATTAAGTTCAGGTGGTGTAGAAGCTGCAAAAGAAGTATGTAGAAATTCTAAAGGGCCAGTTGCCTCAATCTTTTATCAAGGTTTAGATAGAGTAGATGAAGGGATCGAATCTGCTGAAAAAGCAGTGATTGGTTATGGAGGAGTTCAAATGGGATTACTAGAGAAAAACATCTCATGGTTGTCTTTATTTATTGCTTTAGCACCGATGTTAGGGTTCATGGGGACTGTAATTGGTATGATTGGAGCATTTGATGCAATTGCAGTAGCAAATGATATCTCTCCAGGTGTAGTAGCAGTTGGTATTAAAGTAGCATTATTAACCACAGTATTTGGTTTGATTGTAGCTATTATTCTTCAAATTTTTTATAATTACATTATCTCTAAAGTAGATAGTATTGTAAACAATATGGAAGACGCTTCAATTACCTTAATAGATTTGTTAGTTAAATATAAAAAATAAGACGCCTTATGAATAGTAAATTTTCAAAAATACTAACCATTATAGTGGCTGTTTTATCTTTAATTGGTATAGCATTATTCATTAACGTAACAGCTACTGATGATGTGCCTGCTTCAATTAGTTCTGCAGTAGGGCCGTTAATTTTATACTCTACCTATTTATTTTATGCAGCAGTTATTATTACACTAGCATTATCTATTAGAGGGTTGGTAAAGAATCCTGAGAACCTAAAGAAAACATTACTAGGATTGGCTGTCATGGCTGTTTTATTAATAGTTTCTTATCTTTTAGGAGACAGTGAGCCAGTTTTTGATGCTCAAGGCATAGTTCTTGAGGGTGGAGAGCAAGGAGCAGCATCTAACAAATGGGTTGGTAGCTTAATATGGTACAGTTTAATCTTAGTTGTAATTGGTGGCGGATTTTTCGTCGTTGATTTAGCAAAAGGACTAGTAAAATCTTAATATATGGCTAGAAGAGAAACACCGGAAATCAATGCAGGATCTATGGCAGATATTGCCTTTTTGTTATTGATTTTCTTCTTAGTAACTACCACTATGAACGTAGATTCAGGTATTTCTAAGAAATTATCTGAAAAACCGCCACCAGACTATACACCGCCGATCATTAAAGAGAAAAATATCTTTGAGGTAAATATCAACAGAAATAATGATTTGTTGGTAGAAGGTGAAGAAATGGATGTAAAAGACCTAAAAGAAGCTGCTATCAAATTTATTGATAATGGTGGAGGAGATGGAAAACCAGGTGAAGACGGAACTCCAGGTAAAAAATGCGATTATTGTGAAGGAGAACGAAGTGAATCTTCCTCCGATCATCCTAATAAGGCAATTATATCTGTGCAAAGTGATAGAGGAACTGAATATGGAACCTATATAGTAGTCCAAAATGAGTTGTTAAAAGCCTATACTGTTTTAAGAAACAGGTTGAGCCAACAACGGTATAAGATGCCTTTTACAGAGCTAGAAAAAAGATATAAAGACAGTAGAGGTTCAGATAAAGATGAGTTAAAGAAACAAGTGGAGGATATTAAAACTAGTTTCCCTCAAATTATTTCTGATGCTGAGCCAACTTCAGCAAATTAATTTAAAACATACGATATATGTCTAAGTTTAAAAAGAAGAAAAAAGGAATGCCTGCTGTAAATACAGCTTCCCTTCCTGATATTGTATTTATGTTGTTATTTTTCTTTATGGTTACAACAACTATGAGAGAGACTTCCTTACAAATCGAAGCACCAAGCTTGCCAAGTGCAACAGAGATAAAAAAACTAGAACACAAAAGTTTGGTTAGTACTATCTATGTTGGTAAGGCTAAGGATACTGAGAAATTTGGAGTTGGTTATAACAGAATTCAATTGAATGACAAGATAGCAACACCAAATGATGTTCCTACTTTTATTCTAAGAGAGAGAGAGGATGTTTCAGAGAATGAAATTCCTTTTATGACAACTTCTATAAAAGCAGATAAACAAGCTAGTGTAGGTACTATTATCGATATTAGATTAAAATTAAGAGATGTAAACGCTTTAAAACTTAGTTACTCAACTCAAAAAGGAGCTGATAACTAAAAACTAAAGTTATCTTATAAATAAAAAAGGGAATACAAATTTTGTATTCCCTTTTTTATTTTGCAACTTCAAATAATATAATAGTAGATTTAAAAGTTGTATTTTTAATTAGTTCTAATCTTATGAAAAAAGGAATTCTTTTGTTTTTTATCGGATGTTCGATGGCTTCTTTTGCACAAAAAGACTCGTTGGAATTAGGAGATCGTTATGCAGAAGATCAATTATACGTAATGATTTCTTATAATCAATTGTTTGATCAGCCAGCACAAGTAAAAGGAAGTGGTTTTTCTTATGGATTATCTACGGGTTTTATTAAAGATTTTATTTTAAATAAACAAGGGAGCCTCTCTGTAGGTCTAGGTGTAGGATATAATCTAGATTTTTTTAATCATGGATTAAAAATTTCTGAAGTAAATAATGTTGTCACTTTTGATGTAGCTAGAACGCTAACATCTAATGAACTTTTGGCTCATAATTTAGAATTTCCATTAGAGATTAGATTTAGAAATTCTACGGCTAAAGTCTATAAGTTTTGGAGAGTTTATTTAGGAGTTAAAGCAAGTTATAATCTGTCAAACACTTTTAAATTTAATGACGGAACAGACTCTTTTTCTTTTAAAAATGTATCTCGATATAACAAATGGCAATACGGTCTAACCTTATCTGTGGGTTATGATGCCTTTACAGCTCATGCATATTACGGATTAAATCCTATTCTGAAAGACTCTTCACTCGGAACAACAGACATCTCTACTAAAATTATGAGAATTGGACTGATCTTCTACTTATTGTAATAAAAAGAAGAGTAAAAACTGACTCGAAATTCCTATAAAAAACCCTAGTACAAGCTCTTTTGGGGTGTGAGCATTTAAATACAATCTAGAACTCGCTAGTAAGCCAGATAACAATAATAAGATGATCACTAGAGGCATTAATGACAAATTATTAATGTTCGCTAAGATTAGAAAAAAACTTATCGCATTACCCATAGAAACAAGATGCAAACTAGACTTTAGCTTAAAAGTAAAAAGGAAGTAAATACAAATTAAACTTATTGATGTTCCATAGAAAAGAAACCCTAAATTTCTTACTGTTGGATATTGTACGATAGTATTTCCTAAAAAATAAAAAATCGCAATCATAAAAAGAACCGGAGCTTTTCTTTCTTTTATTGATGAAACTTGAAAATTCTTAATTAATCCGATCGATTTTAATACGATTAAAAGCAGCACAGGGATTACATAAGTAACTACAAATACGAGCCCTAATAATGTTAATTGAAGCCTTCTTTCTAATGTTTGTGATACAAACATAAAGTACAAAAATACACCCAAAGTAGGCAGTACAATTGGATGTAAAATAGTAGATATAAATTTATGAAACCTCATTAGATTTCTTTTCTCAAACGAGCGACAGAAATGTCTAACTGCTCTCTATATTTAGCTACAGTTCTTCTTGCAATTGGATACCCTTTCTCTTTTAAAAGTAGTGAAAGTTTATCATCTGTAAGAGGTTTTCTTTTGTCTTCTTCGCTAATAACAGTTTCCAAAATCTTTTTAATTTCCCTCGTAGAAACATCTTCACCTTGATCATTTTTCATCGATTCAGAAAAGAACACTTTAATAAGTTTTGTTCCATAAGGAGTTGAGACATATTTACTATTGGCAACTCTAGAAACGGTAGAGACATCCATATGAATTGTATCTGCAATATCTTTAAGAATCATGGGTCTTAACTTTCGTTCATCACCAGTTAAAAAATACTCATATTGATAATGCATAATGGCGTTCATTGTTACCAACAAAGTTTGTTGTCTTTGTTTAATAGCATCAATAAACCACTTAGCTGCATCTAATTTTTGTTTGATAAACATCACGGCATCTTTTTGAGATTTACTCTTCTCAGTAGATTCTTGATATCCTTTTAGCATGTTATTATATTCCCTGGAAACATGTAATTCAGGAGCATTTCTTGAGTTTAAGGTTAAATCTAACTCACCATCTAAAATTTTGATAGAAAAATCAGGAACAATTTGCTCAGCTATTTTGTTATTTCCAGCGTACGAACTACCTGGTTTAGGATTCAATTTTGAAATTTCAGCAATGACAGCTTTTAGCTCCTCTTCACCAATATCAAATTTCTCTAGTAATTTGTTATAATGTTTTTTTACAAAGTGATCAAAGGCAGTTTCTAGAATATTAATAGCTAAAACTCTAATAGGATTTGCTTGCTTTGCTTTTAATTGAATGATTAAACACTCTTTTAAATCACGTGCTCCAACGCCAACAGGATCTATAGTTTGTACTATCTGCAGCAATATTTTTTCAACCTTTTCTTCCGTTGTAAAAACGTTTTGAGTGAATGCTAAATCGTCTACTAAATCAACAAGATCTCTTCTAATATAGCCACTGTCATCTATACTTCCAACTAAAAACTCTGCAATAGATTTCTCCTCGTCGTTAAGAGTAAACGTATTTAGTTGATTTTGTAAAGATTGATGAAAAGAAGTTCCCGCAGCATAAGGTATATTTTTTTCTTCATCATCTGAAGAATAATTATTTGCCTGCGTTTTATAATTTGGAATTTCATCATCACTTAAATAATCATCAATATTGATATCATCAGTGTCTATCTTTTCAGTACCATCATCCTCATATTCATTTTCTAAACTATCTTCAAAACTGTCTGGTTCTTCTTTGCCAGTATCTAATGCCGGATTCTCTTCAATCTCTTGTTTTAATCGATCTTCAAAAGCCTGAGTAGGCAACTGAATCATCTTCATTAATTGAATCTGCTGAGGAGATAATTTTTGTAAAAGTTTAAAGTTTAGACTTTGTTTTAGCATATTTTAAAGATACAAAAAGAACTCAATTAAAACTCTGCATTTTGTGGAGTTCTTGGAAAAGGAATGACATCTCTTATATTGTTCATTCCAGTAGTAAAAGAAACTAAACGCTCAAAACCTAGGCCAAATCCAGAATGAACTGCAGTTCCAAATTTTCTTAAATCTAAATACCACCATAATTCTTTTTCATCAATATCTAAAGCTTTCATTTTTTCTATTAATACGTCTAATCGCTCTTCTCTTTGGCTTCCTCCAGCAATTTCTCCAACACCTGGAAATAAAACATCCATTGCTCTTACCGTTTTTCCGTCATCATTTAAACGCATGTAAAATGCTTTGATAGAAGCTGGATAATCAAATAAAATAACAGGACATTTAAAGTGCTTTTCAACTAAGAAACGTTCGTGTTCAGAATGTAAATCTGCACCCCATTCATGAATTGGATATTGAAATTTCTTCTTTTTATTGGGTTTCGAATTTCTTAAAATATCAATCGCTTCTGTATAACTTACACGCTTAAAATTGTTGTCTACAACGAAGTGTAATTTTTCGAGTAAACTCATTTCACTACGCTCTATCTGAGGTTTGCTTTTTTCTTCTTGAGTTAATCGTTGATCTAAGAATGCTAAATCATCTTTGCAGTTTTCTAATACATACGAAATAACAGATTTTATGAAGTCTTCAGAAAGATCCATATTTCCATCTAAATCCATAAAGGCTACTTCTGGCTCTATCATCCAGAATTCGGCTAAATGACGCGTTGTATTGGAGTTTTCAGCTCTAAAAGTAGGTCCGAATGTATATACTTTCCCTAATGCCATGGCATAAGTTTCTGCTTCTAACTGACCAGAAACTGTTAAGTTAGTTTCCTTTCCGAAGAAATCTTGAGAATAATCAATTTCCCCATCTTCTGTTAATGGAGCTTTATTTGGTTCAAAAGTACTTACTCTAAACATTTCACCAGCACCTTCGGCATCTGAACCAGTGATAATAGGTGTGTGTACATTATTAAATCCATTTTCTGTAAAATATTTATGCACTGCAAAAGATAATGATGACTTAATTCTCATTACAGCACTGAACGTATTCGTTCTTACACGTAGATGTGAATTTTCACGTAAGAACTCAAGACTGTGTTTCTTTGGTTGAATTGGATATTCTTCTGGATTAGAATCCCCTAAAATTTCTAGGTTTGTAACTTGTACTTCTACAGATTGACCTTTCCCTTGACTTTCAACTAAAGTTCCAGAAATACTCACCGCAGCACCAGTTGTGATCCTTTTTAAAGTTTCTTCGTTTGTGTTTTCAAAATCAACAACACATTGAATATTATTAATTGTAGATCCATCATTTAAGGCAATAAAACGATTGCTTCTAAATGTTCTTATCCATCCTTTTAAAGAAACTTCTTGTAAAAATAAATCTGACTGTAATAATTCGGCGACACTGCTTGTTTTCATTATTGAAAATTGATTTTGATATTATCTAATAAACGAAGTGACAAAGATACTTTTTTGAAGTAAAATGACCAATGAATATATCCTGATTCCTTTTAGAATTTTTACTCGATCTCTTTTCCTTGTTCTTCTTCAGGAATTATTTTTATTGTTGGCTCTTTGAGCACTGTTTTATTGGCAATTTTATCTTCAAAAGTCAATAGTAAAGAGGGTAATAAAAGTAAGTTGGAAACCATTGCGAAAAGTAAGGTAATAGAAACCAAACCACCTAAGGCAATTGTTCCACCAAAACTAGAGACTGTAAATACTAAAAATCCGAAGAAAAGAACAATGGATGTATAAAACATACTCACACCTGTTTCTCGTAAAGCAGCATACACAGATTTTCGAATCTCCCAGTTATTGGCAATTAATTCTTGTCGATATTTTGCTAAGAAGTGAATAGTATCATCTACGGAAATTCCGAATGCAATACTAAACACTAATATTGTAGAAGGTTTTATTGGAATGCCAAAGAATCCCATTAAACCTGCTGTGATTAATAATGGCAGCATGTTTGGGATGATAGAAATTAAAATCATTCGAAATGATCTAAACATCCAAGCCATAAATAATGCGATTAATAATATGGCTAATGATAAAGAAAAAACAAGATTGCTAATTAAATAATTAGTTCCTTTTAGAAAAACCAACGCTTTCCCTGTAAAAGAAACATTGTATTTATCTTCTGGAAACTCTTTAGTAACAACCTGTTGTAATCGTTCTTGAATAACATCCATTTTGTCCGTTCCGATATCCTTCATAAATGTAGTAATACGAGCATATTGCCCTGTAGAATCTACAAAGTTGTTTAGCATATTTGAATTTCCTTCAGAGTTTTTGGTGTACGCAAAAATAGAACTTTGTTCTAGCGATGTTGGTAATTGATAGTATTTTGGATTTCCTTTATAGAAAGCTTGTTTAGAATATTTTACCAGGTTTACAACTGAAACAGGTTTAGATAGTTCTGGAAAAGATTCAATGGTTTCATTAATTTTTTCCATTCTTTTTAAGGTAGAAAGCTTCATGACACCTTTCTCTTTTTTGGTGTCAATTAAAATTTCTAATGGCATAATTCCACCAAACTCATTTTCAAAAAACTTAATGTCTTTATAAAAAGCTTTGCTCTTTGGCATGTCTTCAATTAAACTTCCAGAAACACGAATTTGATACAATCCAATGATCCCTAAAATGATAACAATCACGGTTGTAATATATATTCCAATTCGTTGTTCCCGTACCATTTTTTCCATCCAATTCACCACATTTTCCATCCATTGTCTCTCTAAATGGCTTAAATGTTTCTTTTTTGGGGTTGGCATAAAACTGTAAAGAATCGGAATGATTAAGAGCGCTAGAACAAAAATACTTAAGATATTTATTGAGGCTAGAATACCAAATTCTCTAAGCAATTGACTTTTTACAAAAATAAAGGTTGCAAAACCAGATGCAGTAGTAATATTAGTCATTAATGTGGCATTTCCGATTTTGGAAATGACACGTTGTAAAGCTTTTGCTTGCTGACCATGTTCTTTAATTTCTTGCTGATATTTGTTGATAAGAAAAACAGCATTTGGGACACCAATCACAATAATTAAAGGTGGAATTAAAGCCGTTAAAACAGTGATTTCATACCCAAGTAGTCCGATAAAACCAAAGGCCCATGTTACTCCTATAATTACAACAAGAAGTGTTATAAATGTTGCTCTAAAAGAACGGAAAAAGAAAAAGAAAATAATAGCAGTAATTAGTAAAGCACCTAAAACAAACAATTGTATTTCATCAATAATATTTTGAGCGTTTAT